>ENA-OQCN01000547-OQCN01000547.1-human-gut-metagenome-genome-assembly--contig:-NODE-547-length-20055-cov-2.173675_pt1 | contig 20055 bp, 28 predicted proteins | sample MGYA00242497_ERZ504576 | MGnify/ENA primary metagenome ERZ504576 (study PRJEB26092, sample SAMD00036296) | human gut metagenome | host: Homo sapiens | study: EMG produced TPA metagenomics assembly of... | reverse complement strand
CTGTTTTACATTTCCCGGAAAGCCATAAAGTTCTGCATAGACAACCAGTTTTACATCCGGATACATTTCAAAGGCTTTTTCCAGTGCAACCGCATCCATTCCCCACGAATCATACTCCGTATCAATAAATACAGGAATTCCACCTTCATAAACAACTGGATTTAATGTGGCAATTAAATGTCATATCTGTACAAAATACTCGCTTGTTCTGTAATTGCACCAATCCAACAGGTGGTTTTCCGTATAATCTTTTCGCCTGCAAGTTTCATACAAAGATGAAGTGCTGCCGTACCACAAGACAATCCAACCGCATATTTCGTTTCTGATGTCTCTGCTGCTTATCTTTTCTACTTCGTTGATATTCGCACCTACTGTGGACATCCAGTTCGTTTCATACGCTTCCATTACATAGCGCATAGAATCCGGATACATAGTCGGCGAAGAAAGCCATACTTTATTTTCAAACTTTTCAATTGATCATTTCTCTTATACATTTTTCCCACCCTTTGTTTATGTCATTTGTTAACTGTTCCAGATAAATTGAGATTTAAAACAATGCAACGTTAAGTCCTTTTTTCCTTTTTTTCTTCATTCTCTTTTGCATTCTTGACAAAAGCTGTCCTGTTCACTTCTTCCGGTGTCTTAAACGTTGGTACAGCTTTTCTAAGTGCGTTCTTAGCTTGTAGATCATCATCTGATGCACAAGCTTCTTTCAACATTGCAAGCTTATCATCAATTCAACCTTACTGAGCGCAGTATCTCTTTCAATAAAAATCATACTGTTCTCTGTCTTATCCAGTTCTTCTGTCTTTACCAACAACTCTTCATAAAGTTTTTCTCCCGGACGAAGCCCTGTCTCAACAATCTCAATCCCCTGCACCCCGGATAACCGGATCATATTCTCGGCAAGATCCATGATCTTCACAGGTTTTCCCATATCCAGAACGAACAATTCACCATTCTGTGCCATTGCACCACTTTGCAGTACCAGCTGAGACGCTTCCGGAATCGTCATAAAGTACCGGATGATTCTCTTATCTGTGATCGTCACAGGACCGCCATTTGCAATCTGTCTTTTGAACAACGGGATCACCGATCCTGCACTTCCAAGCACATTCCCAAATCTGGTTGCACTATACTTTACATTTCCATGTGTACTTGCACTCTGTACGATCATCTCACACATACGCTTTGTGGCACCCATGACATTCGTCGGATTGACTGCCTTATCCGTAGATACCATCATAAATCGTTCTGCGCCATATTCTTCGCATAATTCGACCATGTTTTTCGTTCCAAATATATTGTTTTCAATCGCCTCAATGCAATTATGTTCCATCAATGGTACATGCTTATGCGCAGCAGCATTAATTACGATCTGCGGATGGTACTGTTCGAATATTCTTGCCATCGCCTTTCGATTCGTAATTGACGCAATCTCAACCTGTAACTTTAATTTTCCTTTGTAAGCAATTTTCAGTTCCTGCTGTACATCGTAAGCACCATTTTCATAGATGTCCAGAATAACCAGTTGTTTCGGCTGCATCTTAGCCATCTGACGACAGAGCTCCGATCCAATCGAACCACCGCCACCAGTGATCAATACTACTTTATCTTTGTAATATGCATTCGTCTGTTCGTCCGCAACTACCAGTGGCTTTCTAAAAAGTAATTCTTCAATATCGAACTCTCTCAGATATCTTTTCCTCCGGCAGCATGCATCGTCGGATAATCATAGATTTTTACTTTATAGCCGGCATTCTTGTAATAATTCATACAGTTCTTTTCTCTTTTCTGTCTCCATAGACGGGATTGCAAAGATAATCTCCTGCACTTCATAATCATCCAGCTTCGATAATGTTGCATCCGTTTCCGACCATACAGGAATCCCCTGAATCTCACGTCCTACTTTTTCCTTGTTAATATCAATAAAGCATCTTGGAACGTAGGATGCCTGCTCGTTATTCATCAGTTCTTCTGCAAGGCCGACACCTACGCGGCCTGCACCGATAATCGCAATTTTAATTTTCTGGATTTCTTTTTCACGTCCTGCATCTATTCCCGAGAATATCTTCAGAAGCACCGCCCAGAATCTTCCCTGCATATCATTGCTGTTCCCGCATTTATATGCATAGCGGTATAGCATGCGCATCGTTAATGCTCCAAGCAGATCCACACTTACAAGCGAAAGCATTCTCGCAAAAGTAATGCTTTCAACAGGAAGAAGAATTTCTATGATCATATAGATCACACATGCTGTTCCATCTACAAAGATCAGACGCATATAGCACTGAATGCCTCCATATCTCCATACCTGACCATATATATTTCCAAGCAGGCGGATGCCAAATATGCACACCATAGATATACACATTTGTTGAAGTATGCCTGTATATGATAATTTATCATTTCCTCCGTAAAGCCTCAGCAATAACATTGCCGACAATAAATATATCAATATATCGTAGCAGACAAGCATCCACCGAATATGAACTTTTTTTCTTCCCCTGTATTTTCATAACCTGTTTCTCTTTTCCTATACTATTTCTCTGTTAATACTTTTTGCATCTTATCACTTACATTTGCTACCACAGCTTCATCCGGCCACATCACATACAACAGCTGCGATCCCGACGAATAGCAAGCCTGTGTATCACCCGTTCCAGAAGCCGCCTGAGATTCAATACTCCAACTTGCCCCGTCATTAAGCTGCATGTTGATGAACTTCGCCATCTCATCCGATGTCATATTGGTCTCTACACAATCACTGACCGTTGCCAGAATCTCGTTAGCACTCTTAATGATTGCCGGAGAGGTGGCTTTCTGAATAATCGCAGTCAATACCGCTTCCTGATCCTTACCGCGCTGGTTATCTCCCTCTGCAAAACTATATCTCTCTCTTGAGAACGTAAGTGCTGCGCTCCATCCATATGATTTATGCCTTTGTGGAAGCTATATCCATTCTTTTCGAACTCCACTTCCGAATTCACATCCACACCACCTAGCGCATCCACAATCGTCTCCAGTGATGTAAAGTTCACCCTCGCATAGTAACTGATGTCAATTCCATACAGATTTTCCAGCGTCGCCATAGAAGCATCCACTCCATAGATACCCGCATGTGTCAGCTTATCCCTTGCATCACCCGATACATCTGGATCGTAACATAATAATCTCTCGGTGTCGTTGTAAGCAGGATCTGCTTCGTATTCGGATTCACCGTCATAATAATATTCACATCACTTCGGCTGTTCGTCGTAATAGGGCCAGCCACATCAATACCGCTGATAAACACATTGAACGGTTCCGTCACATCTGCTTTCTTCTCGCTTTTTACCTTCGTCTTAATTCCATACTGATACAGAATCTTGACCTTCTCCGAGAACCCCTCAACCGATTCATCGATCATACTCATATACCCTCATTGAACACCGCCGCATCCACATTTCCATTCAGGAGTGCATTTGCCTCGTCCGTCAATGATTCGTATTCTTCGGTCTTCACGTCTTTGCCGACTTTCTTCTCGATGTCCCTGATCATCTTATCGGTATTCTTCTGGTCCACTGCCGTCTGATAGCCGAACCGGTAATCCTCGGCATCCTCGATGCTCTTCGCAGAATCACCTTTCTTCACGACCACGACCATATTATCCGTCTTGTAGGTGCTCCGCCGACTTTCTTAAGTACATCATCGGTCTTCATCATTCCCATGCTCGATCACCGCCAGTATGACCGTCATCAGGAGACTGATGATCATCCCGTATAGCGCAGTACCTTATTCTTCGGATACTGCAGGATATGTGTCGCACCAAAGAGTACCGCCAGTGCCCCGATCAGGAAGATCAGGTACTTCTTCGGCAGCATCCCGCTGCCTGCCACAGTCACGATGCAGATCACCGATACCAGAAGCTGGATCAGTGTGATCAGTTTGCCTATCAGGTTCTTCTTTCCATTTCCAGAAGTCTCTGTCTCATATCATCCATCCTTGTCTGTTACTGTACAGTCAGTGTAAATGTGATCGGATCTGAGGTATTACCGTCACTGTCCTGTACGTAATACTGTAATGTATAGGTTCCTGCCTGGTTCACATTGTAATTACCGTCAATATGAAGTCCGCGGAACAAGGTGTCTCTGTCATCTTTGTCGTCCACTGCATCAGTCACTTCATTCAGTGCATTGAATGATGTGCCTCTGGCTATCGTCTTCGCTTCTTCGGCAAGCTTCATTGCCGGGCGTGTGCCATTTGGCTGCAGGGCCGCACTCTGCTGGTCTGCGCTCTGCTCGTCTGCTGCCGCTGCATCCTGTGCGGTCTCTTCTGCCTTCTTGTCTTCAGCGGTCTTCTTAGCCTTTGCTTTTTTGGATTTCTTTTTCGTCTTCTGTGTTGTATCTTCCGATGCCTCTTCCGATGCCTCTTCCGAAGCCGTATCCTGTGCGGTCTCTTCTTCCGCATCGCTGCCTTCTGCTGCCTGATAGGTCACTTCCCGGCTTACAGTTCCTACATTTTTCGCCTTGTCTGTGACACCATAATAGACAACTGCCTTCTTCTTACTGACCGGCACGACCTTTTCTACGAACACCTCACTGGTCAGGTCTCCGTCTTTCTCATCCTGTGCCGTCACGCCTTCCAGAAGCTTTCCGTAGTCTTCTCCTTCTGTATAGGCAATCTTTTTACTCTGGTCTACTTTTATCTCCGGTGCAGTGCGGTCCTGATTCTTATAGGTCATATATCCTGCACCCGCCCAGTGCTATACATCCGGCCGTCAACAGGCCGGTAACCACGCGCTGGTTCATACGCTCACCCTCTATTTCTTTCCGTTTTCTCCGTAACTGCCATAGTAATTACTGTAGTATTTACCATAATACTTGTTCTGTTTCATATCTACTTTATTCAATACCACGCCGAGGATCGGGCAGTCTGCCTTCTCCAGCTGGTCTTTTACCACTTTGGCGAACTTGTAGCTGATCGTCTTCGCTGAGATGACCATCACAGATGCATCTGAGAATTTTGCAATGATCGCCGCATCGATAACGCTTCCGAGCGGCGGCGCATCTATGATCACATAATCATATGCCTGTCTTGCACCGTCAAGGAATGCTTCGAACCTTCTGCTGCCGAGCAGTTCTGCCGGGTTCGGCGGAACCGGTCCTGCGAACGTCACGAAGAGATTCGGTTCCTGTGTTCTTAAGATCACTTCTTTTACATCAGCTGTCCGGAGAGGAAGTGTGTCAGTCCCTTCACTTCTCCTGTGACTCTGTGCCGTCCCACCAGGACGGATTTCCGAAGGTCTGCATCTACGAACAGGACTCTCTTGCCGCCTTCTGCGAGGGATGCTGCAAGTCCCATCGTCACGGTACTCTTTCCTTCGTTCGGTGTACAGCTTGTGAATACGATTACTTTCTTATCTGATCCGGAGAATTCGATGTTGGTACGAAGTGTCTTGTACGCTTCGTTGCTCCGGTAATCTTTCGTTAGATTCTTTAATACTATCTCTGCCATGTCCTTCTCCTATCTTCTGCTTTTTACAGCATTTCTTGATTCTCTCTGCTGCTTCGCCCTCTTCGGTGTGCTGCTTCCTTCCTGGATCGGGATGGAAGTCAGTACATTCAGTCCGAGGTACTTTTCTACGTCATCCGGAGTCTTGACCGTATCATCTAAGATGGAGATCAGTACAATGAATCCCATAGAGATGACAAGTCCGAGCAGTGCGCCGAGCATCATGTTCTTCTTGACGTTCGGGGAAGACGGGCTGGTCGGAAGGTTCCCTTCTTCTACGGTATTGACAGAATCCGCATTCATGATCTCTGTGATCTGTACGCTGACTGATTTTCTGAGTGTGTCTGCGATCTGTTTTGCTTCTTTCGGATCATCGTCCGTCACGCTAATGCTCATGATACGTGTGTCGGTCGGTGTCTCTGTGGTGATCATCTCTGCCAGTTCTTCCGGCTCCATATCAAGCTTCAGCTTAGAGATGGCCTTCTCCAGTACCGGACGGCTCTTTACCAATTCCATATAATCCTTTGTCAGCATGCTTCCTGACTGCAGTTCTGAATACGTTGCGCTGGCAGAAGAATCATCATTCTTTGCCATAACATACAACTTCGTTACTGACGTGTACTTCGGTGTCACGAACATCTTCGTTCCGACGAACGCTACCAGTGCCATGAATACCGCAGACAGAATAATTATCGTCTTCTTTGCCCATAAGGCACTGAATAATTCCATCAGATCAATGGTAACTTCGTCATCCTGAATCTCCTGATTCATCATTCCATAATTTTTTCGGCTCATCTTAATCTCTCTTCTTCAGCATACTCTTGGCGTTGCTGTAGAATATCCTCCTTGTATAATCTTCTCCGTATCGTTTCTCTACGTGAGCGGCCGCCTTCTTCATCTTCGGCGGTCTGTGCTTTGTATCGTGTGCATCGGTTCCGACGCAGAATATCAGGTCGCGGTTCATCAGCTCTTCGATGAACTTCCTGATCTTACGTCCGGATCCCCCGGTGATGCTGTCTGCGTTTACCTGCAGGTTCACACCCATATCGTACAGTTCTTCCGCAAGTTCTACATCTTCGGTGATGCAGTGATAGCGCTCGACGTGCGCCAGTATGACTTCGTATCCTGCGAACTGCAGCTGCTGAATCCCCTGTCTGATGTAGCTGTATGTCGTGTGAGGGCGGAAATTCTACCAGTACATACTCTCTGCGGTTCATCGAAGGATCTTTCCTTCTTTTAATTTGTCCGCAACATCCTGTCCGAAATAGATTTCCGTTCCAAGGTATACCCGGAAGCGTTCGTCGATCTCGTGTGCTGCTTCGCGCACAAGCTTTGCCCTTTCACGGAGCTTCTCCGCCGGCGCCTTTCCGCGGTGCGGATGGTGGTGAGGGGTTGCTATGATACACCGGATTCCTTCTGCGTATGCGATCTCAAGCATCTTCTTCGTCTCGGCAAGGTCTTTCGCCCCGTCGTCGACTCCCGGCAGGATGTGGCAATGCATATCTATGTAACATTCTTTCATCTGGTGGTTACTCCTTTATTCTCTGCTTTTTCATCGGTTTCTTATAACTTTGAATAAATTCATTATATCTTTTTTCTTCTCTGCGCATATTTTTGCGCACCAAAATACCCCCCCCCCGGTATTCTTATCATTTCATACCAATGGAAGGAAGGGTATCTCTCAAGCTCTTCGTATATTTATACATGTTATAAATGTTATGTAATATCTCTATATTCGGTTTTCTGTTTTTGAAACACAAATAACTGGGATTATTATATATCATTTTTTTGCCCACATCCCTCATCCATTCATAAACATATATGATTTTATCATATCTTTAAGCAGGCTTCAACTATGTATCAACAATTTATACAATTTTACCCATTTTTTGTCTTTTTTTCGACATGTTTTATGCGTCCATCTCTTCTTCGTAGTACTTGATCAGTGCCTGGGTACCGAGATCTCCGCAGCCTTCTGCCTGAAGGAGTTCGTAGTTGGCAAGCACCTGGCTTAATACATCCAGATTGAGATTGCTCATGTTCGCTTCGGTAAGGGCGAGTTTCATGTCTTTGACGAAGTGCTTCAGGAAGAATCCCGGTGCGTAGTCTCCTGCCAGGATCTTTGGTCCGAAGGTATCCAGCTGTTTGCTGCCCGCCGCTCCGGTCGATACGGAATCGAGTACGGTCTGAAGGTTCAGGCTTTTGCCTTCGCATAGGTGAGTGCCTCGCAGACTCCGGATAAGGTGCCGGCGATCATGATCTGGTTCGCAAGCTTGGCGTGCTGGCCGCATCCGGATCCTCCCTGATAGTTGATGTTGGTGCCCATCGCCTCGAATAACGGCATGCAGGCTTCGTAGTCGTCTTTGGAACCACCGACCAGGATGGAGAGTGTACCGTTCTTCGCCCCGGTGTCACCGCCGGTGACCGGTGCGTCCAGTACGTGGAAGCCTCTTTTGGTTCCTTCTTCTGCGATCTTCTGGTCCAGCATCGGGCTTGTGGTCGTCATGTCGATCAGGTATGCGCCTTCTTTTGCGCTGTCCAGGATGTTGCCTGCATCGAAGTAGACTTCTTCTACGTCGGTCGGGAAGCCTACGATGGTGATGACTGCTTCTGCGTCTTTTACGCAGTCTGCGATGGTGTCGTGGAATGTGGCCCCTTCGCTGATCACGTCTTCAACTTTGGATCTGGTTCTGGCGTAGATGTGTAATTCGAATCCTGCTTTCATGAGATTGCGGACCATGGATCTGCCCATGATGCCTACGCCGATGAATGCTATTTTGTTCATTGATTTTTCCTCCGTGTGTTGATTACTCTTCTACTTTCTCCACTACTTCGCCCTGTCTCTTGTAGATGCTGTGTGCCGGTACGAATCCTCTGACGCTTGACAGTGGGTAGATGTTGCTGTGGCTTCCGATCACGGTTCCCGGATTCAGTACGCTGCCGCAGCCGACTTCTACCTCGTCTCCGAGCATGGCTCCGAATTTCTTAAGGCCTGTCTCGATTCTTGCGTCTCCGGCTTTTACTACGACGAGCTTTTTGTCGGATTTGACATTGGATGTGATGGATCCGGCTCCCATGTGGGATTTGTATCCGAGGATGGAATCGCCACGTAGTTATAGTGCGGCACCTGTACTTTGTTGAACAGTATGACGTTCTTAAGTTCTGTCGAGTTACCTACGACTGCGCCTTCGCCGACGATTGCATTTCCGCGGATAAATGCGCACTGGCGGACTTCTGCGTTCTTTCCGATGATCGCCGGTCCGTGGATGTAGCTGTCTGGAATACGGTTGCAGATTTGGCGATCCATACGTCTTCGCCGACCTGATCGTATTCATCTGCCGGAAGGGTCTTTCCGAGTTCTTTGATGAAGCTGCTGATCTTTGGAAGGATTTCCCATGGATAGGTGGCTCCTTCGAAGATGTCTTTTGCGATGGTTTCATCCATGTGGTTGTAGAGATTTTTGATGGTTAATTGTTCTGACATGTTGGTTCTCCTTTTTTATTTTTTAGTTTTTCCGGTCTTTCTCACCGGCTTCTTATAAAACTGCGCTGCCTTATCATAGCACGCCCGCATCTGATACTGATTGTTCAGACCTTTGACTGCAAGTGTGCGTCTTGATACAAAATCATCCAGCTTTTTCATATATTCATCTGATGTGATATCTCCGTCTGCCACATACGTCAGACCTTTTTTCCCAGCTTGCTGTAAGTTCCGGGTTCAGGAGCGGCCGGATGGAATGGTCTACGACATCGTAGATCATTTCCCCTAACATCGTCGGCGTGACGATCTGGGTCTTTTTATTGAGCGCCAGATATTTATTATTGAATAATTTCTTCAATATCTCGCCTCTGGTGGCACTGGTGCCGATTCCGCTTCCTTTGATCTGGGCGCGGAGTTCTTCGTCTTCGATGAGCTGTCCTGCATTTTCCATGGCAAGGATCAGTGAACCGGAATTGTAGCGCTTCGGCGGCGAGGTCTTGCCTTCTTTGATGTCCAGGGACTGTACCGGAAGGGTCATGCCTTTCTTGAGGCTCTGGATCCTGGCGAAGAAGGCTGCATCGGTGTCTTTGTCCTCGGTACTGTCTGTATTATCGTTATTGTCGTTCTTCCTGCCCGGCACGCCTGTAACTTTCAGATAGCCTTCTTCTGCCAGTACTTTGAAGCTTGAGAAGAAGGATTCTTCTTTGATCTTCGTCACGATCGATACTTTCTGATAGACAGCCGGTGGGTAGAAGACGCTTAAGAATCGTCTTACGATCACATCATACACTCTGTGACAGATTTGGAAGTCCTTTTAGTGCTCCCATGCCCTGTCCGGTCGGGATGATCGCATAGTGGTCTATGATCTGTTTATCGTTGACGTATCTCGTCTTCTCCAGTCCTTTGTGGCTGCCGAATTTCACGATATCCTGAAGATATGGCTTTGCCGGTTCGTACTGCATCAGACCGTTTAAGTTCTTGTGAATCTCTTTTGCCACTGCTGTTGACAGCACGCGGGCGTCCGTTCTTGGGTAGGTGACGAGCTTTTTTTTCATATAGTTCCTGGATGATCCGGAGTGTCTCATCCGGGCTGATCTTGAACCGCTTGGAACATTCATTCTGGGTCTCGGCCAGGTTGAATAATAACGGCGGGTTCTTCTTTTCTTTCTTCTTTTCTATGGACACGATCTGGCAGGTCAGGGGCTGGCTGGCGTCTGACTCGCTGTTGCTTAGGAAGCGGATCAGTTCTTCTGCCTTTTCCTTTTCTTTGAATCCATTTTCCTTATAGAGGTCGAAGGATTCGAACCATTTTGATCCTTTGACTGCCCGCCATTCGCCTTCGAATGTTGCCCCTTTCTCTCCGATGGTGCTTAGGACTCTGTAGAACGGGGTCTCTACGAATTCCCTGATCTCCCGTTCTCTGCGCACGACCATGCCGAGGACGCAGGTCATAACGCGGCCTACGGATACGACGGAATATTTCGTATTCAGATAATTGGAGATGCTGTTGCCGTATTTCAATGTCAGAAGGCGGGAGAAGTTGATTCCCATCAGGTAGTCTTCTTTGGCTCTTAGATAAGCCGATGCTGCCAGGTTGTCGTATTCTTTTAAGTCTTTTGCTTCTTTGATCCCGCGCAGGATCTCTTCTTCTGTCTGGGAGTCGATCCATACGCGGCGGCGGTTCTTGCCTTTTACGCCTGCCTGCTGTTCGACCAGACGGTAGATGTATTCTCCTTCCCGTCCCGAGTCGGTACAGACATAGATTGTATCTACGTCTGTGCGGTTCAGCAGTCCCGATACGATTCGGAACTGCTTTGACACTGCCGGAATGACTTCGTATTTGAATTCCTGCGGGATAAAAGGCAGAGTCTCAAGACTCCACCTTTTTAATGCCGGATCGTATTCTTCCGGATAACTCATCGTGACCAGGTGTCCGACGCACCAGGTTACGATTGCTTCTGCCGATTCGAGATATCCGTCTTTTCTCTGTGTATTGATATGCAATGCCTTGGCGAACTCCTGCGCTACGCTGGGTTTTTCGGCAATGTATAGTGATTTTCCCATGTAATTGTGTTACTCCTTGGTGAGCCGATGGGGACGGGAATTACTGGCTTTTTCCTGTCCCTGATGGCTTTTATTTTTTCTGTGCCGGAGGGACAGAAGCCAGTAATCCCCGTCCCCGTTGGTCTTCTTCTCGGCTGCCGTGCTGTGCTTCTTCCATGAAGACTGCCTGGGAGTCCACAGCTTTTATACCGCCGGTTCGTTTCATATATGTGCCGTCTTTCTGCATGATCCTTGCTTTCACGTTATCGCTTAACATGATCTTCAGGTCATGGTTGATCTGGCGTCTGATCTGCCCGTCTAATACCGGGCAGGCTACTTCTACTCTTTTTTCTGTATTTCTTGTCATCATGTCTGCGGAGCCGATATAGATCTTCTGCTCTTTTCCGGTTCCGAAGCTGAAGATACGTGGATGTTCCAGATAGCGGCCAACCACGCTCATCACTCTGACATTTTCCGTAAATCCAGGCACTCCCGGTAGTATACAGCAGATTCCGCGAACAATCAAGTCTACCCTTACTCCGGCGCAGGAGGCCTCGGATACTTCTTTATGAAGTCCACATCTGTCACGGAGTTCATCTTCATAATGATGCGTCCTTCGCTTCCTTTTGCTATCTCTTCGTCCATCATCTGTAAGATACGGCTTTTTAGGCTGACCGGTGAGACGATCAGGTATTGATAGCTGCCCTGCAGATTGCCAATGGACATATTCTTGAAAAATTCTGCGGCGTCCTGTCCGATTCGCGGATCGGCTGTCATTAGGGACAGATCAGTATACATGGCAGCTGTCTTCTCGTTATAATTGCCGGTTCCGACCTGTGTGATATACTGGATGTCATTGCGGTTCCTGTATGTGATCAGACAGATCTTGGAATGCACTTTGTAACCGTCGAATCCGTAGATCACACGGCATCCTGCTTCTTCCAGACGTTCCGACCAGTCGATGTTGTTCTGCTCGTCAAATCTTGCACGCAGCTCGATCAGCACGGTGACTTCTTTTCCATTTTCCGCAGCTGCGCACAGGTATTCCACCAGTCTTGCCTTCTTCGCCAGACGGTAGATGGTGATCTTGATCGTCATAACGTTCGGATCTGCCGCGGCATCTTTGATCAGCTTCAAGAATGGATCCATGCTTTCGTATGGGTAGAACAACAGGATATCATTCTTTTTCACCTGTTTTAACATGTTTCCGTCCTGTACATGTGCTGATTTTTGCGGGGAGAATGGTTCGTAGACCAGTGCTTTCTTCATAGACTCCGGGAGATTTCCTGCGATGGAGAACATATAATCCAGTTTCATCGGCATCTTCGTGCGGAAGATCTGCTCCGGTGTGATCTTGAATTTCTTACAGAAGTATTCCTGCATTTCCGGTGTCAGTTTCTCCGCTGTTTCTAATCTTACTACCGCCATCCTGCGGCGTTTGTGCAGGGTACTCTGCATGAGTTTCCGGAAGTCATCGGTAACCTCCAGTGCCTCATCGTCCGGAGATACGTCTGCATTTCTTGTCACGCAGATGTAGTTCGGGTCGGATACTTCGTACTGGTCAAATACCAGATCCAGGTATTCCATGATGACTTTCTCCATGCGGATATAACGGATGTCATGTCCCGGAAGCATCAGGATATCGGATACATAGGTCGAACCGGTACGATTCCGAGGATCTGTTCTTTTTCTTTGTCGTCTTTATTCTTCCTGCTATTGATATGCTTCAGATTGGCTGTTACGTAGATATCTTTATTCATAAGATGCGGGAACGGGTGGCTGCTGTCTACGATCTGCGGTGACAGTACCGGAAGGATCTGCTCTTTGAAACATTTCTTAACATATTTCTTCTCATCTGCCTCCAGTTCTTTAAAGTCCAGTCCGCAGACTCCGTATGGAGACAGTTCTTTCTTGATCCCGGCGTAGGTCTTGTCACGTTCTTTATATAACGGGGCAACTGCTGCGTAGATCGCATCCAGCTGCTCCTGCGGTGTCATTCCCGACCGGCTGTCTCTGTGTCTGTCGTCTGTCTGCACCATGTCATAGAGACTTCCGACACGGATCATGAAGAATTCATCTAAGTTACTGGTGAAGATGGCTACGAATTTCATACGTTCTAATAGCGGCACGCTCTTATCTCTTGCTTCTTCCAATACACGCTGATCGAATCTCAGCCAGGAAAGTTCTCGGTTCTGTGTGTAGTTCAATAATTCTCGGTCCATAGGGGCTTCCTCCGTTTCTTGCCATGGGGACATGGGGACGGTGTTTTTGGTTTTTTTCAGTGTCCCCACCGGCACTTTGTAATCAGCGAGTTTATTGTATACTTTATTATAGCAAAACCATCTTTTATTCTCAACACTGAGATGTATCGTGTTCAGCTCGTGTTCAGACTTGTGACAAAACTGGTGTTCAGATTTGCGATCAGATTTGTGATCGGCTTTTGTATCGGCAGGCAGGATCGGCTTCTTTGCTGGAGATATAACGTATAAAAAGGCGGGAACTGCGCTTTTTACATGTTGCAGTTCCCGCCTTTTTATATTTTATGCTTTTGCCTTTTTATGCTTTTTCCCTTTTATGTCTTCTCCTTATGAATGCTAAACAGGTGAGTGTACCACCAGGGACACTAAAAAAGCCGGATTTCCCGTCCCCCTGGCTACTTTGCTGGATATATCCCTTAGCAGTAAGTGCTTCAGCACAAAGTACGGCTCCGCCTGCCGCACCACGGACAGTATTGTGTGACAGTCCGATGAATTTGTAATCATACATGCTATCTTCTCTCAGACGTCCGATGGATACGCCCATTCCGTTCTCGTAGTTAACGTCAGCTTTTACCTGTGGTCTGTCGTCTTCTGACAGGTACTGGATGAACTGCTTTGGAGCACTTGGAAGTTCTGCTTCCTGTGGGAATCCCTTGAAGCTTTCCAGTTTCTCGATCAGCTGTTCTTTGGTTGGCTTCTTCTCGAAGTTGATGAATACAGCTGCTGTATGTCCATTCAGTACAGGTACTCTTAAGCACTGGCATGTGATCTTTGGCTCTTCTGCAAGTTTAATTTCACCATTTTCCAGTGTTCCGAGTACACGCAGAGGTTCTTTCTCACTCTTTTCTTCTTCTCCGCCGATGTACGGGATGATGTTCTCGATCATTTCCGGCCAGTCTTTGAATGTCTTACCTGCTCCGGAGATTGCCTGGTATGTTGTTACAACAACTTCTTTTGGTCCGAATTCTTTCCATGCTGCAAGTGCAGGTGTGTAGCTCTGGATTGAGCAGTTTGGTTTTACTGCGATGAATCCGCGTGTTGTTCCGAGACGCTCTTTCTGAGTCTTGATCAGGTCGAAGTGCGCTGCATTGATCTCAGGTACTACCATCGGTACATCTTTTGTCCAGCGGTGTGCGCTGTTGTTTGATACAACCGGTGTCTCTGTCTTTGCATATTCTTCTTCGATCGCTTTGATCTCGTCTTTTGTCATATCTACGGCACTGAATACGAAATCTACGGTAGAAGCTACTTCTTCTACTTCATTTACATTCTTTACGATCAGTTTCTTCACGCCTTCCGGCATTGGTGTATCCATTTTCCATCGTCCGCCGACTGCCTCTTCGTATGTCTTTCCTGCGGAACGCGGGCTTGCTGCTACTGTTACTACCTCGAACCAAGGGTGATTTTCAAGCAATGAGATAAAACGCTGTCCAACCATTCCTGTTGCTCCTAAAATACCTACTCTTAATTTCTTCTCCATCTTCTTTTCTCTCCCTTTTTTTGTTTTTTATTCAGCCATGTATTTCTTATAAGCTGCGATTGACTTCTCCATCGCATCCTTTCCCGGTGCTCCGATCGTGATACGCTTATTCACACATGTCTCAAGATCAATTGCTTCATATATGTCTTCTTCAAATACCGGTGAGATTTTCTTGTACTCTTCCAGTGGAAGTGCATCTAACGGGATCTTCTTCTCGATACAGGTCAGCACAAGTTTTCCTACGATGCCGTGTGCATCTCTGAATGGTACACCGTGATTTACCAGATAATCTGCCGCATCTGTTGCGTTGGTGAATCCGTGTTTTGCACTTTCTTCCATGCGGTCTTTGTTGAACTGCATGGTCTTTAACATGCCGGCAAATAATGTGATACATCCCTTTGCGGTATCCATGGCATCGAATGCCCATTCTTTATCTTCCTGCATGTCTTTATTGTATGCAAGAGGAATACCTTTCATCGTTGTAAGCAGTGCATTTAATGCACCATATACGCGTCCTGTCTTACCTCTTACGAGTTCTGCGATATCCGGGTTCTTCTTCTGCGGCATGATACTGCTTCCGGTGCTGTATGCGTCATCGATCTCCACGAACTGGTATTCATTCGAATTCCAGATGATGACTTCCTCACAGAATCTGCTCAGGTGCATCATGATGATGCTGAGTGCAGATAACAGTTCTAATAAGTAATCTCTGTCGGATACCCCGTCCATGCTGTTCAGTGTCGGTCCGTCGAATCCAAGTAATTCGGCTGTGTACTCACGATCCAGAGGATAGGTTGTCCCCGCAAGTGCTCCGGAACCGAGCGGACAGGTATTCATACGCTTTGCGATGTCCTGCAGTCTCTCATGGTCTCTGCGGAACATTTCAAAATATGCTCCCATGTGGTGAGCCAGTGTAATCGGCTGTGCTTTCTGAAGGTGTGTAAATCCAGGCATGTATGTCTCGACATTTTCCTCCATCACATGGAGGATCACTTCCAGAAGTTCTTTTACCTGGGCGTCAATCTCGTGGATCTCGTCTCTGGTGAAAAGCTTCATATCTAATGCAACCTGGTCATTTCTGCTTCGTCCGGTGTGAAGTTTCTTTCCCGGATCGCCGATGCGGTCGATCAGTGTTGCTTCCACAAAGCTGTGAATGTCTTCATATTTATCCGATATTTCTAATTTCCCGGACTCTACATCTTCCAAGATGCCATTCAGTCCGTCTGTGATCTGTTCTTTTTCTTCTTCCGTTAAGATTCCCTGCTTTGCCAGCATTGCTACATGTGCAAGACTGCCTTTGATATCCTGCTTATAGAATCTTTTATCAAATGTAATGGAAGCGTTGAAATTATATACTAACTGGTCTGTTTCTTTTGTGAAACGGCCTCCCCATAACTGTGCCATATGGATTTCTTCCTTTCATTTTTAAGTTTACTGTTTCCGATTTTAACACATTTCCGCGTAAAAGCAAATATTATTACAGAAATTTACATATTTATTCACCCTAAAACGTGATTTTTTTCTTAATCCATGCAATTTTCTGATTCCATTTATGCATTTTCACTGTGTTCTTTTCCTTCCTGCTGTTCTTTCAGGCGCTGGCGCATAGAGAATTCACATCCACAGTAATCCTGCCGGTAAAGCCCGTACTGCGCGGATAATTCTACGGACCGCTTATATCCGTTCTTCTTTTTGAAATCCGATGTCAGATATGCCACGCCATACTCTTCTGCAAGTTTTAATCCTATCTCATTCAATTTTGCTGCATTCTTAAGCGGGCTGATGCTGAGAGTCGTCGTGAAATACTCATATCCTCCGGCTTTTGCAATCTCTGCGGTCTCTCTTAAGCGAAGTTCATAGCATTTGAAGCAGCGTACGCCGCCTTCTTTTACTTCTTCCAGTCCCTTTGCCATCGCATAGAATTTCTCTTTCTCATAGCTGCCCGCAATGAACTGCACCGGATATTTCGTATGCATCGCCCCGATCAGTGTCTGCTGTTCAATGATTCGCTTACTGTATTCGCTCTCCGGGTAAATGTTCGGGTTGTAATAAAGTACCGTGATTCTGAAGTAATTGCTTAAGTATTCCAGCACATAACTGCTGCACGGGGCGCAGCAGCTATGAAGCAGAAGCGTCGGGACTTTTTCTTCTTTTTGCAGATCAGTGATTAATCTATCCAGTTCTTTTTGATAATTTATTTTTTGTAACATGTAATGACCTCTCCTGGTGTGTTAATGTCTTTCTGGCATTTCCATATCAGCATTTTACCACACACACCACATTTATTCACCTGTTTTCTGTCTGCGGCATATCTTACTTATATAGGTTATTCTTATATAGGTTATTTTTCGCTTGTAGGAGGTCTTCTATGGAACCGGTTCGGGAACAGATTTTAAATCTACAGCACATTTCTTACACGTATCATACTCTGCAAGGGGAGACCCTGGCTCTGTCTGATATCTCATTTTCATTGAAAAAAGGCGAATTTGCCGCCATTGTGGGCCCCTCCGGGTGTGGCAAATCTACACTGCTTTCGCTGATCTGCGGACTGCTGCCTTGTACAGAGGGGCAGATTAAGATCAACGGAAAGCCTTTGAAAGAGAGCACGACAAATGTCGGCTATATGTTACAGCACGATGAACTCTTTGAATGGCGCACGATTTATAATAACGTAATCCTTGGGCTGGAAGTCCAGCACGCACTGACAGCGCGTACGAAGCAACGGGCACATGAGCTTCTTGACATCTATGGACTCGGTGACTTTAAGAATGCAAGGCCTTCGGAGTTGTCCGGCGGGATGCGGCAGCGTGCTGCCCTGATCCGCACACTCGTCCTGGAGCCGGAGCTTCTTCTTCTGGATGAACCTTTTTCCGCCCTGGACTATCAGACCAGGCTTCAGGTTGGCGATGACATCGGACAGATCATCCGGAATGAAGGAAAATCTGCACTTCTGGTCACGCACGACCTATCGGAAGCGATCTCTCTTGCCGACCGTGTCATTGTCCTTTCTAATCGTCCGGCAACAATCAAACAAACGATTCCTCTGCTGTTCCATCTGGAGCACGATACTCCGTTGAACCGCAGAAGTGCGCCGGAATTCAAGAATTATTTTAATCTGATATGGAAGGAGTTAAATGAAGATGAACCGAATGTCAAAGACTGAGATTCCTGCTGCCTCTGGCACAAATATCACTTCCAATGCAAGTGCCATCTCTACCGCCGCCTCATCTTCTACAGCGCAAAGAACCTTTTTATCAAAGTACCGGCTGCACAAAAAGTTCGTAGCTGCTGCCCGGGTTCTCCTTCTGGTTGTCTTCCTGTCTGTCTGGGAACTGACCGCCTCACATCAAATCATCGATTCTTTTATCTTTAGCAGTCCTTCTAAGATTGCCCGGTGTTTTCTCGACATGGTCGCAGACCGCAGCATCTTCCTGCACCTTGGCGTCACCTTATATGAGACGATCGTAAGTTTTCTTCTGGTTATCGTCTTCAGTATCCTGACGGCGGTGCTTCTGTGGTTCAGTAAGAAGCTTTCAGAAATCCTGGAGCCGTATCTGGTTGTTCTAAACAGTCTGCCAAAATCCGCCCTGGCCCCGCTTCTCATCGTATGGCTCGGTGCCACACGTACCACCATCATTGTTGCCGGTATGTCGGTGGCTATCTTCGGAAGCATCCTGAATCTGTATACCAGTTTTATGTCCGCGGATCCGGGAAAGATGACGCTGATCTATACACTTGGCGGAAAACGGCATCAGGTACTGACTAAAGTTGTGCTTCCAAGTTCGATCCCGGCGATCATCAGCAATATGAAGGTAAATATCGGATTGTGTCTGGTCGGGGTGATCATTGGGGAATTTCTTGCTGCGAAAGAAGGGCTGGGGTATCTGATTATTTATTCCAGTCAGGTGTTCAAAATGGATTGGCTCCTCATGAGCATCTGTCTTCTCTGCCTGTTTGCCATGTGTTTGTATGCACTCATCAATCAGCTTGAATCCTGCTACCTAAAAAGAAATAAGAGATGAGCCTCTCCGTTCATCTCTTATTTCTCCTCATTCCCTTCATCTCATCGTATAGCTGAAAGAATGGTTTTCTTAACCTTTTCTGCATCAACAGGCTTTGCAATATGTCCGTTCATTCCTTTTTCAAATGCCTTTTTTCTATCTTCCTCAAATGCATTGGCTGTCATAGCTATGATCGGAATACCGGCTTTTTTCTTATCTTCCAGCCTTCTGATTGCCTGAGTTGCCTTATAGCCATCCATGTTCGGCATCTGGATATCCATAAGGATCAGATCGTAGGTCCCTGCCGGTTTCTGTTCCATCCTTGCCACACATTGAACTCCATCCTCAACACGGTCAACCATAAGTCCCATATCCTCCAGGATAAACTCTGCGATTTCCGCATTCAGGTCATTATCCTCAGCCAGCAGAACATATTTTCCGCTGATCCTGTCTGTTTCCTCTGTATCCGGGGACGGATCCGTAACCTGCTCGTAGTAACCCTTATCAGCAATCCTGTATTCCATGATAACTGTAAATTTGCTTCCTTCTCCCAGCTTACTTTCTGCTTTAATGGTTCCGCCCATCATATCAACATATTTCTTTATGATCGGCATTCCCAGACCTGTTCCTGCAACCTTTGCGGCTGTTGTATTGCGTTCCCGGGCAAAAGCCTCAAACAGGGATGGCAGGAATTCTTCACTCATTCCAATACCTGTATCAATTACCTGAGTCTGTATCCTCACATAGTCTTTCCTGTCACAGTCAAGCTCTGTAATCCTTATGGTAACTGCTCCCCCTGAAGCTGTATATTTTACCGCATTGCTGATCAGATTGAGGAAATTTCCCTGTTCTTTGTCTCATCGCAGATTACATGTTCATGCTGCACCTCATATTCCATCTCAAGGTGAATACCTTTTTCTCCGCTTCTGCCTGGAAAATTTTGTAAACTCCCTGATAAACATCTCTAATCTTCACATAATTCTCATCCAGTTCCATCTTACCGCTTTCAATTTTGGCCATGTCCAGCACATTATTGATAATAGACAGCAGCAGATTTCCAGACTGTTCCATCTTCTCCTGATAATCCAAAAGCTTTGGATCTGTCAGTTCCCTTTTCATCAGCTCGTTGTATCCCAGCAGGCATTCATCGGTGTACGGATATCATGTGACATATTGAGCATCGATCGATGTACAGCTACGTACGTCTGAGCATCGATCGATGTACAGCTACGTACGTCTGAGCATCGATCGATGTACAGCTACGTACGTCTGAGCATCGATCGATGTACAGCTACGTACG
>ENA-OQCN01000545-OQCN01000545.1-human-gut-metagenome-genome-assembly--contig:-NODE-545-length-20093-cov-2.012922_pt1 | contig 20093 bp, 24 predicted proteins | sample MGYA00242497_ERZ504576 | MGnify/ENA primary metagenome ERZ504576 (study PRJEB26092, sample SAMD00036296) | human gut metagenome | host: Homo sapiens | study: EMG produced TPA metagenomics assembly of... | reverse complement strand
CTCGGCGTTCGCCTCAAACACGTTCGCTTCGTTCCTTTAACGGTGCTTCTGACTCTCTAATTGTTTCTAACGGCATTCCACATTCACAATAATCCTTATCTATTGTTTCCTTCAAGTCGTGACTGGCAGCGAATGTTAATAAATAAAATGCCCGGAAGTGTAACCCGGTGGAGGCCACAACCATTACGCAATTGCCATTCGTAAGGCATTTGATACACACGGAATAAAACTTGGAAAGGTGTTCCAGTGAATGTGAAAGAGGCGTTGGTAATTCTTAAGGAGTAAAATTGACCCGCCGATGGAACCTGAACAGGAACACCTTTCCAAGCTTTATTCCGGTTCGGGTATCCACAGCCTTCCTAAATTAAATCCCAATCTTCTTCAAAATATCCACCGTATGTGATCCTGCCCCCACAAGTTCCGGGCGTTCACATACAGAAAGATGATATCGGATAAATGTCTCAAATGTCTCATCATCCATTGCATTGAGTACCGGGCGCATATAATCCGAAGGTCCGTCTGCTGAGATTACTTTAATCCGTTCCAGTCCGGCGGCCTTATTATATGCATCCATATCTTCCAGACGTACATAATCATAGAGGTCTTCCGGTTTTGGCTGTACACGGAAGTTTTCATCAATCTTTCCACTTTCTATACATTCTAAAATATGATTCTGTTTGATCCATAGGTCAGGACGCTGTATTCATTCATACAGTAAGCAACCATGATTACACCGTCATCTTTTAGTACACGTTTTGCTTCGGTCAGTGCCTTGACTTTATCTTCCATGGAATACAAATGGTACATAGGGCCAAATACCAGGATCAAGTCGAATTCTTTATCCGAAAAACGAGATAATTTCATAGCATTACCCTGATAAGCTTTTACGGAACTGTTCTTCTTTTTTAAAATGCCAAGATTATATTTAACCAGTTCAACAGCGGTAACATCGTAACCTTCTTCCGCAAGGGCGACACTGTAACGGCCGGTTCCTGCACCTACATCCAGAATTTTTGCAGATTTATCTTTTGGAAGATATTCGTGTATATATTTCATAGAAGTTGTAAATTCGACTTGTCCATGCCGGCTTCCAAGACGTTTTTCTTCGTTAAATTTATTATAATATTTCTCAAGTTCAGTCATCATAGTGAAGAATTCTCCTTATATCAAAAAAATATCTGCTCATACCTTATCCACTTTAACATAAGTCCGGGATTATGGGCATAAAATATTTACAGAATTGAGAAATATCATTCATTCTGTATAATAAGATAACAATAAGATCCTGTGAATGACAAAGAAGAGGAAAATGATTATGGATAATACAGAAACTGCGAATATAAGGCTATTACAGAATATAAAAGAAATTACGGATTTTGATGCTTCGGAACTGGATGTATATGCAAGGCTCACAGAAGCACAGCTTTTGAACAAAGACCATCCGGAGAAAGGACTGTTTATTGCGGAAAGTCCGAAAGTGATTATCCGGGCATTGGATGGAGGATATGATCCAGTGTCTGTTCTGGTAGAAAAAAAGCAGGCTTTGGAAGATGCGGAAACAATAGCCGTACTTGAACGGTGTGCCAATGTACCGTATATACGGCAGAATTTGCTGTACTGACGAAGCTTACCGGGTTTAAACTGACCAGAGGAATGTTATGTGTGATGAAAAGGCGGAATCTGCCGGGGCTACGGGAAATCTGTGCCGGCTGTGGCAGAATAGCAGTACTTGAAAATGTAATGAATCCCACAAATGTAGCGCTATCTTCCGTTCAGCAGCGGCACTTCACATGGATGCAGTGGTTTTGACAGGTGGATGCAGTAATCCGCTTTACAGAAGAGCAAGCCGGGTCAGTATGGGGACAGTGTTCCAAATTCCGTGGACATTTGTGGATAGATCCGTAAGCTGGCCAAAAGAAGGAATGCATATATTACGTGAACTGGGATTTAAAACGGCGGCGATGGCATTGAAAGAAAATTCCGTAAGTATCGCTGATCCGAAACTCGCAAAAGAAGAGAAGCTGGCAGTGATATTGGGAACGGAAGGAGACGGACTGCTGGCGGAAACCATTGCCGCCTGCGATTATACGGTAATGATTCCGATGTCACACGGTGTGGATTCGCTGAATGTCGCAGCTGCCAGTGCGGTTGCATTCTGGCAGTTAGGATGAAGAATTGCTAATAAAAAGAATGTAAAATCAGCAAACTTGTGTTATGATAAAAAGCAAAAAGGCAAACAGGTATAGGAGGAATCATAGAATGTATATTACATGTCTGGATGTTGAAGGAGTATTAGTACCGGAAATATGGATCGCATTTGCCGAGGAAAGTGGAATCCCTGAACTAAAAAGAACGACAAGGGATGAACCGGATTACAATAAACTGATGAGATGGAGACTGGATATTTTAAAAGAACATGGACTTGGAATCAAGGAAATCCAGGAAACGATTGCTAAGATCGACCCACTCCCGGGAGCAAAAGAATTCTTAGATGAACTGCGCTCTTTCAGTCAGGTAATTCTGATCAGTGATACTTTTACAGAATTTGCACAGCCATTGATGGAAAAGCTCGGAAGACCGACATTGTTCTGCAACAGTCTTGAGATCGCAGAAAATGGCGAGATCACAGATTTTAAGATGCGTGTGGAAAACTCAAAACTCAGCACCGTGAAAGCACTACAGTCTATTGGATTTGAAACAATTGCAAGTGGCGATTCGTACAACGATCTGGGCATGATCCAGGCAGGAAAAGCAGGATTCCTGTTCCGCACCACTGATAAGATCAAAGAAGATCATCCGGAGATTCCGGCATACGAGACATATGCGGAATTGTTGGGAGCTATAAAATCGGTAATTGGGATTTAATTGGGATTTAATTCAGGAAGGCTGTGGATACCCGAACCGGAATAAAGCTTGAAAAGGCGTTCCTGCTCAGGTTCCATCGGCGGGTCAATTCTAAAGGGGTAAAATTCTGCTAAAAGCAGGCTTTCAAAATTTGAAACTCGGCATACGCTCAGACAGTCAAATTTTGAAAACCTAACGCAGAATTTTGCCCCTTAAGAATTACCAACGCCTCTTTCACATTCACTGGAACGCCTTTTCAAGCTTTATTCCGTGTGTATCAAATGCCTTAAGAATTAAACAGCAATTGCGTAACGGTAGTGGCTTCCACCGGGTTACACTTCCGGGCATTTTATTTATTAACATTCGCTGCCAGTCACGACTTGAAGGAAACAATAGATATGGATTATTGTGAATGTGGAATGCCGTTAGAAACAATTAGAGAGTCAGAAGCACCGTTAAAGGAACGAAGCGAACGTGTTTGAGGCGAACGCCGAGTTTGAGCGTAGTTCCTTTGCTTTTAGGTGGTTCTGACTCTCTTAGTGTTTCTTATGGTATGGAACCTGAACAAGAAGCCATATCTATTGTTTCCTTCAAGGCTGAGAGGCCGCTTCCCCAGTTAATAAATTAAATCCCAATTAAATTCCAATTAAAGTAGAAAAGATGATATAATTATAATACAAATATGCCCACACGGAGGAAACGTATATGAGTGAATTTGTGACCTTAAAAGATGTCAGGAAGATATATAAGATGGGGGAAGTTGAGATCATGGCAGCAGCCGGAATCGACTTTGAGATTAAGAAAGGGGAATTCGCAGTTGTAGTCGGACCAGTGGTGCAGGAAAGACAACGGTGCTGAATATTCTTGGGGGAATGGACACCGCTACGTCGGGACAGGTGCTGGTTGACGGTCAGGACATTGCAACGTATTCTACGAAGCAGTTGACGGCATACAGAAGAGATGATATCGGATTTGTCTTTCAGTTCTATAACCTGATTCCGAACCTGACAGCACTGGAGAATGTAGAACTGGCTCTTCAGATATGTAAGGATCCAATGGATGCACAGGAAGTTTTGGAAGAAGTTGGACTGGGAGAAAGACTGGATAATTTTCCGGCGCAGTTGTCGGGAGGAGAACAGCAGAGAGTATCGATCGCAAGAGCACTGGCAAAGAATCCGAAGCTGTTACTCTGCGATGAACCGACCGGTGCACTGGATTATAATACAGGAAAATCCATTTTGAAATTATTACAGGATACCTGCCGGAACAGTGGAATGACGGTGATTCTGATCACACATAATTCGGCAATTGCGCCAATGGCAGACCGGGTGATCAAGATTAAAAACGGCCGGGTGGATAAGATCATACAGAATCCGCAACCAGTTCCGGTTGAGACCATAGAATGGTAAAAGGCAGGGACGGCAGATGGCAAAAAAGATAACACGTAAGAATTTTTATATGGAGATCCGCCATAGTTTCGGACGCTTTATTTCTATTCTTTTTATTGTTGCGCTGGGAGTTGCATTCTTTTCCGGTATCCGGGCATCTGAGCCATCTATGAAGATTACCGGAGATGCGTATTTTGATAAGTCAGATCTGATGGATATCAAGGCGGTCAGTACACTTGGAATTACGGAAGATGATGTGAAGGCGGTCAGAAATGTAAAAGGAGTTGGAAAGGCAGAAGGAGCCTACAGTGCGGATTTCCTGAATATAAAGAATAAGAAGCAATATGTACTCCACGTGATGTCCGGGATGGAAGATATGAACAAGATTACGGTCAGTGAAGGCCGTATGCCGGAAAAAGTGGGAGAATGTCTGGTAGATGATCAGATGAAGTATAAAGTCGGAGAGACGATCAGGCTTAAGTCCGGGACGGATGACAAGGTGACGGATACCCTGAAGGTGGAGGAACTTAAGGTTGTCGGAAAAGGGAATTCACCGTGTTATATAGCATTGAATCGCGGAAGTACAACAATCGGAACGGGTACAGTCAGCGGATTTGTAGTAGTGCCGGAGAAAACATTTCATCTGGATGTATATACGGAAATGTATGTGCGGGTGCAGGGGGCGGAAGATCTGACTGCATATACCGGTGCATATAAACAGAAAGTAAAGACAGTCAAAAAACGATTGAAAGCAATCACAGAAGAAAGAGGAAAAATCCGTAAGGAAGAACTGTTAGATAAAGCGAATACAAAGATTGAAAAGGCACAGAAAAAGCTTGATGACGGAAAAGCTGAATCAGAGCAGAAACTTTCAGACGCAGAAAGGCAGATCACAGACGGAGAGACGCAGATTTCACAGGCAAAGGAAACACTCGTAAGCGGGAAGTCGCAGATGGAAGATGCGAGGGCGAAGATCCGGGCGAAGCAGCAGGAATTGGATGAGGCAAAGAAAACATATCAAAATGGCCTTCAACAGCTGGAGCAGGGGAAAAAGCAGTACGAACAGGGAAAAGCAGCTTATGATTCGCGGTATGCAGAAGCACAGGCACAGATCCAGACAGGAGAACAGGGGTTGGCTGTATACAGAACAGAACTTGACCAGGGATGGGATGGATATCAGACACTTCTGAAGAACATAGAAGCATTAAAAGCACAGGTGTCAGGAGAGACAGAACAGGATCAAGAGCTGTCGCAGAAAATCCGGGAGCTGGAAGCACAGGCACAGGAAACAAAGCAGACACTGGATGCGAAAGAACAGGATTACCAGACAAAGAAGAGCGAACTGGACACAGCAAAACAGCAGCTTACGAATGGGAAAGCAGAGCTGGATCAGGCAAAAGCGCAGCTGGATGCAAGTGAAATAAAACTTAGCAGTGCAGCGGCAAGTATAGAATCCGGACAGAAACAGTTAGATGCAGGAAAAGCAGAGCTGGAAGCGCAGGAGCAGACGTTGAAAAATGGTGAAGTGGAAATTGCGGAAAATGAAGCAAAACTTGCCGATGCCAGGAAAGAATATGAAGAAGGAAAGAAGACATCGGAAGCAGAAATTGCAAAAGGCGAGAAAAAGCTTGCTGATGCCGGTAAGCAGATCAGTCAGATCAAGAATCCAAAATGGTATCTATATGATAGAAGTACACTGACAGAATATGATGGATTCGGAGAAAATGCGGATCGTATGCGTGCGATCGGAAAAGTATTCCCGGTTATGTTCTTCCTTGTTGCAGCATTGATCAGTCTGACCGGTATGACACGTATGGTAGAGGAACAGAGAATAGAGATAGGTACCATGAAGGCTTTGGGATACGGAAATTTTTCCATTGCATCGAAATATCTGGGATATGCATTCCTTGCAACGGCAGGAGGAAGTGTTCTTGGAGTACTGGTGGGAGAGAAAATCCTTCCGTATATTATTATCTATGCATATGAGATCATGTATCCTCATATTCCGAAGATATATGTACCATACCACATGAGTTATGCTGTGATGGCATCCGCTGCCTCGATCGCATGTACTATGGGAGCAACACTTGCATCCTGCTATAAGGAACTTGCAGCGGAACCGGCAGTGCTGATGCGTCCGCCGGCACCAAAAAACGGGCGGAGAGTTTTCCTGGAAAGAATCGGATTCATCTGGAAACGGATGAATTTCACCTGGAAATCCACGATCAGGAATCTGATGCGTTATAAAAAGCGTTTCTTTATGACCGTATTCGGAATCGGCGGTTGTATGGCGCTGATGCTGGTCGGATATGGAGTGAGGGATTCTGTATATGAGATCGCAGATATTCAGTATGAAGAGATTCAGCTGTATGATGGACATATATTCTATAAAGATGATGTGACAAAGACAGAGAAAGAAGAGCTAAAGGAGTATCTGAAACAGATTCAGATATTCAGAGTTATATGGAGGCAGATATGCGGAGTGTGACCGCATCCGGAGGCGGTAAAAAACTCAGCGTGTACCAGTGCATATTAGGTAATCCAAAGATTGCAGAAAAGTATGTGGATTTTCATGACAGGAAGACGAAAGAATCGTATACACTCACCGGTGATGGAGTAATTGTCAGTGAAAAGACGGCGAAACTTCTGAATGTAAAAGAAGGGGATACCATCAAAGTGAAGAAGGGAACGGAGAAGAGTGTCACTGTAAAGATTGCGCATATCTGTGAAAATTACATGGGACATTATATCTATTTTACACCGCAGTATTACAAGAAGGTATCTGGAAAGACGGTGAAATATAATTGTATCATGTTCCGGGCGAAGAACGGATATTTGGAGGACCAGGTGAAAAAGGCGGGAGAAAAGATCCTGTCAAAAGATCAGGTACTGACAATCTCATACCTGCTTGATATCAGAGATCAGCTGGATGATATGCTGGCCAGCCTGAATCTGGTGATCATTGTACTGATCGTCTCAGCCGGAATGTTGGCATTTGTGGTACTTTATAATCTAAACAGCATTAATATCACAGAACGCCAGAGAGAACTTGCGACTTTGAAAGTACTTGGATTCTATGATACGGAAGTAGCAGAATATGTATTCCGTGAAAATATCCTGCTGACGTTGATCGGATCCGTGGCAGGTGTTGTATTCGGTAAGATTTTGCATCTGTTTGTAATTCAGACAGTAGAAGTGGATGCGGCAATGTTTGGCCGGAGTATTTATCTGAAGAGTTATATCTACAGTTTTTTATTTACGATAGGGTTCTCATTGTTCGTAAACTGGGTAATGTATTTTAAACTGAAAAAGATTGACATGGTAGAATCATTGAAAAGTATAGAGTAAAGTTTATAAACGGTTTATAAATTTCACAGAATTGTTAGCACTCTTTTTGAAAGAGTGCTAATTTTCTATTGACTTTTAAAATAAGCAGTATTATCATATCACTTAGATGAAAAAATGTAGCAAAAAAGGTGTCTGCCGACAGAAGAAGCAGTACCTTTTGTCACTAATATGATAGAAATATAAAAAGTAGAAATAGGAGTGATTTACAATGGCAGCAAAGAAAGGTAGTTTGTCAATCAGCAGTGAAAACATTTTCCCGATTATTAAAAAATGGTATATTCCGATCACGATATTTTCGCACGTGAGTTGGTATCCAACGGATGTGATGCAATCACAAAACTGAAGAAACTGGATATGATGGGTGAATACCAGTTGCCGGATGATTATAAACCGGCGATCAAAGTTGAAGTCAATCCAGAAGAAAAGACCCTGAAATTTACAGATAATGGTCTTGGAATGACAGCCGATGAAGTAGAAGAATACATTACACAGATCGCATTTTCCGGAGCAACACAGTTCCTTGAAAAATATAAAGATAAGACAACAGAGGATGATATGATCGGACACTTCGGTCTTGGATTCTATTCTGCATTCATGGTAGCTGACGAAGTACATATCGATACCCTTTCCTATAAAGAAGGGGCAAAGCCGGTACACTGGGTAAGCAACGGCGGAACAGAGTATGAGATGGAAGAAGGCAGCAAACAGGAAGTCGGATCCACTATGACACTGTATCTGAATGAGGACAGTCTGGAGTTTGCAAATGAATACAGAATGAGAGAAGTTCTGGAAAAATATTGTTCCTTTATGCCGGTAGAAATCTTCCTTTCCAAGGCAAATGCAGAGCCTGAATATGAGACGATCGACGAAGCAGATCTGAAAGATGATGATGAAGTAATCGAGCATATTCACGAAGATGCCAAGATGGAAGAAAAAGAGAATGAAAACGGCGAGAAAGAAATGGTAGAGACAGAACCTGCCAAAGAAAAAGTAAAGATCAAAAAACGTCCGGTTTCATTAAGTGATATCCACCCACTGTGGACAAAGCATCCGAATGAATGCAGTGATGAAGATTATCTGAACTTCTACCGCAAAGTATTCATGGATTACAAAGAGCCACTGTTCTGGATCCACCTGAATATGGATTATCCATTTAATTTAAAAGGAATTTTGTACTTCCCAAGAATCAACACAGAGTATGATTCTATTGAAGGAACAATTAAGTTATACAACAATCAGGTATTTATCGCGGACAATATCAAAGAAGTCATTCCGGAATATCTGATGGTATTAAAGGGAGTCATCGATTGTCCGGATCTGCCGCTTAACGTATCACGTAGCGCATTACAGAATGACGGATTTGTGAATAAGATCTCTGAATACATTTCCAAGAAGGTTGCAGACAAGCTTTCCGGAATGTGCAAGACAAAGAGAGAAGACTATGAGAAATACTGGGATGATATCAGTCCGTTCATCAAGTTCGGATGCCTGAAAGATGAAAAGTTCTGTGACAAGATGAAAGACGCGGTTCTGTTTAAGAATCTGGATCACAAATATCTGACATTGAAAGATTGCATCGAGGCAAATGGAGGAACCGTAGAAGATCAGAATGCCAAGACAGATGATCAGAATACTGAGAACAAAGAAGAGGATAAGACAGTTATTTATTATGTGACGGACGAGATCCAGCAGAGCCAGTACATCAACATGTTCAAGAACCAGGGCATGGATGCGGTAATCTTAGGACACAACATTGATTCGCCGTTTATCACACAGTTAGAGCAGCGTAATCAGAATATCAAGTTCCAGAGAATCGACGCCGATGTAACAGCAGGTGCAAAGGAAGAAGTTGCCGAAGAAGAGAAGGAAGCATTCCAGAAGAAATCTGACAGTCTGGTAGAGATTTTCCGCAAAGAGCTTGGAAACGAGAATCTGGATGTTAAAATCGAGAAACTGAAAGATGAAAATGTTGCTTCTATGATGACGTTATCCGAAGAAAACCGTCGTATGCAGGAAATGATGAAAATGTATGGCATGAACGGAATGGATATGGGTACAACAAGTACACTGATCCTGAATGCAAATCATCCGCTGGTTCAGTATGTAGTTGAACATAAAGACAGTGAGAACACAAGTATTATCTGCAAACAGTTATATGATCTGGCAATGCTGGCGCATAAGCCGCTCAGTCCGGAAGAGATGACTGCGTTTGTGCAGAGAAGTAATGAGATCATGATGCTGCTTACAAAGTAAAGATTTGAAGTTAAGATTGGCGGAATGAAAAATAAGAGCGTGCGGCTGTGGAAGTGAAATCCATGGCGGCACGGCTCTGTTTATATCGGAAACTGCAGATCAGTAGTCACCTTCAATGGATCTGGATTTTAAAATGTTTTTTACTTTCCTGATCCCATTCTCTTTCGATGGATTTGTCCATGGTGAAAGTGTTCAGAGAAGTTCCGGTGATACATTGTAAGTGATGTCCATCGTAGTGGAAGTTCAGGTACAGCCCCCGGATCTCTTCCGGGCGGTATCCGGTGAGACCGTGGGCGGTCAGAAAGTACGGGACCTGATCTTCCGGAAGCGCAAGGACAATCTTGAATCCCAATGGAGTGCGTTTACCGCGGATGATCTGGAAGCAGAAGTCTCGGGTTTTATTCCAGCGGGAGTAGGTTTCTTCAGGTTTTTCATCAAAGAAGTCATCCTGGAGAAAGCCGCTGATGGTAAATTTGTTGAAGGTCGTGATCTCGCCTTCTATGAAAGAAAAGTTGTCGAAAGTCTCTTTTAAGAGCAGATGTGACATGCAATTTGGCTGATAACTGGTATACATTCATAAGGAAAACCTCCTGTTAATCTATATGATCATTTTCCCCTTTCAGGTATAATGAAATGTATTCAACATTATAGCACAAAAGACGACAGAAAAGAGGATATAAATTGACATTCAAAAAGAAAAACAGTAAAATAAATTGGATATACATATTTAGGATCAACAGAGAAACGAAAGAGGAGAAGATTTCGTGGATATAGAGAGTAAAACTTCAATTTATGAAGAAAAAGAAGAGACTCAGGAGGTGAATCCTGAGGAGCAGAAAAGTGAAATAAAAAAGTGAAAAAGAAAAAGACCGGGTACTTCAGACTGCAGTGATCGTTGCGGTTGTTATTCTGGTGATTGGCGGGATTACGGTGGCGCGCAGGCTCAGTAATCCACAGAAGGATACAAAGAAGGGCACAGAGATCCTGAAGACGATGGATGAGATGGATGTGTCTAAGGCAGATAAAAAGATTAAGGAGTTAGAAACGCAGGAACGTGAGACAGAACAGGATGCAGAAGAACAGCCGGCAAGCGAAAAATTTGCAGATTGTCTGGTCCTGGGGGATTCCATCACACAGGGATTGTACGAATATGGTGTGCTGGATCAGGCAAATGTACAGGCAGACCGTGGAGCCGGTGTGTCGGCGGGGGATAATGAAAAACTGGCAGATCATATTGCAGGGCAAAAGAGATGAAACCGTCAGTATTATTCCTTTCTTACGGGATGAATGATGTCGGAGCGCAGAATGGAGAGGCGGATGGATTCATAAAAGCATACAGGCCGGTGATCAGAGATCTGAAAAAATCACTGCCGGATACGAAAATATATGTTAACAGTATACTTCCGACAGCGCAGATTGCAATTGATCAGAATTCTGTCTATGCAAAAATTCCGGAGTTCAATCAGAAATTAAAAAAATTATGTGAAAAAGAGAAAGTAACATTTATTGATAATACAGAGCTGGTGAAACAGGAGTATTATGCCGGTGATGGAATCCATATGTCAACCGGTTATTATAAAGAATGGGTAAATCATATGGCGGAGGTTGCTGAATTATAATGAAAAACGGAAAATTAGACAAGATTAACCTGTTAAAATATTTGATGGTAGTCCTCCTGATCATTTATGTAGTATTTCTTGTGACCCGGGAAGGGGATAATACCGTATCCGTAGACACGATTGAAAAGAATATCACAAAAGCCGTAAAATTAGAAGGAATGAAAAAAGGCACAACACAGGATCTGAAAAAATATTACAGTCTGAATGCCAATGATTATGAAGGAATCAGTCTGTATATTCCGGATGACGTTATGAGTGTGAATGAAATACTCGTAATAAAGGTAAAAACGAAAGTCAGATCGAGACGGTTGAAAAGGCAGTGGAAAGTCGTGTAAATACACAGGAAAAGAATTTTGAAGGTTATGGTGTAGAACAAACAAAGCTGATACATGCTGCAATTATTGAGACCAGAGGACGTTATGTGCTGCTGGCAGTTTCAAAGGATGCAGACCGTATCGATGCGGCATTTAAGAAGAGTATTTGATAAAAAGGAATTAGAGAGATGTTATTTAGCAGTATTGTTTTTTTATTTACATTTTTGCCGGCTGTGATGATCTTATATTATTTGTTGCCGGTAAGATTCCGGAATGTGATCTTATTGCTGGCGAGTCTGGTGTTTTATGCATGGGGGGAACCGGTATATCTGTTTCTGATGCTACTGTCCATATTGTTTAATTATTTCAGTGGACTGGATATTGCGCGGAATCTGCAGGATAAGAGAGCTGCAAAGCGGAGCCTGGTTTTTAACCTTATCATTAATCTGGCAGTACTTGGATTTTTTAAGTATGAAGGGTTTGTATTGGACACATTGAACGGGATACTTCCGGTACATATTTCTTATCATGCACTGCCGCTTCCGATTGGAATATCATTTTATACATTCCAGATATTATCCTATATCATTGATGTATATCGGGGAAATGTAAAAGTGCAGACGAATCTTCCTAATTTTGCATTATATGTAACGATGTTTCCGCAGCTTATTGCGGGACCGATCGTGCAATATGCAGATGTAGATGAACAGCTTGCGTCCAGAGAAGTCTCATGGACAAAATTCGGAGAAGGAAGCATGTATTTTATCCGGGGACTTGCGAAGAAAGTATTACTGGCGAATTACCTCAGGGATGATTTTTACAGAGGTAAGCGGACTTGCGAAAGGTAATATAGCCGTGATGACGGCGTGGCTTGGAGCTTTTGCATATATGTTCCAGATTTATTTTGATTTCAGTGGATATTCGGATATGGCGATCGGACTCGGTAAGATGTTTGGATTTGAATTCAATATGAACTTTAACTATCCATATGTGTCTAAGAGTATTACGGAGTTCTGGCGCAGATGGCATATTTCGCTGAGCAGCTGGTTCAGGGATTATGTGTATATTCCATTGGGAGGAAACAGGGTATCGAAGATCAAACACATCAGGAATCTTCTGATCGTATGGTTTCTGACTGGATTATGGCATGGAGCTGCATGGAATTTCGTGGCATGGGGACTCTATTATGGGGTGATCCTGATCATTGAAAAATATCTCCTGTCGCCGGTACTGGACAGACTTCCGGACGTAGTCCGTCATATTTACAGTATTGTTCTGGTTGTGATCGGCTGGGTATTGTTTTTCAGCTCTTCATTCGGACAGGCAGCAGATTATATCAGAGTGATGTTTGGTGCAGGTGCACATGGCTTTGCAGACAGAGAGAGTATGTATCTTCTTACAAGCAACCTGATCCTGTGGCTGATCCTGATATTTGGCTCTACGCCGCTGGTTCATTTCAGATACGAGCATATGTTAAGATCAAAAAAATGGAATACAACAATCATTAACAGTGTGGTATATGCTGCGTTGTTTATTGTCTGTATTGCATATCTGGTAACGGAGACCTATAATCCGTTCCTGTATTTCAGATTTTAGGAGCAAAGATGAGACAGTCGAGAAAGAAATGGGAAAGAAAAAGAGAAGAACAGAGAAATAAAGTAATTGCAGTGCTGTTTATTGTAATGATGGTTATCTTCTGCGTGGTAAATATTGCAACTGCTGACAGGGAATTTTCGGCAAAAGAAAACCGGGCACTGGAACAGAGACCTAAGCTTACGATTTCCGGTATTGAAAGCGGAAGATGGATGAATCAGTATGAATCTTATGTATCGGATCAGTTTGCGGGAAGAGATTTCTGGGTAGCTTTAAAGAGCCGTATTGATCTGATCGCAGGAAAACGTAAGGCAAATGGTGTATTTAAAGGAAAAGATCATTATCTGTTAGAGGATATAGCCAGGCCGGATGAAGAACAATTGAAAGCAAATCTGGATGCAATGAAAAAGTTTCAGAAGACATATAAAAGATATCCCGATGTATATGATGCTGGTACCGAATGCTGCAAATATCGAGTCGGACAAACTTCCGTATTGTGCAGTGACAGAAGATCAGGATAAACAGTTTCAGAAATAAAGGCTTCGCTTGGGACAGCTTTTCAGTGGGTAAATGTGGAAGATACATTGAAAAAGCACAGAGCAGAAGAGATATATTACCATACGGATCATCACTGGACGACGCTTGGTGCTTACTATGGATATCAGGCGCTGGCTGCGGCTATGAAACTGGATACATCGAAAGCACCGGCTATGAAATCCTATGCAGTGACGAATTCATTTAACGGAACCTTATCGGCGACAAGCGGATATGAAACAGACTATAATGAGCCGATCTATATATACGCACCGGATGATCTGAAAACAGCACCACAGGTAAGTTGTAAATAACGTGAATGAAAAAAGAAAACAGCAACGTTATACGATACATCCAAGTTGAAAGAAAAGGATAAATATGCATTATTTCTTGGCGGTAATTATCCCGTCCTGGATATCAGAACGACGGCAGATACAACAGACAGACTGTTGCTTGTAAAAGATTCCTATGCGAATAGTGTAATTCCGTTTCTGACGGCATATTACAGAGAAATCATAGTGGTTGATCCAAGATATTATTATGATGATATCAGAGAAGTTATGAAGAAAAATAAGATCACAAGTGTTCTGTTCCTGTATAACGGTAATACATTTGTGCAGGATAACAGTATCAGCGGGGTATTGCAGAATGATTAGACTGAACAAGTATTTAAGCGAAGCCGGTGTCTGTTCCAGAAGGGAGGCAGACAGGCTGATCGAGTCGGGAATTGTGACTGTGGATGGAAAGACAGCAGCTCCCGGCATGAAAGTAGAAGACGGACAGGAGGTCCGTGTCGGAAAAAAAGTGGTCAAAAGCAAAACGGAAAAAACGGTCCTGGCAGTGTACAAACCTGCGGGATTGTTTGTACAGAAGATAAAAGGGAGAAAAAGAACATCATCCGGTTCCTCAATTATCCGGTACGCATCACTTATGCAGGAAGACTGGATAAAGATTCGGAAGGGCTTCTGATCATGACAAATGATGGAGATCTGATCAACGGCATGATGCGCGCAAGATATGCACATGAGAAAGAATATAAGGTCAGAGTAAACAAAGAAGTTACTCCGGAATTCATTGAGAAGATGAGCCGGGGAGTACACATCAGAGACAAAGAAAAGAATCTGGATGCGGTGACCAGACCCTGTACAGTAAAAAAGACCGGGAAATATACATTTTCCATTATTCTGACACAGGGATTGAACAGACAGATACGGCGCATGTGCGAAGCACTCGGATATAAGGTGGATGTGTTAAAAAGGATACGGATCATGAACGTGGAACTTGGAGATCTGAAACCGGGACAGGTAAGAGAATTAACAGAACAGGAGTTAAAGGAATTATATGGGACAGTCAAAGAACGAGAGAATGCTGGAATTAGTAGAACTTCTGAATAAAGCATCCAGATATTATTATCAGGATGCGCAGGAGATCATGAGCAACTACGAATATGACAGATTGTATGATGAACTGCAGAATCTGGAAAAAGAACTGGGAATTACATTGTCGAACAGTCCGACGGTAAATGTCGGATATGAAGTTGTCAGTGAACTCCCAAAAGAAAGGCATGAAAGCCCGATGCTCTCACTGGATAAGACGAAAGAAGTAGAAGAGCTTAAGAACTTCGTTGGCAGTCAGAAAGTATTGATGTCCTGGAAGATGGACGGATTGACGATCGTGCTGACTTATCGTGACGGAAAGCTTTATAAAGCGGTCACACGCGGTAACGGAGAAGTCGGTGAAGTGGTTACAAACAATGCGAAGGTATTCAAGAATGTACCGGTGCAGATCGCTTACCGGGGGGAATTAATCTTAAGAGGAGAAGCGGTGATCGGATATCATGACTTTGAGAAGATCAATGAAGAGATTGAAGATGTAGATGCAAAATATAAAAATCCAAGAAACTTATGCAGTGGTTCAGTCAGACAGCTCAATAACCAGATCACGGCAAAGAGAAATGTTATGTTCTATGCATTCACGTTAGTGCAGGCAGATGGAGTTGATTTCAGAATTCCAGAGCTTGTCAGATGGAATGGCTGAAAGCACAGGGATTCACGACAGTAGAATATCATATGGTGACCAGAGATACAGTAGAAGATGAAGTTGCTAAATTTTCGTCAGAGATTAGTAAAAATGATTTCCCTTCTGACGGACTTGTGCTATCATATGATGATATAGCGTATGGAAGATCGTTGGGAAGAACAGCAAAATTCCCGAGAGATTCTTACGCATTCAAATGGCAGGATGAGATCAGGGAAACGATTCTGCGTGAAATAGAATGGAGTCCGTCAAGGACAGGACTGATCAATCCGGTTGCAATCTTTGATCCGGTGGAGCTGGAAGGAACGACGGTCAGCCGTGCAAGTGTTCACAATATCAGCATTATGGAAGAACTGGAACTTGGCATCGGAGATAAGATCGAAGTTATAAGGCAAATATGATCATTCCGCAGATTGCAGAGAATCTGACAAGAAGCGGTGTGAAAGATATTCCGGAAAGATGTCCGGTCTGTCAGGGTGAGACGAAGATCAGACAGGTAGGAAATGCGAAAGCATTATACTGTATGAATCCGGAATGCCAGGCAAAGCATGTGAAGGCATTTGCATTATTCGTAAGCAGAGATGCACTTAATATAGAAGGATTGTCGGAAGCAACACTGGAAAAATTTATTTCCAGAGGATATATCCATACATTTGCCGATATCTTCCATCTGGACCACTACAAAGACGAGATTCAGGGAATGGAAGGATTTGGAGAAAAATCGTACAGGAAACTGATCGAAAGTGTGGAAAAAGCAAGAACAACCACGTTGCCAAGAGTTGTCTATTCACTGGGAATCGCAGGGATCGGACTTGCCAATGCAAAGGTTATCTGCAGAGAGTTGAAATATGATGTAGAAGCCCTTTTGATGGTTACAGAAGAAGAATTAAATGAGATCCAGGGCGTGGGAGAAGTTCTGGCAAAGGCATTCACCGGATATTTTTCAGATGCAAAGCATGTGGAGAATTTCAGAAAGCTTTTAGAAGAGTTGACAATCCCGGAAGAGACATCAACAAAGAAACAGATTTTTGAAGGTGTCAATTTTGTGATCACCGGAAGCGTAACACATTTTGCAAACCGAGGTGAAGTGAAGGAATTGATTGAAGTCTGGGAGGAAAGGTGACAGGATCGGTAACGTCCAAAACGAATTACTTGATCAACAATGATGTAACCAGCACATCTTCCAAAAATAAGAAAGCAAATGAACTGGGGATCCCGATTATTTCCGAAGAGACATTTCTGGAACTGGTGAACCAGGAAGAATCATAGAACCAGGATAAAACAGAGTGAAAGATACGACAAAAAGTAAGAAGGAGAGAATAATGACCAATCAGGACGATAACAATCAGAAAATCGAAAAAGTAGAAGACGTCGAAGTAGAAACAACAAAGAAGACGTCAGATTCGGATGATAAGAAACAAAATGATGATGAGTATGAAAAAGTATGTTTTATATGCAGACGTCCGGAGAGTGCTGCGGGGAAGATGATCGAACTTCCGAACCATATCTGTGTCTGCAATGATTGCATGCAGAAGAGTTTTGATGCAATGTCGAACGGACCGATCGATTACAGTCAGCTGATGAATATTCCGGGAGTACAGGTATTCAACATGTCTGATATGGAGCAGAGTATTCCAAAACAGCAGAAGATCAAGAAGAAAAAAGAAGGCGAAGAATACAAGCCGTTAGTAGATATCCGGAATCTTCCGGCTCCGCACAAGATCAAAGCAAAACTGGACGAGTATGTGGTAGGACAGGAATATGCAAAGAAAGTGATGTCGGTTGCAGTATATAATCATTATAAGCGTGTGGCAACGGATTCGATGGATGACATTGAGATTGAGAAATCCAACATGCTGATGATCGGGCCGACAGGTTCCGGTAAGACGTATCTGGTAAAGACACTGGCAAGGATTCTGGATGTTCCGCTTGCGATCACGGATGCAACATCTCTTACAGAGGCAGGGTACATCGGTGATGATATCGAAAGCGTTGTATCCAAACTGACTTGCGGCAGCAGATAATGATGTCGAAAAGGCAGAAACAGGGAATTGTTTTTATTGATGAGATCGACAAGATCGCAAAGAAGAAAAACTCCAGTCAGCGTGATGTGAGCGGTGAGTCTGTACAGCAGGGAATGCTGAAACTTCTGGAAGGAAGTGATGTGGAAGTTCCTGTCGGGGCAACGAGCAAGAATGCAATGGTTCCGCTTACAACAGTGAATACGAGGAACATTCTGTTCATCTGTGGAGGTGCATTCCCGGATCTGGAAGGAATTATCAAAGAACGTCTGACCAAACAGGCAGCGATCGGATTCGGAGCGGATCTGAGAGATAAATACAATAACGACAAAGAGATTCTTAAAAAGGTCGCAACAGAGGATTTGCGTGTATTCGGTATGATACCGGAGTTCCTGGGACGTCTGCCGATTGTATTTACCTTACAGGGTATGAGTGAAGATATGCTGGTGGAAATATTAAAAGAGCCTAAGAATGCAATTTTGAAGCAATATCAGAAACTGCTTGCATTAGACGAAGTAAAATTGGAATTCGATGACGGCGCACTTCATGCGATCGCAAAAAAAGCAATGAAGAAAGATACCGGAGCGAGGGCGCTTCGTGCGATCATCGAAGAATTCATGTTAGATATCATGTATGAAATCCCGAAGGATGACAATATTGGAGAGGTTGTTATCACAAAAGAATATATTGAGGGAACCGGAGGACCGGTAATAATGTTGAGAGGTCAGGAAGTACCAAGGCTTCAATAATACATTTTACATATAGAATGCTAAGAGAGCTGTCAATGACAGCTTTCATTATGCAATGACACATAAGACTTTACTTGAGGAAGAATGGAGGAGAAAGGAATGGAGGAATTATCAGCTATTCCAGTTTGGCTCTGCATACCCTTTGCAGGGCTGTTGCTCAGTATTGCCGTTATGCCTCTGATCAAGCCGGCTGGTGGGAAAAGCATCAGCCGCTTGCAGTTGCGTTCTGGTCGGTACTGTTTATTGTTCCGTTTGCTGCAAAGTACGGAATGTTTACAATGGGAGAGACAGTTTTGGAATGTGTGGTAAATGATTATCTGACATTTATCATTTTATTGTTCGGTCTGTTCTGTGTAGCAGGTAACATTACAATTGACGGTGAGTTTGCCGGATCACCGAGGATCAATACGGCATTGTTTGTTCTGGGAACACTGCTTTCCAGCGTGATCGGAACGACCGGATCAAGTATGCTTTTGGTACGTCCGTTTATTAAGATGAATTCGTGGAGAAAAAGAAAGAGTCACATTATGATCTTTTTTATCTTCCTGATCTCTAATATGGGAGGATGTCTGACACCGATCGGAGATCCGCCGCTTCTGATGGGATTCATGCGTGGTGTTCCGTTTTTCTGGAGCCTGAAGCTGTTTCATATACTGATCTTTAACATGATCATTTTGCTGACGTTATTCTATTTTCTGGATAGAAGAGCTTACAGAAAAGATATTGCGGAAGGTAGAAAACCAGATATCAGAGAGCCCGGAACACACGTTAGAATTGTAGGACTTCATAATCTGATATATGTTGCAATGATTGTCGGAGCTGTAATTTTAAGTGGAATGCTTCCTGGTATGTCTGCATTCCAGAATGCGGACGGAACGGTAAAAGGAATCCATATCCTTGGAGAAGTGACGCTTGGATTCCCGTCTGTGATCGAGATCGTGATCATCCTTCTGGCAGCATTTTTATCATTTAAAACGACAAAAGAAGAAGTACGTATCCGTAACCATTTTACCTGGGGGGCAATTCAGGAAGTTGCGGTTCTGTTCATCGGAATCTTTATCACGATGCAGCCTGCATTGATGATCCTGAAGGCAAATGGTGCGGAACTTGGTATCAATAAACCATTTGAAATGTTCTGGGCAACCGGAGCACTGTCAAGTTTTCTGGATAATACACCGACGTATCTGGTATTCCTTACAACGGCGGGAGCACTTGGTTCAAGAGCGGTGTTGTGACGACACTTGGTTCGGTTCCTGTTAAGATGCTGGAGGCAATCTCCTGTGGAGCTGTATTTATGGGAGCAAATACCTATATCGGAAATGCGCCGAACTTCATGGTAAAATCTATGTCAGATGAAAATGGTGTGCGTATGCCATCGTTCTTCGGATATATG
>ENA-OQCN01000544-OQCN01000544.1-human-gut-metagenome-genome-assembly--contig:-NODE-544-length-20110-cov-2.672622_pt1 | contig 20110 bp, 18 predicted proteins | sample MGYA00242497_ERZ504576 | MGnify/ENA primary metagenome ERZ504576 (study PRJEB26092, sample SAMD00036296) | human gut metagenome | host: Homo sapiens | study: EMG produced TPA metagenomics assembly of... | reverse complement strand
CCGATATATAAATACGCTAAATAAATCTCCCGAATATGCCTTATAGTGTTCTGTAACAAATTTTTTCAGCTTACCTTCCATCTTGTTTAAATAAGGCGGATTGGTAGTAACTGATACATACTTTTTTGAAAGAACCTTTGCCTGCTTCGCCAGTGCGCAAACCTCAGGTAGCACATCCATCCGCCACTGATAAACATCAATATCATATTCCGCATTATTCATACAATCATCGAGATAATTTAGGAATCCATCGTAATCTTTTTCCTCTACTGAAACTAAAGAACCTAATTCCTTTGCATCCTTAAATGTATGAATCAGATACTGTCCGATCTTATTCATTTCCTTATCTGGAGTAATTTTTTCGTTCATAAAAGTATCAATTCCGTTGCTTTCCTGAATTGCAAGCACGTTTGGTTCAATTCCACGCGTAAGGAATCTTCCATCATAGCTTCTCGCCTTCATCATGACTGCAAAATAGGCAAGCTGTGTGCATCGATCATCAATATCAAGACCATATAAGTTGTTCTCTACAATAGATCTTGCTGCTTCACGGTCAGAGTATCCCCGTTCGCGATAAATCTCCATGAGCACATCAAATGCATACACAAGAATATGACCGCTTCCCATACAGTCGTCCAAGAACGTCATTTCTTCTGGTGTAACATCTTCATCAATGTATGTAATATCTCCATTATTCGGCTTTACAAAAAACTCAAGTTTGTCTGCAAGATTACTCTCTGGATGGCGTTCGATCCAATAGCGTCCCAAAGAGTTATCCACCATGTAACGAACAACCCAGTCTGTTGTAAACAGCTGTGTTGCTGCTGGAATGTCTTCTTTTTTGACAGTTCCTTTATTGATATTGACTACCTGATTATGCTTTTCAGCAATATAGTACTGGTACATCCATCCGATGATCTGTACCTGATCTTTCCAGTCCTCTTCTTCAATATCATGAACAAGCTTATATACAAACCCATCCTTCTCTACAAATCCCAGGCGAAGGAAGAATTCTGATGCATCCCCTGCTTCTTCAAAGAGTCCAGGAAGGGCCTCCGCCAACTGATTGCAACGCTTTAAAAGCAGGAATCTAAACAGATTATCTGCCTTGTTATGGTCCATCCAATCATTGATCTGTGCGCTTTCCTTTTCTGTGAATTCCAAGTCAGAGCCAAACGGTCTGCTTACGATATCCGGATCCTGTTTTCCTTCCTGTACAGAGGAAAGCATTCTAAGGCCGTCAGAGAAGTAGTCATTCACTTCCATGTAACGGATTGCAATCAGACGATTGAACCATTCGGATGCCGTATTTTCAATCAGGCTATCATAGGCGATCTGATATCCGGATTCTTTGGCGTGCTGTTCCAGTTTAGACACAATACGCCTTCGCATCTCAATTTCTCTTCCCTGCAGCTTTACAGGTTCGCTGGACGCTACATCAAAATACTGGATGTCTGATGTTGATGCCGGAAGTGGGGACGCAATGCCACTTTCAGTAATGCCCATAAAACCAGCTCTTACCTTGATATCACTCTTTAATTTATTTCTTGCCCATATAGCAAAATTCTTGATTGCTGTCTTATCCATTTCCAGCTCCTTATCTTTTCTTACAGATGTAGTCTTACTTCATCACTGTCAGCAAGCTCTGCTTCAATCTGTTTTCTTAAATTATTCAGGTAGTTATCAATATCCGTCGCATTCTTGATATACCAAGTATCCGCAACGATATTGCGTGCCATAACATTCTTAACCTTTGGCTTTTTCAACGGTGGAGTCACTGGAACAACATCCTCGCCACCATTTGTATCAATACTAGAAGGAGTTTGCTGCGGTTCAGGAATACTTGCAAATTCATCCAAGTATTTCTTGCATAAGCTATCTGCTTTGTCCTTGAATCCAAGCATGTCGGAGATGTTTGCTCATTTGTTGCACGCTCTGAAGTTCATGGAATTCTCTCTTTACACGTACTTCGTACTTGCTCTGATATTCCTTACCTTCCAGCGCATCCAAAACAATCTTCTGATCCTGCTCAATAACCTGCTTTACCGGTTTCAGTTTTGCATCCAACACCTGATCATAGCTTTCAATAAACTTCTCATATAGATTTGGAAGATCTTTAATTCTTTCATACGGAGAACGATTTGTAATAATGGATCTAATCTGGTCAACAATCCTTGCTAATGTCGCATCCGTAATATGCTCTTTACTGGAATCATAGAACCTAAGTGCACGAAGTCCATAATCATCAAAGATCTTCTTCTGCGTATCACTGTTGTAGAAAGTGCGAACAGGTGCCAGATCTTCTGCCAGCTCCATCAAATCCGCTTTCTGTCTTGAAATTGTGCGGAAGAAAGTTGTCTCGTCAGTGATAGACTCAAACTGTGCAAGAGAACTCTTTACTTCTTCCATAATGGACTTGCCCGGATACTTTGGTTGGTTATGCTGTTCACGAAGCATCCATTCCAGTTCTTTCTTCAAACCATTGGAAGCATCCTTGAAAGTAGACATTACACGGTCTGCATCATCCGATGTTTCAGTACGGTTGAACAATTCCTTAATTACCTTGCGACAATCTGTAACCTGTGCAGGATCAATGATCTCTTTTGCCTTGAATAGAAGCTTATCCTCATACCGACGGTTCGTAAAATAAGTTCCCAGATCATTGGCATCACGGTTAAAGATTGTGATTGGTTCTTTCTCTGCGGTTGCACTAATCTTTCCATCCTTGAAAAGTTTAGCAATGATCCACTTCGTATCCATCTCTGTATATCCGTATGGATCAAGCACAAAATGATCCAGTAAAGATTTCATTGAAATCATGGAATGTATTGAAGTGGTTCTATTGATATACTCAAATGCCTCTCTTACTGCTAAAGAGTTTGGTTCTCCTGCATCTCCAAGCTCCAGTTTTGCCTGATTGTCTGTCTTGAACAAATTCTTGATTGCAATATCATCCTTCGGAGATCGATATAGGAAAGCTTGTAGTAAATAGTATCTACCAGTCTTCCTAATGCCTCATTGATTCTCACGACCGAATCATGAGACTTGATATCGGTAATGTGCTGTCCATTTACAAATATAGCTGCATTTCCGATTGCTTCCTTTAATGCATCTAATGCAGCTGATCTACTCTTTCCAGCTTCCTGCATCTTGGTATTACGAATAACCGTTGATTTTCCCTTTTGAGGATCAGCAACAGAACGAATATAATCTTCAATCTTGAGTGCATTCTGCATCTCTTTATAATATGGATTGCTATCTACTGGTAGCTTTAAGATAGCTTCCTGGTTTCTTGCAGAAATCATGGAAAGTGTCGTGTCATCTACATTTCCGTCACCAGTTGTTCCCGTATAACGTGGTGTGATAATACGAAGTCCAATCTGATTGTTCTGATTTCCCTTGTTCGAAATGTTATCTAGGAACTGATTGAAGGCAAAGGTATATCTACCGTTGAACTTCGGAACACGGTAACGAGCATTATTGTAGATACTGTCATATACAACCTTCGTGATTGCAGCCATGATGTCACGCTCTGCAATATTACGATCACGAATCTGACGATTAATATCCTGTTCTTCGTCTGTCAAGAACTCGTATGTATCCTGGATCTGTGAAACAAGCAAATTGTTCACAAGCAGCTGTAATGCTTCTGATACTTTCTTTCTAAGTTCTGCCTTATCTTCATGGATATTGGTCATCATGAAGTTCACAATATTATTTTCCGTAAGCGGAATTCCCTGAACATATTTAAGAAGGAACAACACTTTCAATACATTGACCGGGAAACAGTCCTCCTCTTTGTTTGGGTTAATTCTTTCATTCTCCTGCGCACGAAGAATTACAATCGCATGTGTGTGGTCGATAAATTCCACAAGATCATCAAAAAAACGATACAGCGGAACAATCGTACCTTCCTCCTTGTACATCACAGCTTTTGCAGCCTGCTGGAACGCTCCAAGCATAGAACGCTCCCCCTCTGACTGATGACGTCCCGAAGAGCTATTTAAGCGGATTGCATTTAAAATATCTGCAAGCAAATGGAACTGGTACGGTAAGAACGGATATACTTCCGCAAACTCATCTGCACTCTTGTACTTCTTCATCTCACGTCCATTATCTTTGAAGTCTACTGCATTCAAAATGACTGTTTCCTCTGAGTCATACAATGCCTTCAAGGTCATGGTTCCCGCTTCATTTTTCTTTAAAATTCTTTCACGAATAACTTCATCCGCATTGACGGAAGTCAGTGACAATCTTGTCTTAAAACGTCCCTGAATCTTAGAGAAGTCATTCTTGCTTCTGCTGTGACATCCATATTGGCTGTCATGGAATCAATATCTTCCTGTGCAGTTACGATAATCCATGCTTTACCATGCAACGGACACCAAGTTCTTCTGTCATAGTCTGTAAGTTCAGCATCAATTTAGAATCGGTACTAATAAACTGACCGATTTCATCCACCAAGAAAACAACTCTCTTGCCAGATCTTTCAATGTACTGATGAACACGCTCAGCAAAATCTTCGATAGCAATCTGATAATTCTGAGTCGTAGACTCCTTTACCCAAAGTTTTGCATTCTCCTCATCCATGTATCCCATCTCAACAAGAGTCTTCTCTACTCGTCCCCGAATGACACGGAACTTATTTCTTACTTCTTTCCACTCCTGTCCATGTAAGCGGCGAAATGTATCCTGGAACAGCTCATACTTTCCCTCTTCATCCAATTGTCTCTCAAGATCAGCAAGTGCCGGATTCGCTCCGTCATAACCAAGCTTCTCATTAAATACACGATTAAAAACAGTAACGATTGCATTACTGTCAGACTTTGCGGTAGATGTACTCTTAGAATCCACATTAAACAGAATCGCCTGCGTTGGTGTATGAGAAGCACGCTCCATGTTGGCATAGATAGTCGGATCCACTTGAATATTGTCTTTATTCTTGAAGTATTCATTTGCATGTTTTCCATCAACAAGCGTATCGTCAAGAACATAAGATAATATCTTTAAGAAATGAGATTTACCACTTCCAAAGAAACCGGAAATCCAAACTCCAATATTATCCGTCGACGTATCTATGCTCGCCGTGTAATTATCAAAGAACTCACGGAAATGCTTCGTCAGTTCTCGTGTTACAACGTACTCATCCAGTTCTGTTTTTTTATCTTCATTCTCTATATGTCCAACCTTGATAACGCCAGAAATAGGACGATCAATGTCCTTTAAAAACATCTTTTCAATCTTCATGTTCTGCTTCCTCTCTTATCTGTCAACTATCGGAAATGCTCTGTAGTAATTCTCGTTCTGATCGTTGGCTGCCTCTCCAAAAATATTGAGGGAGTCGCCATTGTATCTTCCTGGGAAGAACAAAATTACCGGACAATGATCCATCACCTGATGCAAATTATTGAGTATCTTGTGTGACCGTAAAATCGGATAACTCTTTCCTACGCCCGTAAGAAACACCACCGAGTCATCTGGTGTGTTGTCCATAATGTAGCGAATAATCAAACTGTCCTTGTCATCAAAGCGAAGCACATCTGAAATGCTCTGGAACACATAATCCGTTCCTTCCTCTTCTTCCAGATCCTTTAAATCTTCCAGGACTCCTTCCTCTTCCAATAACTGAAGAATCAACTCATAAAGATCAAATATCTTCAACTGATATCCAAATTTCAAAACTGTATTTGAGCTGCCTAAACTATTCACTCGTTCTCGAACGACAAGTTCCTGATTCGGATCATAGTCGAATACATAGTATCCAACTTCTCCCCCCAGTCCCGTGTTTGTCCGAAAGGACTCCTGCCTCATTTTTTCTTCTAAGATATCCAGTCTTTCTTCTATCGTTTTCATACACTTTCTCCTGCTAAGATTTTGTAAATTGGCAATAATCCTTCATCTATTAAAAAAGTTTTCATCGCATCACTAATGATTGGACGAACGACTTCTCGTGTTGTTCCAGTCTTAGATATAAACTCTGCTTCCTTCAAGATATACTTATAGTTGTCTCGAACTTTTATCACTGCTGCATCTGACCATTTTGCGATCCGTTCGTCTGATTCCTGTAATCTATGAACAAATCCAACCAGATCACTGTCATGCAATTCATAAACTCCTAAGATCATTTTTTCTTTGAAAATCGCATTCATAAATTCATAAAATGTTCGATCCGTGAGCATGACAAGAACAACACACAGCTGCTTTTGTGCCATCGCATCTTGCGCAGAGAAGAAGCTGAGAAATTCTTCATTCACTGCCTTCAATCGTCTTGCCGTGACAACACGAATGTTATCCGCACGACTTGAAGATGCCGCATTGAAAATATTCTCGTTTTCACTCAGGATTTTAATGTCATCAAGAGACTTTCCCTCTCTTAATAATTCAATGCACTGCTTTGTTTCTCGATACCATAGAAGGTCTTTTGTTCGACAAGCAAAAGGTGCAGATAATACTTTCATTTCGATCATCTACTTCATTCCTCCTCTTTACGCACAGGATTCAATTCTTTTGCTCGTTCCTGCCTCTTTTTATATTCTTCATCTGGAATAATCTCCATAATGTCACCGACATCACATTTCAATGCCAGACAAATTTTATTTAGAACATCAGTGGTAACCCTCTCATCTTTTCCGAGTGCAGCTAACGCATTAGTTGTAATTCCAGACACTTCTCTAAGTTCTGTCTTGTTCATATTTCTATAAATTAGTTGTATCCAAAGCTTTCGATAACTGATTGCCATGATGTCTACCTCACTACTTTACCTATATCTGAAATCATGTCTTCAAATAGCAACTGGGCATAGTAAGCCCATCTCGAATCATTCTATCACATGCAAGTTTATTTTTCAATATTCAGTTGAAGTTATCAATATTTTGTTTTGGCGTAAATCATGCGATCTTTTGAAGCGTTCCTTTTCCGAAAACAGAAAAAAGAGCGCCAACTCATTCTTCAAATCTAAAGAATGAGCTAACGCTCTATGTAAGGTACTTATATTCAGTTTTGACAACATGTAACGACACATGACAACAGAACTTTTGGGTATTAAAAAACCGCAGAAACGTTGAATTTCCGCGGTTTTCTTGAAGTTGTTTGATCTGATTATCTCTTTGAGAACTGTGGAGCACGACGAGCTGCCTTTAAACCTGGCTTCTTTCTTTCCTTCATTCTTGGATCTCTTGTTAAGAAACCTGCCTTCTTCAGAACTGGACGATACTCAGCGTCTGCCTGCAGAAGTGCACGGGAGATACCATGACGGATTGCACCAGCTGACCTGTTGTTCCACCACCATGAACGTTAACTAAAACGTCAAACTTGTCAGCAGTCTCAGTTGCTGCAAGCGGCTGACGTACAACCATCTTTAAGGTCTCAAGACCAAAGTAGTTGTCAATATTTCTCTTATTGATGGTGATATTACCAGTACCTGGTACTAAATATACTCTGGCAATACTGCTCTTTCTTCTACCTGTTCCATAAAACTTTGTCTTAGCCACTGTGATTTCCTCCTTACACTACCTATTAGAATGTCAATACTTCTGGCTTCTGTGCTGCGTGCGGATGCTCTGCTCCTGCATATACGTGAAGCTTTGTGTACATCTCTCTGCCAACGGTCCCTTTGGAAGCATACCTGCTACTGCAAGCTCAACAACCTTCTCTGGCTTCTTCTCGATCATTTCCTTTAAAGTAGCGGTCTTGAAACCACCAACATATGCGGAATGAGTGTGATACAGCTTCTGCTCCATCTTCTTTCCGCTAACTACAATCTTCTCAGCATTGATAACGATTACATAATCACCTGTATCAACGAAAGGTGTGAACTCTGGCTTGTTCTTTCCTCTTAATACCTTAGCAACCTCGGATGCAAGACGACCTAATGTCTGTCCTTCAGCATCTACAACATACCACTTCTTCTCAACTTTTGCAGGATTTGCCATGTAAGTCTTCATTGGTTTCCCTCCTAAATAAATATATCCATTTAACTATACTACATTTATTGTAAGCAGTCTGTCTTTACCGGGGCTTGGCTTAGCCAGACACATACACGCTATCAACTGTGTCTAAACTATATTTAAACACAGCTTCCTTATTATATTACACTCTACCGTGTGTGTCAACTGCTTTTCTTGAATTTTTCAAAAAAAAATAAGGTTTTCCGTTACAGTTCTCCCCTCAAATCGTTACTGATTGCCCAGCAGAGCTTTGAGATAACGAAACCAAACCCGATAAAAAGTTCGATTCATATGAATGCCATCATCAAGATAATTTTTCTGGCGCACAATCCAAGTGCTGTCCACATATGTAACATCATTTTCCTGACAGATGCTCCTAAGTTCCTGATCAAACTGTGGTGCCCGCACTAAATCTGCTCGCACCTGTCCAAGCGCATCTGATGGAGACAACAGGCTGCTGACGATAATCTTTACACCTGGTATGGATGCCTTTAGCTGCTGAAGCATCGTTACATAATCTCTCCTGTAATCCGCAATCTCAGTGTAATGATTACAGTCATTTAATCCAGTAAAAATTACAACCTGTTTCGGCAGCGTAGCCGCCACTTCTGGTATCTTCGTGATCAGCACATCAATCGTTGCGCTTCGCTGATACACTATATTTGTCATATCTAAGAAACCGTATTCACCGATTGCCTGTGTCATTGAATCACCAAAAAAGATCGTATTGGCAAAAAGAGTACGCACCGCGACCTGTTCCTCATCAGTAAGATTCGTTACGGTGTCTGCATCAAGCTCTTCGTTCCACTGTGCAATCATTGCATCAAGTGAGGTGCCACTCTCCTGTCCATTTTCTGTCTGAGCCTGTTCTTGGTTCTGGTCTTGTACTTGACTTTCATTCTGGACCAAATCTTGTGTTTCTGCCTGTTCTAGCCCTGCAGCCTGTGTTTGCACCTCTGTCTGCTGCAGTGCTGCCAGCTCACTTGCCGCATCAATCTCTGATTTTGTGCCTAAGTTTTCCACCAGGCTCTTTGCCTCTGCCGTGACCGCTGATTTCTTGATTCGAAAGGTAAATACCAATCCAAGCACCACAAAGGCAAGCAAGAAGCTTCCTAAAATTGACAACGCAATACGAAGAAAACGTGTATATTGTCTCATTCTGCTGCCTCCTCTCCCAAGACAAGTGCAAGTGACGAATCCTTTGCAAAGCTTTGCAAATTGTAGAGAATCAGAAGATCGGTATATTGATTTACGGCGATCTGCATATCAAGATCACTGCTGTAGTAGCGCGGATCGATGATATCAATTTCTGAAAAATATGGAGTCAAAAAGCCAATCATTGCATTCGCATAGGAATCCTTTAATAAAAGCAGTTTTCTTCCATCTGCGAGCTAGTTTGAATATTCAAGAGTCCATAATTTCCACCTAAAAAGACCTCATATGGATCATTTCCAATGAGTCCCTCTTCTGAGTAAATAGTCGTTGTTGTCGTCTGTGCTTCTTTGTTGGTCACAAGAATTGTTTCCGGCTCCTTTGGCAAATAAAGATCAATTGTGTCTTTTGTTCCTGAATAAAAACCACTCGAAGACATCATAGTTCCCTGAAACTTGGCGTGAACAGTGTATGCCTCAAAATCATCTTCTTCATAGGGAATATCCATCTGCTTTGCAAGCTCTTTAAATGCAGCACTTGCACCATACGTTGTCCAATGGTGATCGGTTCGATAATAAATCTGATTAGTCTTTGCTGCCTCTGCCAATTCATCTGCACAGTCAACAACTATAACATTGGGTAACTCTGAGATTTTCGAGGTTGAAAGCCAGCTCTCATACCAGCTCTTTTCGTCCCCCTGCGGTGCACCTGAAGGCAAGAGATCTTTTAAAATCCATGATGCTGTCGGTACAAGCATGACATAGCTTTGAAGTTGTGAATTGCGTTCTAAAAATGAATTCAAAATCTTCTGCTTTTCCTGATCCTCTTTATCAATTTCACTCTTTTCAAAACCTTGAATCAGATACCCATCCTTGCCTCGATAGATTCCATTTTGATAATCAATTCCAAGGATGCGGTTTTGCAAAGAATTTAAATAGACCCAAATGTCTCTTGCCGGATATTGATCCGCCAGGTAGCTTTCTACCTCATTTGAAAAAGTTCCATCAACAATTCCCTCATAGGAAAGCTTAGGACGCTGAGCAAGATTTCTACGCTCAGATGCAGAAAAACGTCTGGTCGGCCAGAACAGGCTGACGACACTCAAAAGCAAAAGCAGCAATACGCTGGTAAATGCCAGCAAGCAAAAATAAAAGCCTTTTCTTTTGCGAATTTCTTTTGTGTTCAAAGCAAACCTCCTTAGAATCTGAAATATAAAAATGGATTATATGTCTGGTAGACAAGCGCTGCAATACAAAGTAAAAATAAAAACACTCGAACTGCTGCGCTTACCTTTGGGTAACGTACAAAAATCTGCTCGCCGAGCTGGTGCATAATCGGCGTGGAAAAGAGAACACCAAGCACCAATAAAACAATACTTGTGCGCAGAAAATATCCTGCCGTTGCGTTAAAAAAGGAAACTTTGCCTATGCCAAACATCATACAAAAATATTGTCCAAGTGAAGCAAAGCTTGTATTTGCAAACAACATCCAGCCAATCACTACGGCAATGAGTGTAAATGTATGACCAATCACCTTATGCTTTTTTAAAAATCCGCCAATCAAATACTTTTCGATGATAAGCAACACACCATAGTAAAGCCCCCAAAGCAAAAAGTTAATGCCTGCGCCGTGCCATACACCAGTTAGTCCCCAAACAATCAGCAAGTTTCGGATATGCTTTGCAGTTGTCACGCGATTCCCGCCAAGCGGAATGTACACGTACTCGCGAAACCAGGTTCCAAGTGTCATATGCCATCTGCGCCAGAAATCGGTTATGCTTTCGGCGATATATGGATAATTGAAATTCTGTGGAAAACGAAAACCAAACATTCTTCCCAGACCAATTGCCATATCCGAGTAACCGCTAAAATCGTAATAAATCTGCAGCGTATATAAAATGGCGCCGATCCATGCTGTCACAATAGACGACTGCACATTGCTTAGCGCTTGAATACGCACAAAAATCTGACCCAACAAATTGGCAAACAATACCTTCTTCACCATACCTCGAATAAAAACTCACAGCCAACGCCAAAGCCTGCAATCGTTACCTTTCGGCTTCTAATCTGCTGCTCCACGTCCTCGTACCGCACGATTGGACCAGCGATCAGCTGCGGAAACATTGCAATATAGAGGGCAAAGTTAATCAGATTATTCTGTGCCCTTGTCGTTCCGCGATACACATCGACCAGATAAGAAATCGCCTGAAATGTATAAAATGAAATACCAATCGGAAGTGCAATCTTTACAACTGGAATGAGGGACGGCAGCATTGTATGAAGTGTCCGCGAGATCCCGGAAACGTATTTAAAAATACCAAGTATCAGCACATTCCATAAAACTGCAAAGCCCAAGTTCCAGACACGCATTTTTGACTGTGATGCTCTGTCTGCTTCTATAATGCGTCCAAAAACATAATTGATACCGATACTTAAAAGCATAAGAAGAATATTTCTCGGTTCTCCCCATGCATAAAAGAATAAACTTGCGATTAAAAGAATTGCATTTTTCATCTGCTTGGGACTAAGCATGTACACCAAAACCACAACAGGCAGAAATGCAAATAAAAAAGTCATACTTGAAAATACCATTGTTATCTTCTTCTCCTATTTGTGATTTTATTTGGCTGTCGCATCTGCAAATGCCTCTCTTGCCAGTGAGCTTTCCTTTGATACAATAAACAACATATAGTGGCCATAAGTGATTGTCATTGCATTGTTAATCAGCTCCATCTGATCGACACCATAGCCCTCAAAGCATGACTTTTGGTATTCGATTCGTTTTTGAATTGCTTCTTCTACTGACTCTTTCTGACTAGTATCTTTTAAATTGACTAACAAAAGCTCTGCCGCTTCCATATTGGAGTCTGGTCCATAGTAGACAAGTCCATTAAATGCATTGGCTTCCAAGCCAAACCGCTCTTTTACAACCATATCGCTCTCTGACACGACTGTATCTGGCATCAGCTCAACTAAATTTTGCGCCACTGTGTTTACATCGATTTCTCGATATTCTTTTTCCCTTGTAAGCAACCACACACAGAAAAGTAAGGCTATCAATGAGATCGCCTGAAAAAAATAAATAGATAGTTGTCTTGCTTTATTACCTGTTTTCTTGCTTATCGTATCGTTTTCCTTACTGTTTGTTCTCTTGTTCATAAAGATCCCTTTTTTTGTCTCTTGTCGTGTACCAAGTAGAGAGCATTTTCTCTTTCTGATAGCCCAAACGCTCATATAAGTAAATCGCCGGATTGCTATCTGCACATATCATGCTAAGTTTCTCATAACCATTCTCTGCTGCAAGCTGTTCAAACATCAAAAGACCTTCCTTGCCAATTCCTTGATTTCTGAAAGCTTCGCTTACGCCAAGACTTTCCAGCTCAAAAAATTCTTCGCCTGTCTCTTCGTTTTTGATCTTCTTTGCAGAAAAAAAACCTACCTGCGCATCACCTTTACAAAGTGAAAAACATCGTTCTCCCTCTGCAATATCCAAAAGCAGCTGCTTTGATGTTCTTTTTACACCACCTGGAACCTGCTTGAAGCATTCATTTTCAAGATTACAGTATTCCTCAACAAGTTCGCTGTCGTTAGTATCTAACGATACCGCTTGAATTGCCACTCCATTTGTTTTTGAATCTACCTTCGTTGTCTTGGCAAGCTTCCACTGGTTGTAACTGGTATCAAATGAGAAATACTCAGCCTGATATCCAATCTTTAAATGACCCGTATTGTCTCTCACATGGATCTGCGCAGCTCCATTTCGGGATGCCTGCTTGACAAGACGCACTAGAAGCCTTTCAAAATCGCATTCATCGCAAGCATAAATTTGGATGTATGCTTTTCCGAAACTTTCGATTTCGCCCTGATTGACACGGTAGGACCAATGCTCATTCTCCTCACGGATTACAGCCGGAAGCGTCTCTTCCTCGATGGAAATCAGCGTCAGTCCCTCTGCCGGTGCCTTTGGACCCGCCTTGCTTCTATCTCGTGCTTCAAGCGCCTCTTTGATCTGTTCTGGCTTCCAGAAACCGCAGCCCACCTTTACTAAACTGCCCACAATAATGCGCACCATATTGTAGAGAAATCCATTTCCGCTGATGCGAATGTCAATGCGGTCGTCTTCATTCTTTTTTATTGTAATCGAATAAATACGACGAACTGTATCCTCTACCTGTGTACGAATCGAGCAAAAGCTCTTAAAATCATGCTCACCGACAAGGTACTGCGCTGCTTCTCTCATCTTGTCCACGTCAAGCGCATAATAATAAAAATAGGAATTTAAACGCTGATCAGGGCAGCGGCACTCTTCTGTTTAAAATGCGATACTCGTAAGTCTTTCTTGTATTGCGCTTTCGCGGATGATAATCTGGTGCCACCTCGCAGGACTCCTGAATTACGATATCCTTTGGCAGACGCTGATTAAGCGCGATACAGATTTTGTCAGCCGGCATACGCGCATGGGTATCAAACACCGCAATGTTGCCTCTTGCATGAACACCAGAGTCGGTTCTACTGGCACCGATCACCTCTATCGGCTCATTTAGCAGCTTGGACAGCTCACGGTTTAATACTTCCTCGATACAGATGCCATTTGGCTGCTTCTGCCATCCACAGTAATTCGTTCCATCATAGGCAACGACCATTTTTACTCGCTTTGTCATTCTATTTCTCACTCTCAAAACTTATTTGGAAAAATCTATTTTCTTATCTGCTTACTTCCACATCACTGCTAACGCAACCATAACCACCATGTATAAGAGCAGGCAGCCATATGCTTTCTTATCAATCGCTGCATATTTTAACGGCTTCATTTTTGTACGGTTCTCATCTCCATGATAGCATCTTGCTCCATCGCCATTGCAAGATCGGATGCACGGCGAAATGCTGAGATAAAAAGCGGTACAAGAAGCGGCACCATCGCTTTGGCTTTTTTTATAAAACCGCCGCTCTCAAAATCGGCTCCTCTGGCTGTCTGCGCTTCATGATCTTGTCTGTCTCTTCAATCAAAATTGGGATAAAACGAAGTGCAATTGACATGGTCATTGCAATTTCATGCACTGGAATCTTGACCTTTTTTAAGAAACCAAGGCTCTTCTCTAGGCCATCTGTCAGCGCATTTGGCGTTGTCGTAAGTGTCATGATTGATGAGCCAAGAATCAAAAGAATCAAACGTATTCCCATGTATACGGCCTTTTCTAAGCCCTCCCATGTTATATGGCGAAGCAGCCACACATCTATAATACTTGTTCCTGGTGTCAAAAACAGATTAAAAGAAACTGTAATCAAAAGAATAATTACAATACTCTTTAATCCTCTTGCCATAAATTTGAATGGAACAGTTGACAGATGAATCACAGCTGCTAACGCAAACACGGCTAGCAAATAGCAGATCGGTCCATCTGCTGTAAACAGACTAATAATATAGAGCATAGTACCTGCCAGCTTGACACGCGGATCAAGCTTATGAATTATGGAATCTGCCGCATAATATTGTCCTATTGTAATATCTCGAATCATACAGTTTTTTCCTCCGGCTTTCTACGTGATTCAATCTGACTCTTTTGATCTTGATTATTCTGGTCTTTGCTCTTGCAATCCTGTTTTTTCTTTCCATGAAATACATTAAAAGATTCTTTCTTGCCTCTTGTACAGTAATGGCATTTTCAAAAACAGGGTAGCCTTCACTCTTTAGCCTATGCATCAACTGTGTCACCTGTGGAATCGCAAGACCCATCTTGTGAAGCTCTTTTTCATGTTCAAATACCTTTCGCGGCTTATCATCGAACACAATCTTTCCACCATTTACAACAAGAATACGGCTTGCATATTGTGCCACATCCTCCATGCTGTGTGAGACAAGCACTATTGTGATGCCGCGCTCTTTCTGCAGCTTTGCGATCTGACCTAAGATATCATCTCTTCCCTTTGGATCAAGACCTGCTGTCGGCTCATCTAATATTAAAATCTGTGTATTCATTGCCAACACACCAGCAATTGCCACACGCCTCTTCTGTCCTCCCGACAGCTCAAATGGTGATGCTTCATAAAGTGATTCATCAATTCCTACCATCTTAAGTGCCTCGGTTGCCCTTGCCTTTACTTCATCTTCAATCAATCCCTGATTTTTCGGGCCAAAGCATACATCCTTAAAGACGCTTTCCTCAAACAGCTGATACTCTGGATACTGAAACACAAGACCTACCTTGCTGCGAAGCTCTTTTAACGGATATCCATCCTGCCATATATCTTTTCCATCATAGGTGATTGTTCCGCTTGTCGGCTTCATAAGACCATTTAAATGTTGGATCAGCGTCGACTTTCCGGAACCTGTATGACCAATAATTCCGATAAACTCATTTTTATGAATAGACAAACTCACATCATTTAATGCCGGGAATGACTCTTTGCTGTCCGGGTCATAGACGTGTGTGACATGAGATAACTGCAGCAAAACCTGTTCCTGCTCACTATTCATTGTTTTTGAACAATTATTTTCTGAATAATTTTTCTTTTCCTGAAACTTGTGCTCCATGAACAGAAAAATCTACATCGCACACTCGCTTAAACTCATCTGTAAACTCATTGACACTGAGCACACCATCTTTAAATGGCAGGCCGTCCTTCTTTAACTCCCATGCAAGTTCCGTCACCTGCGGCACATCAAGATGATAACGCTTTAACTGCTCTACCTGCGAAAAAATCTCTCGTGGTGTTCCATCATCAACAATTCGACCGCCATCTACGACAACTACGCGGTCAGCATCAATGACCTCTTCCATATAATGGGTGATCAAAATGACTGTGATTTTTTCCTTTTTATTCAATTCATGAACGGTATCAAGAACTTCCTTTCGGCCGCTCGGATCAAGCATAGCAGTCGGTTCATCCATAACAATAATCTGTGGCTTCATCGCATGATTCCTGCGATTGCAACACGCTGCTTCTGTCCGCCAGACAATTTATTTGGTGACTGCATACGGTATGCTTCCATACCAACAGCCTTTAAACTTTCATTGACACGCTTCCAGATTTCCTCTGTCGGTACGCCCATATTTTCTGGGCCAAATCCGACATCTTCCTCCACAACATTGGCTACAATCTGATTATCTGGATTCTGGAAAACTATACCAGTAGACTGACGAATCTTCCATAAGTTTTTCTCATCGGATGACAACTTGTCCGATATATATACAGTTCCCTCGGTAGGCAGCAGCAAGGCATTTAAATGTTTTGCCAGTGTTGACTTGCCTGAGCCGTTATGACCCAATATTGCAACAAAGCTTCCTTTCTCAATATCAAGAGATACCTGTTCTAGCGCAGTCTTTTCGCCAATCTCTTCACCATTGTCGCCATACTTGCTGAAACGGTGAACTAGATTTTTTATACTGATAATGCCATCTGTGGCCTCCTCTCTCTAACACTCGATTATCATAGCATGACGCCGCTCGAATTGCAAGCTATGATGCAGTTCACAGGGCGCCATTCACAAAACAAAATAAAGCCATGCAGATACCTGCATGGCTCATCTTCTATTCGTATGGAATTGTTAATGTAATGTTTTAATCTAAGGATTAAACTAACTCTAACAGTACTTCCATTGCGTTGTCACCCTTACGAAGACCGATCTTTACGATACGAGTGTAACCGCCGTTACGGTTAACGTACTTTGGAGCGATCTCATCGAAGAGCTTCTTCGGCATATCTACGGACTTTGTTCCCTTCTTCTTACCAGCGTTGGTAGACGGAACCTCAGTTACTCCGTAGAGAACCTTCATCATCTGTCTTCTTGCATGAAGTCTGGAAGCCTTATCCTTCTGGATTTCCTTCTCTACTTCATCATAAACAGTAACCTTCTTGCCGTTTACTACTTCCTTTACGTTCTTGCCATCAGCGTCCTTGCGGGCAACCTTAGCCTTAACAGTAACGGTCTCGTAGTTATCCTTTTCCTTAACAGCCAGAGCGATAAGTCCTTCAGCAACCTTCTTGACTTCCTTTGCTCTTGCTTCTGTTGTAACAATCTTGCCATTGTAAAGAAGACTTGTAACCTGGCCTCTGATCATGGCCTTTCTCTGGTTAGAAGTTCTTCCAAGCTTTCTGTAACCTGCCACTGTGATTTACCTCCGTTTAACTTACTCTTCACCGGACTTAAAATCCAACCCCAGTTCCTTCAGCTTTGCGTTAACCTCGTCAAGAGATTTCTTACCAAGGTTTCTGACTTTCATCATATCCTCAGCAGTCTTGTTGCAAAGTTCTTCAACTGTGTTGATTCCGGCTCTCTTCAAACAATTGTAGGAACGAACGGACAGCTCCAGTTCATCGATGTTCATCTCGAGAACCTTTTCCTTCTCATTGTTTTCCTTCTCAACCATGACCTCAGCGGACTTGGCGTTCTCGGAAAGATCAATGAACAGATTCAGGTGCTCATTCAGAACCTTTGCAGCCAGGCTGACTGCTTCATCTGGTGCTAACGTACCGTTAGTATATACGTCGAGTGTCAGTTTATCATAATCAGTAACCTGTCCCACACGGGTATTCTCAACAGTCACATTGACTCTCTCGATTGGTGTGTAGATGGAATCTACTGCAATCACGCCGATTGGCAGTTCACTGTTCTTATTCTTCTCTGCACTGATATATCCACGTCCCTTGGTAATGGTAAGCTCCATATAGAGACGGCAATCTTCTCCGCCGCTAAGTGTTGCAATTACCTGGTCCGGATTCATAATTTCAATATCCTGATCAACCTGAATGTCAGCAGCGGTAACAACACCTTCGCCCTCATGCTCGATATAAGCAATCTTTGGCTCGTTTGTCTCGCTGTTGTTCTTGATTTCAAGACTCTTCACATTCATGACGATCTCTGTAACATCTTCTTTCACTCCCGGGATAGAGGAGAACTCGTGAAGCACGCCCTCAATCTTAATCTGACTGACAGCTGCACCCGGAAGCGAAGACAGCATGATTCTTCTTAAGGAATTGCCAAGTGTAATACCATAGCCTCTCTCAAGCGGCTCCACTACAAACTTGCCATATCTGTTATCTTCAGACATCTCCTTAATTTCAATCTTGGGTTTTTCGAAATCAAACACTATTAGCCCCTCCTTATAGGATGCTTTAAGAGAAGCATTCAAATAAAATCAGCTTGTTTAGCAGTAGGCTGCAAAGCTTTGCAAAACCGTTACTGCTAAACAATGAATAATTATTATTTGGAATACAACTCGACAATCAGCATCTCGTCTACCGGAACATCGATCATCTCTCTAGTCGGGATCTGCTTAACAGTTCCACTTAAAGCCTCGATGTTAGCCTCTAACCACTCCGGTACCATTCTGCTGCCTGTTACTGCTACGATGTCCTTATAACGCTGGGAATCCTGAACCTTTTCCTTGATGGAGATTACATCACCAGCCTTGATTAAGTAAGACGGGATGTTTACACAGGAACCGTTTACAAGCACATGCTTGTGGTCAACAATCTGTCTAGCCTCGTCTCTTGTACGAGCGAAACCAAGACGGAAAATAACATTATCTAATCTACGCTCCAGAAGAATCATCAGGTTCTCACCGGTCATACCAGTCTGACGCTCTGCCTTTGCATAATAATTTCTAAAAGGTTTCTCCAAAACACCATAGATAAGCTTTGCCTTCTGCTTTTCACGCATCTGCAGACCGTACTCGCTCATCTTCTTATTAGCTCTCTTAGACTGTCTATTAGACTTCTTGTCATATCCAAGATAAATTGGGTCCATATCAAGAGATCTGCATCTCTTAAGCACTGGAACTCTACTTACTGCCATCTTTAATACCTCCTAATTAAACTCTTCTACGCTTTGGCGGACGACAACCATTGTGCGGAACTGGTGTCACATCCTTGATGCTGGTAACTTCAAGACCACACGCCTGAAGTGCACGGATAGCTGCCTCACGACCTGAACCCGGTCCCTTTACCATAACATCAACGGACTTAATCCATGTATTAAAGCTGCCTTAGTAGCAGTCTCTGCTGCCATCTGAGCTGCATAAGGAGTAGATTTCCTTGAACCTTTAAATCCAAGACCGCCTGCACTTGCCCAGGATAAAGCGTTTCCCTGGGTATCAGTCAACGTAACAATTGTATTGTTGAAAGATGACTGAATATGGGCCTGTCCACGTTCAACGTTTTTCTTTACACGCTTTTTTGTCACTTTCTTTGCTGACACATTCTTAGCCATTAAACTAACCTACTTTCTTCTTATTTCTCTTTCTCTCTTTACGAGTAGTTATAAGCTGCTATTTACTTAAATTACTTCTTCTTGTTAGCAACTGTCTTCTTAGGACCCTTACGTGTTCTAGCGTTGGTCTTTGTCTTCTGTCCGCGGACAGGAAGGCTCTTTCTGTGACGGATGCCTCTATAGCAACCAATCTCCTGGAGTCTCTTGATATCCATGGCAACTTCTCTTCTTAAGTCACCCTCTACAGTGTACTCTCCATCGATAACGTCACGAATTCTTGCAACTTCCTCGTCAGTCAGATCCTTAACACGGGTATCCGGGTTAACATCTGCTGCAGCAAGAATCTTGTTGGAACTTACTCTACCGATTCCGTAGATGTAAGTCAGACCAATCTCCACACGCTTTTCTCTTGGTAAATCAACACCTGAAATACGAGCCATGTGTGTTTTGCACCTCCATTTTCACTTTCATAAAATTGAACTTTTTGAAACAACGTTTCCGTGTGTCTCAATTGCCCGGGTCATTAGCCTTGTCTCTGCTTATGCTTCGGGTTCTCACAAATAATGCGGATGATACCCTTTCTCTTAATAACCTTGCACTTTTCGCAGATCGGCTTTACTGATGATCTTACTTTCACAGTATTTTCTCCTTTCTGGAACCACATTGGTAATGGTTTGGGTTGCTTCTATTCTTATTTAAAAACCTAATTAAAGTCCTATTAAAAAGAAAGAAACTTCACAAAAGTCCGTTTTTTAGTATAGCACAATCATTCAGATTTCGTCAAGCATATTTTTAAATTTTTT
>ENA-OQCN01000542-OQCN01000542.1-human-gut-metagenome-genome-assembly--contig:-NODE-542-length-20146-cov-2.122983_pt1 | contig 20146 bp, 31 predicted proteins | sample MGYA00242497_ERZ504576 | MGnify/ENA primary metagenome ERZ504576 (study PRJEB26092, sample SAMD00036296) | human gut metagenome | host: Homo sapiens | study: EMG produced TPA metagenomics assembly of... | reverse complement strand
TTTCCGGTATGCCAGTGTCTGATTATATACAAAACGGCAACAGCCAAATGTTTTTGCAATCTGTATTTTCTGCTCATTATTTGGATATATTCTATATTTATATGCCTTTAACATCCACTGTCACCTTCTTTCTCAACCTTGATTTTCTATATATCTCTTCAGCATTTCTTCCGATACATTTCCTACACTACAGGCAAAATATCCATCTGTCCAAAAGGTATGTTCTTTCCAGAATTGTTTTCGTAAATATTGGGGATATCTTTTCCATATATCTTATTATCACACTGTGTCTCTGACATATCTCATACGAAAACTGTTTTATATCATCTGATATCTGCCTCGAAACCAGTAATTTCTTCCTATATTTACAGACAAAAATAATGTGATATTGTAATAGGTATTTGTGTCTGTTTTTAGATTTCCATGTTCCCATGCCATGAGTATACAATAATTTCTGATTTTTGGCTACCTTAACCCACCGTCTAAAGCCAGTGGAATTGCGGTAGCCTTATTTCAAAAGGTTACTGAAAGTTAATAAAAGACTTTTACTCTACAGTGCCATCACCGGCTTTCTGCTTTTTACAAACCTTACGCCAATCCTTTACGGATTAAATACGATCACTGCTTCTCAGAGTGGATTCATCCTCAGCACCACCGTTGTGCTTGTTCCGGTCATTCATGCAGTTTATTTCCCGGAGACTTCCGGAGCATCATGTCAGGCTTGGAATCATTATCGTATTAATCGGAATGGTACTGATCAACGGCGGTGATATATTTGCTGTCAAGCCCGGAACGCTGCTTTGTATGCTTTCGGCTTTCAGTTATTCAATCAATATTGTATTAAACAGCTATTTTACCAGACAGGTAGATCCACTTGCACTCGGAGTCTACCAGCAGGGCTTTACCTGTCTTTATTCCATAATCGGTCTGCTGGTGTTCGGATCCCCGATATTTCCGAGCACCACGTTGGACTGGATCTCCGTTCTTGGACTTGCTCTCTTGTCCTCAGCTTACGGATTCGTTGTACAAACTGTTGTGCAGCAATATACAACACCGGAGAATACCGGATTCCTGTTCTCCCTGGAACCGATCTTTGCAGCGATTTTTCCTTCATCTTCCTGCATGAGAAGCTCACGGAAATGGGATATCTTGGGGCCATTTTCATTCTTGCAGGAGTGTTTACCGCTATCGATGCCAAAAGTACGGTAATGGAATAAATCACCGGAAAATCCGTTGCAGAAGTTACATCCAAAAGATAGCAGAAAACCCGTTGTCTTATCCTGATATGCTCCCTTTACTGAAAATCCAGTAAAACAGGAGATGCCATTGACTGACAACGGATTTTTATCTTTTCTACAAAATCTCTGCTTCTAATTTTCTATAAATCGCATCTGCAAGAATCTTATGACTCTGTCCATCCATATGCTCCTGATCCGCTTCCGACGGACTCGCATAATCTGCTGCCCGCATGAATCGTTTGCCATACTTTCCGGCCACTTTTTCATATACCGGTTCTAATTTCTTTGATACTTCTACGGATTCTGGCGAAAATTCCTGATCATATCCGTCCTGCCATACCTTTTCTCCCAGATAGATCGGAGATATCACAAGAACCTTCATCTTATCTGTATACTGATTAATCTGTTCAAGTAACCTGGCAATTCCTTTTCCGATGATTTCTTCTGACGCTCCGAATATGGTTTTGCAGTCATTCGTTCCAAGCATCAATACGACTGCATCCGGCGTGTGCGTCTCCAATAATGTCGGAAGCAATTCTGTTCCCCGTCTTCCCAAGCGAAGCGGATCTTCAAATATGGTCGTTCTTCCACACAGACCTTCCTCAACAATTCTAATATCTCGGTCCGCCAGTTTTCCTGTAAGATTCCGGTCCATCGTTCTTCCCACGGAAACGCTTTCCGGTCTCTCCATCTACCCCCACGTATTCGAATCCCCAAGCATAATATCTGTTTCATTACTTCCTGCACCTGCCTTCTGAGCTCTTTTATCTTTTAATAACTGGAGTTTAACACCGTTTTCCTATCAAGTCAATATGTTTTATATGTTTTATGTGTTTTGCTTTTCATCCTACTTTCATTTATGTTATACTATCTTATAGTTTGTTCGTACCAATCATACAAGGAGGAATTCAACATGAATGAAAGATTAAAACAACAACTTGATTTCATTCTCGAAATTGATAAAGAAAAGAATATATTAAGACAAACCCACCTTCCGGACACGGAAGACGTGAAAACGATGCGGAACATGCCTGGCATATGGCAATTATGGCATACCTGTTAAAAGATTATGCCAATGAACCCGTCGATATCGCAAAAGTTATGATCATGTGCCTGATCCATGACATTGTGGAAATTGACGCCGGAGATACTTATGCCTACGATACAGAAGGATTAAAGACGCAGAAAGCACGTGAAGATGCTGCCAAAGAACGGATCTTCTCACTGTTACCAGAAGATCAGAAAAAAGAACTGACTGCACTCTTTGATGAATTCGAAAATTACCGGACACCGGAATCCAAATTTGCACATTCCCTGGATAACCTGCAGCCATTGCTTCTCAATAACAGTAACGGCGGTGGCGACTGGCGTGAGCATCAGGTTACTTCCGAACAGGTATACGGAAGACAACGGAAAACGCAGCTGGGATCTGAGACTTTATATAAAGTAACAGACCAGATACTCAAAGAAAATATAGAGAATGGAAATATTAAAGAATCATAAGCGATGTTTTTCTTTCTACAGGACCTACCACCGGCAGTCCCTGTAGAATGCATAATAAACAAAACATCATATTATTTTTCTATTAATACCTTTTATTCTCTCCTATAATATTAATTTCTTCCTGCTCTCTATTAATTTAAAATAGAAAACGCCATAACCACAATCCCAAGAACCACTAATATCACACCCGTCGCCCGGTTCAATGTCTTCGGTGTTGCCTTATTCGCAAATACTGCCGCAATCCTTGCCCACAACAGTGTGAACACAATACATAAGATCCACACCGCTATATTTGGCATTCCCCCGATTGCGAAATGCGAAACTGCACCGGTAAAGGCAGTAAATGTCATGATGAACACACTCGTTCCTACCGCCGTCTTAAGCTCATAGCCCAGGACAGAGGTCAGGATCAAAGCATCATCATACCGCCTCCGGCACCGATAAATCCACAGATAAATCCGATCATGACACCACAGATTAACGACTGCACCGCACGTTTCTTCGGCGATACTTTTTCCATGGCTTCTTTTGTTGTCATGACAGGTTTTACGATGAACTTAATGCCGAGCAAGAATGTCATAAATACCGAGAAATTTCCCATCGTTGTAGATGGTACCAGACTGGACACATAACTTCCCACAACGGTAAAAGTAAGTACGCTGACCATCATGATCAGACCATTCTTCACATCCAGATTCTTATTCTTTCCATATGTATAGGCAGATACTGCGCTTGCAAGTACATCTGATGAAAGTGCAATTCCGACTGCCATATATGGATCCATTCCAAGAAATGTGATCAGCATCGGACTGATCACTGCCGCCGCACTCATTCCTGCAAATCCGGTTCCGAGTCCGGCTCCCATCCCCGCGAAAAATGTTACGATAATCATTAATATTGTATTCATCTAGTTCTTTTCCTCCAACATCTTCTCTATATTCGCTTCCATATGCGCCATTCCTTTTTGAAGTGCTTTTCTTGTATCTTCATCCATTCCTTCAAATAGTTTTTCAACGAACGACTGCTGAAGTTTCTGTCCTTCTTGGATAATCTCTTTTGACTTTTCTGTACAGATCAGATTGACTTTTCTTCGGTCACCTTCTACACTTTTCCGCTCCAGATAGCCTTCATTCACGAGTTTATCCACATTTACCGATACAAGATTGGCTTTAATTTTTCGTATTTCTACGATGTCTCTGGCAGTTTTGTATTCTGGGTTGTTCGCCAGGAAAAGTAAGATGTCAAATGCGGTCTGTGGAATATTCAGTTCATGGCATAACGGTTTGCAGGTCTCACTGTATGCCTTTGACAGCTTTTCTGCAAATTCGATTCCTGTGTTCATATATGTAGGTCTCCTTTTTATTTCAATTTTGAACTATTCATTTTTGTATTAATATAACACTTAGAAATAATTTTGTAAAGTACTATCTGATATGCACTTATATGCCAGTGCAAAGCAAAAGCCTTCCGAGTACCGACTCAGAAGGCTTTCCTGCTCTTTTAAAAATGAGCTGTTTTATTTCGATTACTATATTTCCATCATTCCGGACATAACACATCCTCCAACTACTCCACATTTTTTCATATCATTCCACTGTTCTTCATCGAACTTTATTCCGCCTATTCCATACACCGGAATGCTGACTTCCCGGCAAACTTCTTTTAAAAATCCCAATCCTCTTGGCGGTAATCCCCTCTTACAATCTGTCGCATAGATATGCCCTGCTGTAAGATAGGAGCTCCCAATTGCTCTGCTTCTTTCGCTTCTTCTACAGAATGTATGGAAATTCCAATCTTTGTAAATTTTTCTTTTTCTTCATCAGCTATTTTTGCAAAATCGGAAGTGGCAGATGTACAGATGTACATCCCAGTTCTAGTGCAGTCCTCCAGAAATTATGAAGAATACAAGACACCTGATAACGGCTGCAAATATTCATTACTTCTTTTGCCAATGTCCCATATTCCTCTTCTGTCAGATCTTTTTCTCTTAAGATCACAGCTTCCGGATGTATCTTGCAGACTCTTTCTATCTGCTCTAAAAACGGGCGGTTGCATAATTTCCGATTGCTGACTGCAATGATCTTAAAGTCCTGATTGTTTACAGATTTTATCACTGACAACTCCTTTCAGCTGTATTCGGCATGTTTTTAACACAAGATGCTCCCTGTTACACATAAATATAATCACTCATCACCGGTTGAAGATTGTGTTTCAGAAGTGCCTGATAGACCTCATCCACCGAACGTCCATCCGAGATTTCAAACTGATCGTCACCCTTGTCTTCGATATCTTCTACATGACTTCCGATACCGGTACTTACGCCTGCAGATATCTTCGTTGCAGCAATACTCACCAGATTATCGCGGACTCTTTCACACTCTCTTGTCGAAACCGTGATGCTTGCAAATGGCATAAACAGGCGGTATGCACACACTACCTGAAGAAGCTGCGGTTCATGCACATCCATCGGATTGATCCGATCATTATTGATGATCGGACGAAGTCTCGGACAAGAAAATGCGATCTCTGCATGTGGATATTTTCTCTGTAATAAGTAAGCATGATATCCGGTCGCAAATGCATCTTTTCTGAAATCATCTAGCCCCAGAAGTGCTCCGAATCCAACTCCGCGCATACCGCCTTTCAATGCTCTTTCCTGTGCATTTACACGATACGGGTAGATTCTCTTATGCCCTGCAAGATGAAGTGTCTCATATTTATCTGAGTTATATGTCTCCTGAAATACCGTTACATAATCTGCCCCACATTCATGCAGATATGCGTATTCGTCTGAATTTACCGGATAAACCTCCAGACCAATAACTTTAAAATATTTTCTAGCGATCTTACATGCTTCACCGATGTATTCTACTGTAGATTTGTTACGGCTTTCTCCTGTCAGAATCAGGATTTCCTGAAGACCTGTCTCTGCGATCGCCGCCATCTCTTTTTCGATCTCTTCCGCATTTAACTGTGCACGGTTGATTTTGTTATGGCAATTAAAACCACAGTAAATGCAATAGTTCTCGCAATAATTTGCGATATAGATTGGTGTGAACATATAGACACTGTTACCAAAATGTTTTCTCGTCTCGATCTGCGCTGCCTGCGCTATTTCCTCCAGAATGGCAGTGCTGCCGGTGACAATAACGCCTGAAAATCTTCCGGTGTGCGCTCTGCATGTGCCAGTGCACGTTTTACATCTTCTGCTGTATATGTATTATAATCGTAAGCTTCCATCGCTGTTACGACCTGGTCGAGGATCTCTGATCCGATATCCTCCATACCCGGAAGATAAGTCATGTGATCAATCCGGTTCTTCTTCTGGTCTTCCAGAATCTCCTCACTTAGAATGCTTTCATTGATATGTGTATCTTCATGCTTTGTTTCCATCAGTCATTCCTCCTAATCCTGCAAAAATCCTGTCAGAGGTGACGAAGCACTTGCACCGCGCTCGATCGTTCTTCCAAGTCCGGAAAGGTATGCACTTCTGCCCGCTTCGATTGCTTTCTTAAATGCTTCTGCCATCGCCGGTACATCTCCCGCAGTCGCAATTGCTGTATTTGCCATAACTGCGGCTGCTCCCATCTCCATTGCCTCGCATGCCTGGGACGGACGTCCGATTCCGGCATCTACGATGATCGGCAGATCAATCTCATCGATCAGGATCTGAATAAAGTCTTTTGTGCTAAGCCCTTTATTTGATCCGATCGGTGCGCCAAGCGGCATGATACATGCTGCACCGGCATTTGCAAGATCTCTTGCAGCATTCAGATCTGGATACATGTACGGCATAACCACGAATCCTTCTTTTGCAAGAATTTCTGTAGCTTTGATCGTCTCATAATTATCCGGAAGGAGATATTTCGAATCTCTTACCACTTCCACTTTGACGAAATTGCCACATCCGACTTCTCTGGAAAGTCTGGCAATACGTACCGCTTCTTCTGCATTTCTGGCTCCTGATGTATTCGGAAGAAGTGTCACATCTTCCGGAATATAATCCAGAATATTTGCCAGACCGCCTTCATTTGCACGACGGAGTGCCAGTGTGATAATCTGTGCCCCTGCTTTTTCCACACATGCTTTCACCAAATCCAGTGAAAATTTTCCTGAACCTAATATAAAACGAGAAGTAAACTCTTTTCCTCCAAGTGTAAATGTATCTGTATTTTTTATTTCTTTTTTATCCATAATCAGGACCTTCTTTCCTATTATTTTCTGCTCATGCTTTTTTATTTATCTATCTTTTTTTGCGGCATGAATCTTATGTTTCTTACCTGTCTTCCTACACATCCTCTTCTCCAAGGATCAGACGTGTGATCATATTCGCCTCATGTGCTGCACAGATTGCAACTCTTGGTGCCATCAGGCCATTTCCATACGTTGGTGCCGTCTCGCGGTCTCCGCACAGGTAAAAGTTCTTCATTAACTTCTGTGTGCGAATCGTATTACTGCTTCCGTATCCTGCCATACCGGTTGCCGATACCAGTTTCTTTTCCGGAAAATGTTCCAGTATTCCATTTACCAGCATTGCTTTTGCTTCTGGATTATCGAATGCTTCACACACAATCAGGTCGTCACAAAATAATTTCGTAAGATTTTCTTCTGTGACTTTTATGCAATCTGTATCGATATCCAGATATGGATTGATCTTTAACAATAATGATTTCAGCGCATCTGTCTTATACATCCCGATATGCTCCATAAAATACTGCTGCCGGTTCAGATTCGTGATATCCACCACATCAAAATCAATCAGATGTAGATGGCCGACTCCGATTCTTGCAAGTGCATATGCCACGTTTGACCCCAATCCGCCAACCCGGCGATCGCAACCCTCCCCGCTGACAGAACGTTTCTGTTTCTCCGGAGAATGTCTCTCATTTAGTGCTGCCACAATCGCTTCTTACTAAGTACTTTTCTTTCTCTATATTCTCCGTCATATTTCTAATCCGGTTTCTTCCATGAATGTTAGCCTCCTCCTACGAATGTCACAACTTCCAGACGGTCGCCGTCTTTTAACATGGTATCGGAATAGCTGTATTTCGGAAGAATATCTCCATTTAACTCTACAGCGATTCTTTTTACCTGATACTGATTCTGTTCCAGATATTCTGCAACAGTCGTATCCTCTGTCAGATTGATTTCTTTTCCATTTACGATAATCATGCGTTCTCCTTTCCCGGATCATACTTCAAAAGTACTTGTCAGATAAAAAAGAGTTCACGAAGTAAATACACCCGTGGTGGTGCACCCCTTCGTGAACTCTCGTTCACTCTCAACTTATCCGATATTCTATTGTTCCTGATTTACGTCACATAGCAACAAAAAAGAGAGATACCAACTAAATGCATCTCTCCTAAAATCTACGTCATACATTCCTACGTTGGCATTATCCAAATCAGGTATATGGGTCGAAGTTCTTAACTTCCTCTCAGCCTGGTACACAAGCTCCCCGTGTTTTATCCACATGTTTAAGTATAGAAACACCTGCACGAAATGTCAACTCATTTTTTCTGATTTCTGACTTTTTTCGAAACAACTATTTTTATTCATTCTATTTATTATCAAAAGTAATATTCCGTACCATATTTCTGTTAATCAGCTGTGTTCCCTTCTTGGTATCAACTTTACCCACTGTATATCTGCGCCCATGAGCTTTCCTTTGATTGCTCCTACTTCGTTGAACAGACTTACCGTACAATCTTTTCCCATATACTGATCTAACATTGAACCATCCATATCTTCTTCCATCCTTTCTCCATTTACGATCGTGATTACATTATTTGCCGCCTGTACTGCCATCACCGTAACCATATTCAGGTTATTAATCGCTACCATCGTTGCAACATCCATGTAGTCCACCTCCATCTTTTTTTGCAGGTCTTGTTATCAGTATATCATACTTCCAGATGACAGAACGATTTTTATTGTCTCCATAACGAATTGTACGTTTATGGCATCAGACCTTCTGTTCTGATAAATTCCAGAAATTTTCCTGCCGGCGGAACCTTCACCGGTACTTATAACAGACTTGGGAAAATGGTTCTGACGTTAGCCGGAAGTACGCTCCAGATTGCACTTCGCGTAATCTTAACCTGGTTCTTCTTCCTCATTTCTGGCTGGCAGCCCTTGCCATTGCTACCGGTATCGGCTGGCTTATGGCCAATCTGTTCTGGCTTATCTGTCTGACCAGACTTCGTCGGCAATCTCTTTTACAAGCTTAAGCTTTGCCCACTGTTCTTCTTCTGTCAGCTTATTACCGATCTCGCAGGATGCAAATCCGCACTGCGGACTTAAGTATAAGCGGTCAAGCGGAACATATTTTGCTGCTTCGTGGATTCTTGAGATTACTTTTTCTTTGTCTTCCAGTTCCGGTGTCTTGGTTGTTATAAGTCCAAGTACGACCTTCTTATCGCCGGATACCTTTGCAAGTGGTGCAAATCCGCCGGATCTCTTGTCGTCATATTCCAGATAATATGCATTTACATTTTCTTCTCCGAATAACAAATCCGCTACGGAATCATATGCTCCGGAACTGAAGAATGTAGAATGATAATTTCCACGGCATACATGTGTATTGATCACCAGATCTTCCGGTGCCTGTGCTACTACCTGGTTATTCAGTTCCAGAAGGAGTTTCTTGTAATCTTCCAGTCTCTGTCCTGTTCTTCCGGTCAATGCAACTGCCATCTTCGCATCTACCATTCCGCCCCATACGCAGTCATCAAACTGAAGGTTACGGCAGCCTGCTGCATAGATTTCCTGCACGAATTCACCGTATGCCTTAATCACATCCTCGGCAAATGCTTCTTCCGATCCATAGATTTCTAATGTTGTATTCAGAAGCTGTGCCCCAGTAAAGTATGCATAGAACTGTCCCGGTGACGGGATAGTCTGTTTTGCGACAGTATTTTCATCTTCTAATGCTTTGATGAATTTGAAATGCTCTACAAAAGGATGATTCTTTACTGAAATCTTTCCCGTCATGTATGTATCATCAATCATTGCAGCTTCTGCGTCAAATGTTGTATTCCCCTCTACTGTCTTCTGATGCTCGATACCTTCAAATCCCCACATGAAATCCAGATGCCATGTCGATCTTCTGAATTCTCCGTCCGTGATCACATGATATCCAAGTTCCTTAATCTTTGCCACCAGTTCCAGGATGCATTCATCTTCTACTGCGGTCAGTTTTTCCTGTGAGATTGTCCCTTCTTCGAAATTCTTTCTTGCGTCTTTTAATTTCTGTGGGCGTAAAAACTTCCTACAAAGTCGTAACGAAATGGTGTGTTCATGATTATTTCCTCCTTGCCGCCAGGGACTTATGTTTTCTGTCTTTTTTGTTGTCCTTGATGGCTTTCTTTTATATTTTTCATATTCTTGATGATGTTCTCAATCGATAGATTTATTATAATTTGTATTGATAAACTTGTATAATACAAAAAATGTGTATTTGCCATAGTTTTAAACTATATCAAATATCCCTTTCAAATCATCAACCAACTATCTACAGAAGCTGCCACCGATAACTTCTCTGGCATACCATAATCATATATCCATTATATCAATTATAGTTTTCACTTATCTTTATCACAGTTGTATAATTTATTCGGATGAAAATATGAAAGGAAGCGCTTTATTATGGAGGAAAAAACACTTTTTCCCAGAGAAGAAAAATCAGAAATCTTATTTAAGAAAATATCCGAAGATAAATGGGCATGTGAAAAACTGATGGAAACATTCTGCAGTTATCTGTTCAGTAATGATGGTGTCGATCTTCCCGATTCTCCGTCTTCTACAGAATTTGCACAGGCTCTTTTTAATTCTTATCGCAATCGGGATTTATCTGCGTTTCTGATGGCTATCTGTCAGAATACAGTCTTTGATCTTTTAAGAAATGCATTCCTGATTCCCTATCGGTTCAATGCGGACGGAAAACAGAATCCGATGATCATGACAGATGAAAACGGAATGTTACTTCCTGAATATAAGAGATCGATTCATGAACGGGAATACCGTCATTTCCATGAGGTATATACAGATCTCGGAGCTCCAAAGAATATTTTTCTGGCACAGGCATACCGCTACAGCCATTCTTATACATCTGACGATATGGAACCGGAACAAAACATTCTGGAAAAGAATAACGGTGTACTGTTGATCCGTGAATTACCGGATACCGTAAAATTAAAAGAAACCGAAGCAGAAGCTTATTCTGCTATTCTGGATATTGTCATAAAACTTCAGAAAGAGCTTCCTATGTCCTATGTATTCTATGGACAGGATTCTCTTGTTGAAGATAATACCCGTTATGATGAGATCGGAGTTTTCCTTCCGAATTCACATTTCTTAAAAAATCTGGAACGCCACGTTTCCAAAGCAGAGGCGATCATTTATGCAGACAACTAATTCTGACTTTATTGATATTATGGAAAAAATCATATGGAGATTCCATGGCATGACTACGCCAATGATGACAGTAATGTGCTGATTGCAGAAGCCGGACTGATCGAGAAAGCTTCCGTCATCGGCCGTGTTGGGTTAATCATGCTCTCCTGTGGAACCGGTGCATGGCGTGTACGGACTTCCATGAACCGGCTTTCCAAAGAGCTTGGTGTAACCTGTACGGTAGACGTGGGATTGATGTCCATTGTATTTAACTGTTTCGATGGAAACGATTGTATTTCCCAGTCGTTGACTATTGCCAATACGGGAGTGAATACCTCCAAGCTTTACCGCATGGAACAGTTTGTAGATCATTTTCCGGAAGAAGAAGCACATATGACCGGTGAAGATATCCATAAACGACTGGATGAAATTGAAGAAATCCATGCTCTTTATTCACCTGCAAAGCTGGGGCTTGCCGCAGCTCTTGCCTGCTGCGGTTTTACTTTTTTACTCGGAGGCGGACCGGTTGAGATGGCTCTTGCTTTTATTGCCGCCGGGATTGGTAATTTGATCCGGACGAAACTGATCAAACACAATTACACACTGTTTTTGAATATAGCAGTCTCTGTTTCAGCAGCATGTTTTACCTATGCAGTCTTTCTGAAACTTGCGGAACTTGTCTTTCACATTCCAGAATTTCATGAAGCTGGTTATATCTGCTCGATGCTGTTCATCATCCCGGGATTTCCATTTATTACAAGCGGGATCGACCTTGCAAAGCTGGATCTGCGTTCGGGACTGGAGCGGCTTACTTATGCAATCATTATCGTTATGGTTGCCACTTTATTTGCATGGATCATGGCTTTACTTCTGCATCTGGAACCGGCCAATTTTACGGCACTGCATCTAAGTGCTGCTGCCCGTCTGATTTTCCGTGTGATTGCAAGCTTTTGCGGAGTATTCGGTTTCTCGATCATGTTCAACAGTTCTCATTCGATGGCGGCAACGGCTGCATTTATTGGTGCCATTGCCAATACACTCCGGCTTGAACTTGTTGATTTCACACATATGCCTCCGGCCGCCGCCGCATTTATCGGGGCTCTGACTGCCGGATTGCTTGCTTCTTTTATTAAAAAGAGTAATGGATATCCAAGAATCTCGCTTACCGTGCCTTCTATCGTGATCATGGTTCCGGGACTTTACCTGTACCGTGCGATTTATAATTTCGGGATTATGTCCCTGACGGATGCGGTTTCATGGTTCACTTCTGCGATTATGATTATTGTGATGTTGCCGCTTGGACTGATATTTGCGAGAATTCTGACCGATCGTACGTTTCGGTATTGTACGTAAAAGCTCTCATTTTAGATAGCTTCTTTCTTTTACTAAAAGCACTCTCCGCCTTATCAAAACTTTACGAGGAATTTCACATTACATTTTCTTATGGAAATATTGTCAAAGACCCGCAAAATCATCATCCGTAGTTTCTACAAAATCAGGCACCGGAAACGAGTTTTCATTTCGCCTCCGATGCCTGATTTTTTTACTTCTGCTCCTTATATTCCATCACAACATTAATAGTCTACGATAGAACTTGTATACATTTTTATTAATTATCTCTTACAACATATGTGCTCTTAACTCTTCCGGTGTCATCTGAGACAGCATAGCCGGTGCGATATCGAATACGCTTCTTGCTCCTGATTCACCTTTCTTAGAAAGTCTGTGTGCAGCACGTGCATAAGCTACCAGAACACTTCCTGTGAATTCCGGGTTGGAATCCAGTTTCAGAGAATATTCGATCACATGCTTGTTGCCTTCGCATCCTGTCTCACCGGTACGGATCACGAATCCACCGTGAGGCATCTTGCTGTGATTTGCTTTTAACTCTTCTTCTGTGATAAATGTTACGGTTGTGTCATACTCATCGAAGTAGTTCGGCATTGTCTTGATTGCCTCTTCAATGGCTGCTTTATCTGCTCCTTCTTCTGCTACTACATAACACTCTCTTAAATGTTTCTGTCTTGTTGTCAACTCCGGTTCGCTTCCGCTTCTTACCTGGTCAACCGCTGCTTCGATCGGTACCGTATACTGGATTCCGTTCTTCACACCTTCGATACGGCGGATTGCATCAGAGTGTCCCTGGCTGACCCCTTTTCCCCAGAATGTATAAGTGCTTCCCTGTACCAGGATAGACTCTGCATACAGACGATTCAGAGAGAACATTCCCGGATCCCAGCCTACTGAGATAATACTTACATTCTTTCCTTCTTTTGCTGCTTTATCTACATTTGCAAAATACTCCGGAATCTTTGCGTGTGTGTCAAAGCTGTCGATCGTGTTGAAAGATGCAGCTACCTTAGGTCCGATCACCGGAAGGTCTGTTGCTGATCCGCCGCAGAGAATCATAACATCGATCTCATCTTTCATAGCTTCCATATCGTCAAAGTGCTTTACTTCTGCTCCTTCTGTCTGGATCTTGACACTTGCAGGATCTCTTCTTGTAAATACTGCTTTTAATTCCATATCATCATTACGCTTGATAGACTGCTCTACTCCGCGTCCGATGTTACCATATCCAACGATACCAATTCTGATTTTTCCCATAATTCTACCTCTGTTTCTTATGATTTGCCGCCTTATTCTGTGGCCGTTTTTATTCACTGATATCAATCATTTCTACTGTTCCTTTACAGTTTTGCACTGTCTTTTCTGCCGCTGATATCTTTGTAAATTATATCATATATTCTTTTCACGACAATCTTTTTCTTTTGCAAATTTCTTTATTGATAATTTTTATGTTTCTACTCACAGAGCAGCTTCCGTTTTTCTTATCTTCTGCTATCCCATCTCATTATAATGCGCATAGATTCCGCCCTGTTTTAACAGTTCTTCATGTGTTCCACGCTCTGCGATTCCATTATCTGCCACTACAAGGATCTCATCCGCATTGCGGATTGTTGATAATCGATGCGCGATCGTAATCGTTGTCCGGTTCTTTGCAAGCTCTTCCAGACTCTTCTGGATCCAGCGTTCGCTCTCATTATCCAGTGCACTTGTCGCCTCATCCAGAATCAGGATTGACGGATTCTTAAGAAATACTCTTGCAATCGAGATTCTCTGTTTCTGTCCGCCGGAAAGTCTTGTTCCACGTTCACCAACAAATGTATCATATCCGTCCGGCAGTTCCATAATAAAATCATGAATGTTCGCTTTCCTTGCTGCGTCTTCAATCTCTTCCATAGATGCTCCCGGCTTCCCATATGCGATATTCTCTTTAATACTTCCACAGAACAGATACACATCCTGCTGTACCAGTCCGATCTGATTACGCAGACTTCCAGTGTCAGATTCCGGACATCTTTTCCGTCAATCGTAACACGTCCGCCTGTTACATCATAGAATCTCGGAAGCAAAGAGCAGATCGTCGTCTTACCACTTCCCGAAGGTCCGACTAAAGCCACGGATTTTCCTGCCGGAATCTCGAATGTAACATTAGAAAGCACCGGTGTATCATCGTCGCTATAATGAAACGATACGTTTTCATAAGAAACGTGTCCGTTTACTTCATCTATTGATTCTGCGTCCAGTGCATTCACGATCTCCGGCTCGGTCTCTACCACATCCAGAAATCTGCGGAATCCGGACAGTCCTTTCTGCATCATCTCAGTAAGCTCGACCAGAATCTGTATCGGCTGATAAAGATCCCAATATAGAGTGCGTACATCGCAAGATCCGCTGCTCCATCTTCCCATGTGCGATCAGCCATCCTCCGAATACCAGCGTTACCAGATACATCATCCCCTGAAAGAACAGGTTGCCGCTCATAAAGCTTCCCATACATTTATAATTGGCATCCTTGGAACGCAGAAATCCCTGGTTGCTTTTTCGGAACTTCTCCCGTTCAATCTCTTCATTTGCAAAGGACTGTACAACACGGATCCCGGCCAGTGTATCCTGAAGACTCGAATTAACATCCCCGATCTTACGCCGGTTGTCCATGAATGTCGCCTGCATCTTCTTATTCTGCCCGTACGAGAAGAACAACATGAACACTACCAGAACCAGAAGCGGTATTGCCAGTCTCCAGTTGATCAGAAACAGGAATATGAACGAACCGGTAATTTTGATCAGCGAAATAAATAAGTTCTCCGGTCCGTGATGTGCAAACTCCGAGATATCGAAAAGATCTGATACCAGTTTACTCATCATCTGCCCGGAATTATTCTGGTCATAATATGAGAATGACAGTTTTCATAGTGATCAAAAAGCTGCTGCCTCATATCGCGTTCCATATTGGCTCCCATCATATGTCCTGATAGCTTACATAATATTTACAAAGCGCCTGTAATATATAAATTGCAAGCAATCCTGCCCCAATCGGAAGCAAGGCATGCAGTATGTGATCTGCTGATTCTGTAAACAACGTCTTCGTAAGCGTACGTAAAATCTGTGGAAATGCGAGATCCACCAGACTTATGACTGCCGCACAGATCAGATCCAGAAAGAATACCGCCTTATACGGGGCATAATACCGAATGAATTTTTTCATTGTATGCATTGTATATTCCTACCTTTTCCTCTAAACTCAATCCTTTATATTATAAGATATCCCAGATGAATTTGAAACCATTAAACACCTTTATAAGAAATTTTCTCTATCTCATATACTCCAAGTAATTTCAAAAGCTCTGTATGCGGATATTCCTGATTTTTCTGATATACATCCACATAATTCATGGCCGCCCCGCCGTCCATATATGCCGGAAATAAGAATCCACATTCCGGTTCTCCCGGTTCGTAATCTCCACTTACCGGACAGATGGCACAGATTAAGTATTCAAACATTTCTTCAGATTCACCCTGACGGACATGATCTTTCCCTTTTGCCGGAATATCGTATCGGTCATGAAATACGAAAATGGCATAGTCTCCCTCTGACTGATATCGTTCACCAACAATTTCATAAAAAGTCTCCATCAGTGCATCATTTTTCAGACCGCACGCACGCATTCCCATTAACAGTTTCCACATACTGTCGCCTTTCGTCTTCTCATCGGAAAATGCATATTCTTTCAGATTTTTATTCGTATCTGCAAATGGAATGGATTTTGCTATCTGTAAATTTTTTTCTTTCTCATCCGGACTCAATTTCAAAATCCAGTGTTAAATGTTCCGTCTATATATCCATCCCGGTCCAGATATCCTCCTGCAATTCTTGTCATGGATGTTCGCTTTACTGTCATTCTTCTGGTCAGTGCCAGCATATCTTCTCTGTTAATCATTTTATTTTCCACCGCAATTAATCATTTAATTCTATTCTTACAAGATCCTGATGTGGATTGGTCTTCGCCAGCCCGATCTCCGATACCGTAACTTCCATCGGTACGAATTGTTCCTGCATAACTGCAAATGCTTCCTGCATCTGCTCTTTGGAAAGCTTCTTTCCCAGTGTGATATGAGGAAGCCACTGCATTGGCTGATAATACCGGCTCATCCTGACTTCCGGAATATTCTTTACCATATCATGTACCTGTTCGATCATATCTTCCAGATACAGATTCAGGACCGGTGTCACATACAGTACATATGGCAATAACACTCCGACAGAGACCAGCTGGATCTGTCCTTTTTGTCAGATATCTCTCCAACTTTCCCATCACCTCTGTCAATTTATCTTCCTCCCTTGCCTCTACTGACATTATCGTCAGATGAGGAGGAACGTGATTGTCCGTCATAAAAGTATTTCCTGTCTTTTGTGCAATCTTATTAATATAATCGGAAATTATTTTATTGCTTTTATCATCAAAATACACCGATACCAGATACATTTTATCTTTCACCTCTTATTTCGAAGTTATTTTTTCATAATATAGTTTACAACGTATATTTTAAAATGTAAAATGCTTATGCTCGATAGTAAGATATAGTTAAAACATATATTCTTACCTCCATTTGTAACCTTTACGTATTTTCATTTGTATTATAAGTGAAAGGCCTTAAGAAATGAACATCTGTTTTCCCACTAACACCAAAAAGGAGTACTCATGAAACCAGCAACACAAGTTTTAATCGAACGATATCAAAAGCATCTGTATGCGATTGCATTTAATATATGCAGAAACCAACAAGATGCAGAAGATGTCGTTCAGGATACATTTATTCAGTATCACACATATAAAAAGAGTTTGATACAGAAGAACATATCCGTGCCTGGCTGATCCGGGTTGCGATCAATAAAGCAAAGAATATCACCCGCTCATTCTGGCACAGAAATAAATGCAACTTAGAAGAATATATGGAAACATTAACCTTCGAAACACCGGAATCAGAAACTCTGTTTGACACAGTAATGAAACTGCCCGAAAAATACCGAATTGTCCTGCATCTCTTTTACTATGAAGATTATACAACACAAGAGATCAGTGATATCCTGCATCTTTCTGTCAGCAATGTAAAGACCCGGCTTTCCCGCGGACGTGCTCTTCTCAAAGAAACCTTAAAGGAGGAATGGAACGATGACGAATAAAGAAAAATACAAGCAGGCTTTTGATACACTTTCCGCCTCCGACAATTTTTCCCTGGAGGTAGATAAAATGAGTATCTTAAATAGAAAGCACAAATTAAAAACAATTGCCGCCACAGTTGCCACATGCCTGATCGTAACAGCCGGAACCGGAACAGCCTACGCTTCCGATCTTGGCGGAATTCAGCGGAAAGTCCAGCTCTGGATCCACGGAGATCAAACAACTGCCACTTTAAAGATCAGTTCTGATGGTTCTTATAATGGAACTTATGCCGATAAAGATGGCAAACAAAAAGAATTTGGCGGAGGCGGCGTTGCATTTAACCCGGATGGATCCGAGCGCAGCCTTACAGAAGAAGAAATTATGGAAGAACTAAATGCTCCGGATATAGAATATGAAAAAGATGGTTCCGTCATCCTGTATTACAAAAATCAGTCCATCGATATCACACACAAATTCAACAAAGATAATATCTGCTATGTGAAACTGGTTGATGGTGATGATTCTTTATATGTTACGGTGAAATACAATAATGGATGTGCTTATTCTCCTAATAAATATATTTCTCCGCTGGAGTTCAATTAACTTGCTCTTCCACCTTAAAATACTTTATATTAATATACGGATTGCCCTCCGGCTGTCCGTATATTTTTTATACCAAAGTATGCAAGAAAAGCTGCCAATAACAGTTTTTCTGTACCCATTATTTATATAGAAAGGATTTTGTACATCATGACTGAACATACACATACCGACAAAACTTACAGGGCAATGACAAGATTGAATCAGCCATTGCAGCTCTTCAACAGGAACCGTCTCAGGAAATGCTGGCTCACGTTCTGACGGTCATCCGCAGACGCATGAATGAACATGGCGAACTGATCATTGCAGTAGATCCCTCTTCCGCTGCCTCCGGCCTCCAGGTACAGGCAATCCAGACCGATGACGGCCGCAAATGGTGGGCGGCATTTACCAGCTTCGATGAAGAACTCAAAGGTTCCGGAAGCGTAATGTCTACATTTCTTACTGACATGAAACAGTTATTTAATTCTGCCATTACAGCTGATAACATTCAGGGCATCATCATCAATCCTTGGAACCGGACGATTATGTTGGATAAAGTACTATTGAGAATTATTTTAGGGGAGATTTCTATTTAATTCACTAAGCCAAATCCCCGAACCGTAATAAAAGATTACAGTTCTCCATTTAATTATTATGGCATGCGAAACCGCAGGAATAAACTTACAAGGTCCTATCCTGTGCATACGGACCTTGTAAGTTTATTCCGATCGGTGATAGCCGCCATAATGCATTAAATAGAAAATTAATTAAACCCGAATCAGACGTCTTGCAACTGTATACGCCAGCGATGATATCTTACGTCCTGATTTTCCCGGAATATTCATAGTCTGTCCGAGAATTCCATAGCGGATCTTTATAAAACTGCGCAGATCTTTCTTCTTCAGATACCGCCATAATTCCTTTTTCTTCTCCAGATTTTCTTTATTCTTGGAACGGATACAAAGAATAGAAGAAACTGTCATCATGATTGCCAGATAATTCAACATATACTGTCTTAATTTCTTACTCCCGATGTTTTTCAACTGATACATATCAATCATTGTCTTTGTGACAAATATCTGCTGATCCAGCCTTTTGATCATTACTTTCTCATTAACCGACTGATCCTCGCGTCCGATAAAATATCTGTAAAAATCTACATCCATATAGTAAATCTTTCGCACATGTGGAAGTGGATAATATACATAAATATTGTCCACATAGAATGTATGCTTCGGCAGATGAAGCTGGATTAATTTCAACATATCGGTGCGATAGATAACTGAATGCATCAGAATATACTGATCCAGATGAAAATGTCCCATATCATCCCAACGGAAAATCTCATCCTGCGGCAGTACATTACGGTAATGGATTACTTTCTTGTGTGCTGCTCCAACTTTCTCATATACGTAGTTGGCAATCAGCATATCTAATTCCATGGCATCTTCTTCCATATGACGCAATACTTCCAGAATTTTATGAAGTGCATCTTCATCCACCCAGTCATCACTGTCTACAACCTTAAAATATTTGCCGGTGGCATGTGTCAGTCCGGAGTTTACAGCATCTCCATGTCCACCATTTTCCTTGTCTACTACTTTAACAATTGTAGGATATTTTTCCATATAGTCGTGAGCAATCTCTGATGTTCTGTCTTTTGATCCGTCATTTACGATAATAATTTCAACGTCTTCTCCACCCGGAAGAATACTTTCTATCGCATGCGCCATATAGTCCTGTGAATTGTAACACGGAATGGCAAAAGAAATATATTTCATTCTTCTTTTCTCCTCTTTCTTCAAAATTGACTTCTATTAGTATAATCTATTTTCCTCTGTTTTCCAATAAAATCTTTGTAAAATCCCGTGTTCACAATTTGTTCATTTATCCTTCAAAATTCTTTCACTACTTTAACAT
>ENA-OQCN01000541-OQCN01000541.1-human-gut-metagenome-genome-assembly--contig:-NODE-541-length-20150-cov-2.446037_pt1 | contig 20150 bp, 25 predicted proteins | sample MGYA00242497_ERZ504576 | MGnify/ENA primary metagenome ERZ504576 (study PRJEB26092, sample SAMD00036296) | human gut metagenome | host: Homo sapiens | study: EMG produced TPA metagenomics assembly of... | reverse complement strand
CTCTTGTGTATTTCACACCGATTTTTAACGTAATGCTTTCATTTGCAAAATTTTTCACCACCTGATCACTTGTGATAATTGTAGGTGGATAGCCCAAAAGTGCCGTATAATAGCTCTCGTCCGTCACACCTCCTATCTTAAACGTCTGCATTATATGATTGTCACTGTACAAAGCACAGGTGACTTTTTTCCCGACTAAATCCGAATTTGATAAATCCAACCCATTCCGATAAATAATGCAAGTTTTCCCTGAAAGAAACTCCTCTTTATTGATTGGCTGTTCCAAGTTTTCATTTAAACGATCAAATTCTTGCTCATCAATTCCAATCAAAGAGGATCCAAAATTTTCAGGGTGATTTTGATATTCTTCTTTTTCCTGACTGTATGGAATCGTCATCCATTTTTCATAGAATTCTTTCATCCACATGTCAGAAAAATCCGGCTCCCATGGTACTGTAATCTCGGCAAATACCACTGGATGTACTTCTGACACTCCGTCAAGGTCTTTGATTGACTTTATGATTGATTCATCCAGAATATCCTTTCTGTCTTTTTTATGTTCTTTCGTTGCAGTGTCATTTTTGATCTCGATATCCGTATCCATATTATTTGACACAATCATTCTTGCCGCCTGACTATCTAGCATTGTCACAATACAAAGATACACAGACAAGCTTGCTGCCAATGACAATAATACAATGGTAGTTCGCTTTTTATCCTTTACAAGTTGCTCCAAACAAAGTCTATTTATTACCTTCGACTTTCCTGCTCGTTTCGTTTTTTTCAGTTTTGAAGCAGATCTATACCCTAGCGCTTCTATTGGTGAGACTGCTGTTGCCATTTTAACAGGTTTTCTACTTGCAGAAAGATCGTAAATCCAACTAGCAAAATGGTGGCGAGTAAAACAGTCGGGTGAAAACAAACCATACTAGAATCCACATAATTCTCTTTGATTCCAAGCGATTTTACCACTATTGGAATCAGAGAAAATGACACAAATACACCTAGTAGACATCCCACGATTATTCCGATAAAACCAATTATTAACATCTGTTTTGTAGCATTTGTTTTATCTGTTTTTGTGTCATTCCGACTGTCTGAAGTAAACCATAATAGCGTACTTTTCCAGAAACTGAAAGATGTAAAATATTATAAATAAGCAAATAGGCACACAGGCAAGTAACAACAACAAGTCCAATCAGCCCTACAAGCAAGGAAAACGAATTGCCGAGACCTGCAATAAAGAAAACATTCTGCTGCTTTCCAAGATTCATACTTTCAATAAAGGCATTCTGTTCTTTTGTCGTCATAAATTTTTGCTTGAAATCAATAAAATAACGACCAGAAGCAGCCTGTGAGAGTTTCCAGCCCGACTTATCATAAAATTCTTTTGATACATAAAATAGTTTCTTTGGTCCGTATCCATCCCAAATTCCGCTAATTTTAAAATTTCCTGTCTGAATGCCATCATAAGTTCCATAGGACATCGAAAAGGTATCACCCACATTAAGAGTTTCGTATCCACATTCCTTTAATGCTTTTTTTGTTACCATTATTTCATTGAAAGCTGTAGGATACGTTCCTTCTAGCTTTTCTCTCACAGGCGCCATCATCTGTGTCCAATAGGCATCATCCGCCAGATCAGCCTACATTTGGAGTAGAATCCTTATCGGTCTTCTCTACCCATCCACAACTTCCCGCTGTACCTGTCAGTGTAATATTCGGATTTTCTTCACATAGTTGCCTCTGTTCATCTGTCACCCCATATAGAATCGCATCAAACTCTGCTCCCGACATACGAATATTTTGAATTTTCTGGAGTTTAAAATAGGAATTTCCAACCGTAAATATCGTAAAAATCAGAAATGACGCAAGAACGACTGCAAAAAGCAATGTAATTGTTTTTCTCGCATTTCTCTTTAAATTGTTCCATGCCATCCTTTTTATTATTTTTTGATTTGGATTTTTCAGCATGACAATCACATCCCTTCTTTGGTATCGCTGACAATTTTTCCATCTTCAATATGTACAATACGGTCTGCAAGCTGTGCAATATCTCTGTCATGTGTAATCAAAATGATCGTTTGGCAAAATTGTTTTGCGACCATTTTTAAAAGCCCCAGCACCTCATGACTGGTCGTAGAATCTAGATTTCCGGTTGGCTCATCTGCTAAAATAATAGCTGGCTTTGTTGCAAGAGCCCTTGCGATCGCAACTCTTTGCTGTTGTCCACCAGATAATGTTCCCGGAAGCATATCTTTCTTCTCCGATATCCGCAAAAGCTTCAATATTCCATTCACATATTCTGTGTCAACTTTTCTTCCATCAAGTTCCACCGGGAGAATAACATTTTCATATACATTAAGATCCGGAACCAAATTATAATTTTGAAAAATGAATCCAATTTTTCTTCTGCGAAAGATCGCCAACTGTTCTTTTTCAGCTTCAAAATGCTCTTTCCTTCTATCAGCACTTCCCCTTCTGTTGGTGTATCTAGCCCGCCTAGCATATGCAAAAGTGTGCTCTTTCCTGACCCACTTTTTTCCGATAATTGCAATAAATTCTTGATCCTTCACACAAAAATCAATACCATCCAATGCCTTTACCGTCGTATCACCCATTTGATAATACTTTTTTAAATGTTTTGTTTCTACAATATAGTTCATAGCTTTGTATCCTCCTTTGCTGTAAAACAGAATACCTCTTAAAAATCACAAACTAATCTCATTCTCGAATGATCTCATAATTGTGATAAAGGCCTCATTCGTTTTCTACTGGAAAATATAGACAAAAGCATGAACCATTTCCTATTTCTGATTGAACCTCTATATATCCGTTTTGCAGTTCGATTATTTTTCTTGCAAGATAGAGTCCAATTCCGACCCCTGGCTTGTCGTGCACTTCCGGCTCACGATAAAATCGTGTAAAAATCTCCGCCTGTCTTTCTGGCGCAATTCCTTTTCCAGTATCTAAAACACTGATTTTATAAAACAATTCCTGTTTTTGCACTTCAATATGGATGCTTCCGCCAGATTCGGTGTATTTTAGTGCATTGTCCAAAATATTATAAATTGCTTCCTCGGTCCATTTACTATCATGGAAAAAACACATCGTTTCATCACAGTCCACATACAGATCAATCTGTTTCAACGCTGCCTGAGGTACTAGACTTGAAATTGCATGCCGAATGGTCTCGTATATTCTTTTATTTTCTTGATGAATTTGAAGAATTCCCGTTTCCAGCCTCGACATTTTAACCATATTCTGCATCAGGAAATCTATTTTTTCCATTTGCTCCTTCATTTTGGTCAAAAAAAACGAACCATTTTCGGATAGCGTTTCCTCTTCAAGAAGTTCCATATACAGCTTCATATTGGCAATCGGTGTTCTTGTCTGATGCGACATATCGGAAATTAAGCCTTTCACGATTTCTTTTTCGTGCAAACTTTCCTCTGCCTTTTTCAAAAATACAGCTTCTGCCTTTGCTAATTGTGTTCCTGTTCTTCCCCAAAGACTATCCTCAAGTTCTTCCTTTACCTTCCATTTTCTCCCTGACAAGATTGCATCCAAAGCCTCCTCCACCTGACTTGCAAACAACTCCGCTTCTTTTTGCATTTGATGCTTTTCCCATAATACAATTAACAATATTACCAATAAGATTCCTATTATTGCAATCGTCAACCAATCCATTGATATCCCATCCCGTATACATTTGAAATATATCTATGTTTTTCATCTTCAATTTTTCCTCTAAGGCGGTTCACATTTACCGCCAATGCATGTTTATCTACAAACTGACCTCCACTGTCCCACAATCGTTCCAATAGCAAATCATAAGTAAGAAGTTGACCTTGATTCAGAAGGAATTGGCGAAGCAAGCGAAACTCGGTTGGTGTAATCGCGCATTCTTGCCCCTCTACCAACACCTTTGCATTCTCTAAATCAATATACAAATAGTCATCTGTAAAAATCATGCGCTTACTTAGAACTGCTCTTTTTAAAATAATATCGATTTTTTTTAGTAAAACCTTCATTGAAAATGGTTTTATCACATAATCCTCTGCTCCTGAATCATATCCTGCCAAAGCATCTTCCTCCATATCTCTGGCCGTTAAATACATAACTGGAACTTCTCTTTTTGCCTTTACCCACCGACAAAAAGAAAAGCCTTCTCCATCTGGAAGATTCACATCCAAAAGAATCAGATCAATTTGATTCCGATTAAACATTTGCTTCGCCTTCTCAATGGAAGTCACACCACAAACGGCATATCCTGACTTTTTCAAAGAATATCCAATTGACTGATTCAAATCATGATCGTCTTCTACCACCAATATCGTTTGCATCTTTTCCTCCAATCCAGTCTTTTGATGCCTACAAGTTGCTCTGCCCATTTTGTATATTTGTTTTTGGTATCATTTTATATAATACCATATATTTTCCGTGGATATAGTAAAAAAAGGAACTATCTCAATTTTGTGATTCTTGATCTTCAAGTGACCAATGGGACACATTGTGAGCCATCATCTGTCCTCAATGTCGAATGTTGCTACTTTGAGATAAGTGTTGACGAGTTTTTATTTGGAAGTAATAAGCCGTAAATGCAAGGGACAAGGAAAAGTAATTTTTTTTCCTTGCCCCTTATTGATTATAATATTTCTACTTTACAGAGTGACCAAAGGGACAGGTACAGTGTCGAATTAGTGTCCCTGTCCCCATGGCTTTAATACTTTACGGCGCGAAAACGTATTCTCACGTAATCAATGTACCAGCTGCCGTCATGATATAATTTTTCTTTTGATTCTGCTTCGGCTTCTGCAATGATCTCATCTTTTAATGCTTCATCCATTCCTTCAAACGGTGCCTTATCAAACATATTTACCCAGTCTTTAAAGCCATCTTCTGTTTTCTGCTTTGTTGGACGGTCAAAAAGTACCGCATATTCAACGCGAAAACCTGCTTCTTCTAAGAGTGGTGCATATTCTCCAATAGTTGGAAAATAAAAGACTCTTGGATAGACTAGGCCTCTCTTTGCAAATGCGCGCTCTAACGCAGCGTGAACGGTCTCTGCACAGCCATTTCCGCCAAACTCACATACAAGCTCACCGCCTGTCTTTAACTGTCCAGCGAGATGACACAACATATGAGGGTGCATCGAAGCATCAACCAATGGAACACTGCATTGGAAAAGATCGCATCCAATGGTTCCTTAAGATGAAAGCTGCATGCATCGCCTTGCAAAAATGTCATATGCGGATATTGTGCTTTTGCAATTTCAAGCATCGCCTCTGATGCATCCATTCCAATTACCTTATAGCCTTTTTCCAAAAGTTTTACACTTAATGCTCCATTTCCACAGCCTAAATCAAGCACAGCAGCTCCCTTTGGACTCTTTAACAGACTGACCACATCCTCGCCATATTCATGTACAAATGAAAAATTTTCCTTATAGCCTTTTGCATCCCAGTTTATATTCATGGTACACCTCTCTTTTTGTATTTCTTTGTTTTGTTTGTGCCTGCCTCCCCTTTTATTTATTATATCGCTTTTCCACATTACGGCAAGATGCAGATTTCTCGAAAGTACAGCTTATGTCGAATCCTGCGTTCTATTTTTCTTGCTTTTTGGCCTTTTTTTCTGGTATTACTGTAAATACGACAAGAAAGCAAAAGAAACGGAGACAAAACAAATGCGGGATATTCCAAAATTTGACTCCAGAGAAATCGGTCAGAACCTGCGCTCATTGATGAAGCAGCACGATATGACTGTAAAAGACCTTCAGAAAATATTAGGACTTTCCTGTCCGCAAACAATTTACCACTGGTTGAACGGTGATTCTGTTCCCACTATTGATAATCTCTACAATTTAAGCCATCACTTTGATATTTGCATTAATGAACTACTTATGGGACACTGCCCGAAAGTTTGATTTTTTTGTTGCAAATCAGTAAGACTATGCTATACTTAAAAATGGCTTGTCTGTACTGCAGACGGGTACTCTATTCAATACAAAAGGATTTTTTTATGAGCGCAATTTTTACAAAAGACTTTTTTACTCACATGTACCGAAGAAAAAATTTCGTTCCCCGTCTGCTTCTGGTACTTTTCGCTGTTATCCTTATGGGGTTTTGCTTGTCCTGGCTTGTTTTATGTGACATGGGCACCGACCCTTGTACAATGATGAATCTGGCAATATCAGATAAGCTTGGTATGGCAATTGGTGACTGGCAGGCATTGATGAACATTGTTCTTCTTATTTTTGTTATCATTTTTGGCGGACGAAACTTAGGCTTTGGAACACTTGCAACATGTTTCTTGTTGGTTACTCTCTGCAGTTTTTCTCTTGGCTTTGGGGAATTGTTCTTCCGGCTGGTGTTGTAACAGATGGCGTTTTCACTTCCATGACAGTGCGCATCTGTGTACTGTTTCCTTCGCTGATCTGCTTTATTTTCGCAGCTGCACTCTATATGGATGTTGATCTTGGAACTGCGCCGTATGATGCTGTTCCGTATATCATCTGGAACGCACTGAAAAAGAAAGCTTCTTCTATTCCATTTCGCTTTGTGCGCATGGGCTTCGACATCTTTGTCGTAATAATTGCATTGATTTTTGGCGGCAAGCTTGGAGTGGTCACAGTACTCATGGCTTTTGTACTTGGACCAGTCATTGAATTTGTCGGAACTATGCTTCAAAAAGTTATCGAGATTGATGAATAAAACGTCATAAAAATGGGTACCCACAGGTTTCATTTTCCTGTGGATACCCATTTTGTTGTATAATAATCTTTTAATTTGCCTGTCCTTCTGCCGGCATTTTCTTAAATTGCCTAAGCACAAGTATGATAGCAAGCACACCTGCAACACCATCCGAGATCGGGCCGGCAAACATAACACCTTCGATTCCAAATGCAAGCGGCAATAACAGTACAAGTGGGATCAAGAAGATGATCTGTCTTGTCATGGAAATGAAAATTCCCATCGGCGCCTTTCCGATTGAAGTGAAGAAGTTTGCTGTCAGCGGCTGAATACCATTTAAGAACGTACAGAACATGAAAACGCGGAAGTATGATACTGCAAATTGCTCATACAGCTCATCACCGCTTCCAAACAGCGCCGTAATCTGACGCGGAAATATCTGAAATCCTGCAAACGCAATGACGGCAATTATGGTTGCCACTGTTGCTGCCAAACGATACGTTTTCTTTACACGGCTGTACTGAGCTGCACCGTAGTTAAATCCAATGATTGGCTGTGCACCCTGTGAAATACCTATGACGATTGACAAGAACACCATGTTTACCTTAGAGCCGACGCCAACTACTGCAAGCGGAATATCGCTTCCGTAGATAGACAACGCACCGTAGTAACGAAGCACGTTGTTCATAACAATCTGCGTCACAAAGATTGCCAGCTGATTAAAGCAGGCAGCTGCACCAAGTGCCATAACCATCTTAAGGAAACGCGGCTTTGGCATAAAATCCTGCAGCGAAAGCTTTACTGTATGGAATTTTGGCAGATAACCAAGCACTAACATTGCTGAGAAAAACTGTCCAATAATAGTAGCCCATGCTGCACCTGCGATGCCCCACTTGAATACAAAAATGAACAGTGGGTCAAGAATCGTGTTGATGACTGCACCTGCCAGTGCCGACAGCATAGAATACGTTGGCTTTCCGTCAGCACGAATCAGATGAGTTCCGCCTGTTGTCAATACAAAGAACGGCATTCCAAGCGATGTAATTCCTACATATGTCATTGCATAATCCATAACATACTCTGTCGCACCAAACACCGTGATCAGCGGACGAAGAAAAATTCTTGCCACAATACAAATGATCACACCGGCAATTACCAGACTTCCAAACGCGGTTCCTGCGATTTTTTTCGCATTCTCCTCATGCTTTCGTCCCATTTCAAGATTAAAATTAGATGCTCCACCGATTCCAAGCATCAGACCGACAGCTGTGGCAAGCGTTGTCAGCGGAAATGCAACATTTGTTGCCGCATTTCCATACATGCCAACGCCCTGACCGATAAAGATCTGGTCTACGATGTTATACAGCGCTGATACCAGCATGCTGATAATCGACGGAACCGCAAATTTCACAAGCAACTTGCCAAGAGGCGCACTGCCAAGTGGATTTTGTTTTACTTTCATTTCTTTGCCTTTCCAGTCTTCTTGTCAATCTCAGTCTTCTTTGAGGAGCGCTCCTTTCCAAAGAATCCCTTTGATTTTTTATCTGACTTATCGGATTTTCTCTTTGCACCATCCTTTTTGTCAAACTTCTTATCGTACTTCTTGTCAGATTTTTTATCTGACTTTTTATCCTGCTTATCAAATACGCGCTCGTACTCGCGATCTGCATTTTTTTCGGACTTTCTTCTGTCAGAGCGCTTGTCATAGTCTCTTCTCTTCTTGTCAGATCTTCTCTCGGATCTTTCAGAGTCCTTCTCGAAACCCTCCTCATCTCTTCGATCAGACTTACGTCTGCCTGGACGACGCAGCATATCAAGCACATCCTCATCGGTATGTCTGCGACGACGTCTTCCGTCCTCACCGCGTCCGTCTCTTCTGCCTCTGCCGCCTCTCTCAGCGCGCTTCTTTCTCATCTCTTCAATGTAATTTTCTGCTGGAATTTCTTCCATGTCATCTCCAAGATGAAGCTTTAAGAAACCTGCACAAAGCTCCATTGCCGTGATATTCTCCTCTTCGATCTTGTCCTCTACCTTCTTTTGAAGTGATGACAGATCATTATTAGAAATCACTTCCATAACCTGATCAAAGATCTGGCTTGCCTTTGCCTGTGTGATATCTGCAACAGACGGAACCATTCTAGCTTGATCTGTGTATTGCAGATACGCTCAATATCTCGGATACGGTAGATCTCTCTTCCGACAACAAGAGTGAAGGAACGTCCCTTTCTTCCTGCACGTCCTGTACGTCCAATACGATGAACATAATACTCTACATCCTGCGGAATATCAAAGTTAAATACAGCTTCAACATCATCCACATCGAGACCTCTTGCTGCAACATCTGTTGCAATAAGAATTTCTGTCGTGCCATTTCTAAAGCTGTTCATAACCTTATCGCGCATCATCTGGCTCAAATCACCATGAAGTGCATCAGCAAAATAGCCTCTTCCCTTTAAGTTCTCGCAAAGCACATCTGCCATATGCTTTGTGTTGCAGAAAATCAAAGAACGCTTTGGATTGTAATAATCAAGCAAACGGCATACTACCTCTTCCTTGTTCTGTCTTTGTACCTCATAATAGTACTGCTTGACAAGCGGAATAGTCAGTTCCTTTCTCTCGATCTGAATCATCTGTGCATCCTTCTGGTAACGGCCAGTGATACGAAGAATCTCATCCGCATTGTTGCTGAAAACAATGCCGTCTGATGATTCTCTGGTACACCTGCAAGGATAGTCTCAATATCCTCTACAAAGCCCATATTTAACATCTCGTCAGCTTCATCCAGCACAACCATGCGGATGCCCTCAAGCTTTAACGTATGTCTTCTCATATGATCCATAACTCTTCCCGGTGTTCCAACAACAATGGACACCTTTCCGCGAAGAGAACGGATCTGTTTTTCAATATCCTGTCCTCCGTACACCGGAAGCACTTTTACACCCGGCAGATATTTTGCGTAGCGGCGCAGCTCATCTGCTGCCTGGATGGCCAGTTCTCTGGTCGGGCAAAGCACGATTGCCTGCACGCGCTCATCTTCCGGTCGATCATCTGAACAAGCGGAATACCAAATGCCGCTGTTTTTCCAGTTCCGGTCTGTGCCTGTCCAATGATGTCACGTCCTTCAAGCAGTGCCGGAATAGCAGACTGCTGAATTGGTGTCATCTCCTCATATCCGATCTCTGTTACGGCGCGGATAATCCTCTCATCAATTTCAGAATTCTCGTATCGAATTGCTTCCATTCTAATAACCTTTTTTGCTGCCTCTTGACAGCTAATCCTCTCTAATTAAAATATCTTACTTTGCGTTAAATACATATTTATCCAGACGATCCATTGCTTCCTTTACTAACGCATGTGGAACTGCAAGATTCATACGGATCGTATTTGGATTCATAAACGGTCTTCCGTCCTGCCATACAACGCCAACTGCAATTCCGGCACGGATCAGATCATTCATAGTCATCTCAGGATGTTCCTTAAGCCAGCCGCTGCAGTCCAAATATAGCATGTAGGTTCCTGTGCCTTTGCCACAGAAACACCCTCAAAATGTGTTGTGATATATGTATATGCATAATCAACGTTTTGTGTCAGAACTTCGCGAAGTTCATCAACCCACTCAGCACCTTCCTTTGTATAAGCACCCATCAGTGCACTGATAGAAAGAACATTTGCACTATTGTAATGACTGCACTTTTCTGCTTCCATCAAACGGTCACGCAGATAGCTATTGTATACAATGTGGTAGGATCCTACAAGACCTGCCAGATTAAATGTCTTTGACGGCGCGTAGAAAGCAAAGGTATGTTCATGAGCATACTCATTCACGCTTTGTGTCGGGATATGCTTATGACCCTCTAAGGTCAGATCAGACCAGATCTCATCTGAAATGACAAGACACTTATTCTTTTCATAAACTTCCATTGCCTTCTCAATCTCTTCACGCTCCCATACACGGCCACACGGGTTGTGAGGAGTGCAAAAGATTGCCAGATGAATATGATTTTCCTTAAGCTTCTTATCCATATCCTCATAATCCATGCGCCATACACCCTGCTCGTCCTTCTTTAATGGACTGTAAACGATCTTTCGTCCCATGTTAGTGATGGTTCCGATAAATCCAATGTATGCTGGTGAATGAAGAAGAATTGCCTCACCTGGTGCTGTAAATGCCTGCAATACAGAAGACACACCGCCAAGCACACCATTTTCATAGTCAATAGCTTCCTTTGGAATATCTGTTACACCATTTCTAGTTTTCTGCCACTCTATAATAGATTCACTATAAGCATCCTTGATATCAAAATAGCCGAAAACTGGATGTGCCAGACGATTCTGTATTGCCTCAATAACGCTCGGTGCTGTTGCATAATTCATATCTGCAACCCACATCGGAATCTTAGAAAAACCTTCTTTAATTTCGGCATTGTCAAAAGGAATCTTGCTGACTGCAATTGCTCCTGTTCCTTCGCGGTTTAAAATTGTTGTAAAATCATACTTCATGCTCATCTTTTTGTCTCTCCATTCTTTCTCTTTTTCCTCAAATAATCCCAATTTGCACATTCCCTGCTTTTTTACTCAAAAGCCCCTCATGTTTTTTGCCTACAGCTTACTCAAATCTTGGGCGCATCGTTTCTTTCATTACGCGAAGCACGTTGCCTGATGCAATCTTGTCAATCTGGCGCGGTGTGATTCCTGCTTTTTCAAGCGCTTCAAATAAAAGTGCAAGCTGTCCTGGCTCTCCGACCTCGAGATTTCCCCCGATACCATCGAAATCGGTGCCAATGCCAACGCAGTCCTCTCCGCCAATTTCGATAAAGTGTTTTACATGACGCACCATATCGCTTATGCGGCTTGTATTGTTTCCCTGCGTATCATCCAGAAATGCCGGTGCAAAATTAATTCCTGAAACGCCGCCTTTTTGGGCAAGCAGACGGATCATATCATCCGTCAAATTTCTTGGATGCGCTGCAAGTGCGCGGCAGTCTGAATGAGTGGCAACAAATGGCTTTTTTGAAATCTTTGCGACATCATAAAAGCTCCGTCTGACAGATGAGATACATCTACCAAAATGCCAAGCTCATTCATGGCTTCTATGGCTTCCTTACCAAATGCGCTAAGACCCTTAGACATAATCTTTGGATCACGCGAGTTTGGCGAACCAAAACAATTTTCAAAGTTCCATGTAAGCGCAATTGCGCGTACACCAGTCTTTGCCAACTGTTCGAGACGGTCAATGCTACCATTTACCATACGACCATCCTCAACTGTAAGCACACCTGAGATCAGACCCTGCTCCTTATTTTTCATCACGTCGTCAAAACAATATGCCTGACGAATAACATCCTTGTGAGCCGCAAAGGAATCCTTCATCAGACTGACAGCCTTTGAAAACAATTCCTCATCCGGCGGCATCTCTGGACGACCCGCTTTAATCGTTTTTCGCACTCCTGTGGTGTGAGCATTTCTGGACGTGGTGGAAAAAATACAGCAAAGAACTGGCACAGCACATTTGCCTCTGCCATTCTTTTGATGTCCAGCATGGCATCTGGCATGTCATATATGTCATTTACGCCTTTTCCCAAGCCATGAAGCAATGTGTCACAATGCATATCCGCATATTGGTAATGTAAGCTCATATTAAACCTGCCTTTCTTTTATGTTGCCCGGTAGTTAATTATTTATTTACTCTTCCGCAGCACTTCTTATATTTCTTGCCGCTTCCGCACGGACAAAGATCATTTGGATAGATCTTCTTTCCGCCGATGCGGTTTTTTACGATTGGCATAGAAGAAGTTACAATCTCTGAAGCACTTGCAATCTTCTTCTGACGTGATGGATCTGCCTTCTGTGCCTCTACGGTTGTAAAGCCTCTTGTCTCTGGCATTCTTGTATTATTATACATATCCATCATAACAGTGATGAAATCGCTCATCAGCTCCTCATTTTCCTCTGTCAGTCCAAAGCGCTCCATCTCAGCAAAGATGTCTTTTGGCATTGCACCATGCGCATGATTAATTGGATATGAGAACCGATCACTGCTGCCTCGTTTTCCGGACGGCCAAGACGAGCCTGAATGAAACGGCAGAATGCAGCGTAAGATGGTGTCTTTTCTACATAGTACGGATCTGCATAGCGAAGCAGTTCGCTCTTTGCCGGAATGTAATAGCTCATTGCACCCTGACGCTCTAAAAGCTGATGATAATCAACAACCTCACCTTCCTTCTTTGTGCGATACTCCTCGCTTAAAATATATCCGCCCTCAAAAAAGTACATCTGCTGTCCGCGAACTGCTTCACGATCCTTTAACCAGCTCTCAAGCTCTGGTCTTTTTGCATTCATTCCTGTCTGACCATTTAAGATAGACAAGAATGTTGTGATATCAATTGCACGATACAGGTTTACACATGACATCAGATACTCATCCATCACATCAATGCGTGCTCTCTTTGCTGCATACTCACTATCTGATTTAATCTCATTATATACTGCAGCAGTTTCAGATGGTACTACAACAACACCATCACCTGTTACAAATACAACTGGAAGATTTCTCCAATAGTAGAAGCGGCCAGACTCCTCTGCAATAACAACGTCTTCTGCCATTGCAAGCTCTAATTCCTCAATCTCCTGCTTTCCTGCTGCAAGAAGCCATGCAGTAAGAAGCTCCTTATCTAACAGCTTTGCAGACAAAGCATCGATAATTTCCTGCTTCTTCGCCTTGGATAATACTTTTACCTCAAGTACCTGTGTCATCTGCTTTAACTCTGCAATGGTGTGCTTTCCAAGCACCTCTGCCAATGTATATACCTTGTTTTCACTCTGGTTCTTCATAATACTTTAACTCCATTCGATTTTTTACTTTTGTCGCTCAGCGAAAAATCATACCGCTTGCGCGCTCCTCTAACTCGCACACGGTAAGCACCTGCCCTTTTACGTGGAAACGCACGTCAAATCCAGCGAAGTCTACGCCGTAACGTCTTGTCTCATCACGCTGGTAGCTGGGCGTGGATCCTGCTTTAACACATAGATCACTGCCTCCCTCTTCTCCTCTGGAAAATGTGCCAGAAGATGAGCTGGGAATGAAACTTCAAGCTCATAATCCTTCACTGCATCAGAAAAGCCGCCCTTTGCGTCTGGGTGACTGTCCGTAAATGGGATATACGGCTTGATATCGTAGATTGGTGTCTGATCCATCAGATCGACGCCTGCTACATAGAGCATCGGTCCATTCTTCTCATCGAGGACAACTCGCTCTAATTTTACACAGGAAAGACCAATATCGTTTGGACGAAACGGAGATCTCGTTGCAAAAACTCCCATTCTCTTGTTGCCGCCAAGTCTCGGTGGCTTTACGGTAGCCGACCAGCCCTGCCTGTGATTCTCACTAAATGACCACAAAAGCCAGATGTAGCTGTACCCGTCCAATCCGTACACACCTTGAGGATTGCGATACTTCGGCTCAAATGTAATGACTCCCTTTAAAGACTCTACGAGTCCGCTCTGTCTGGGTATTCCGAATTTCGTTGGAAAATCGGTCTGTATTTTTGCTATAATCTCCATCTACTTTATTCCTCACTGATACCCACGAATTGCTCCATGATGATACAACTCTGGTATTCTATCAATTATCCTGCACTTTTATCTCTACCAAAATAAGCCGCCGCATAAAACGGCAGCTTACTTTATTATATGGCGAAAGTACGGCTTTTGTCAATCGGTTTCGCTAGTTAAATACTCTCCAGTTATACAAAAGAAACAAGCCCAGAATTCCTCCAAACATATAGATTACAGGTTCGCTTTTCTTCATTTCCACACACTTTGTTCCCGCATTACGAAATATAAGCGAAAATACCTTCCAACAGCAGTATCCAACCAAAGTTCCCAGTGTATTCATCAGTAAATCATCAATGTCTGTTGTCCTTATGTTAAATAGCTGACAGATTTCTATCGCCAACGACATCAAAAATCCCATCAAAACTAACTTTTTTGCATTTCTGAAATTTTCCCAAATAAGCGGCAACTAAAAATCCGAGCGGCATAAACATAATAATATTTAAGATATATGTCATTGCACCTTCGGAAGAAAATGGAATCAAATTAATACTGTTATCCAGCTTGCCATAAGTAATCAGATCCCAAATTGTTCCAATTCCTGCGGCTTCCTGCACTGCAAGATACCCATAAAACATATAAATATAAATCCAGATAATATGTCGTGTCTTGTACGCTTTATCTGCTATCATTCCTTTATTCCAAATCAGCCATACCGTTCCCGGCAATAAAAAACAAACTAGTGAATATATATAATATTGCATTCTCATTTCCTCCTGTTTGCTTTTTATTATATTGTTTTACTCATTAAGATTCAATTCGGTAACGGATTAAGATTTCATTAAGAACAATTAAAAAGACTCCTTATGCATGAATACCGCGATTCTCATCGCCCTTCTCATTCATTCCAAACTCATAATCATTGCCTGGAAGAATTGCATTCAGAACAATACCTGCGATTGCTGCAATTGCAAGACCTGTAAGCGTAATGGAAGCTCCACCGATTGTAAATGTAAGTCCACTTGAAAAGCCCAGTCCACTTACTAAAATCACAGCTGCGATAATCAAATTTCTTGACTTTGTAAGGTCTACTTTATTTTCAACAACATTTCTGACACCTATTGCGGAAATCATACCATACAGCATAAATGAAACTCCACCGATAATCGCAGACGGGATAGATGCAATAATCTCTGATACCTTCGGGATAAAGCTTAAGATTACTGCAAAAATAGCTGCAATACGGATAACGCGCGGATCATATACCTTGGAAAGTTCAAGTACACCAGTATTTTCTCCGTATGTTGTGTTAGCCGGACCTCCTACAAGTGCAGAAAGAGATGTTGCAAGACCATCTCCTATAAGAGTGCGGTGCAGACCTGGATCTTCGATAAAGTTTTCTCCAACAGTTGCAGAAATAGCAGACATATCTCCGATATGCTCCATCATTGATGCAATTGCAATAGGTGCCATTACAAGAATAGCAGTCAGGTCAAATTTGCATAACTGAAATGGCGGCAGACCTACCCATGAAGCCTTAGATACCTCAGTGAAAGTAAGGATTGCAGAGCCATCTGGATTCTTCACACCAAATGCATTTAAGATTAATGCAAAAATGTAAGATCCAACTACACCAAGAAGAATTGGGATAATCTTAATCATACCCTTGCCCCAAATGTTTGCGATAATAATAATTGCAAGTGCAACAATTGCTAAAAGCCAGTTCTGTGATGCGTTAGTAACAGCACTTCCTGCCAGAGAAAGACCAATTAAATGATCATCGGTCCGGTGACAACTGGCGGCAAAAAGCGCATTACCTTCTTGACACCGACCAACTTTACGATCAATGCCAAAACCAGATACAAAAGACCGGCAACAACAATTCCTCCACACGCATACGGAAGCTTCTCACCCATCGTCATGTCAGCAAAAATGCCTGTATCAAGCGCTGCAACAGCTGAAAATCCACCTAAAAATGCAAATGACGAACCTAAAAATGCAGGAACCTTCATTTTGGAGCACAGATGGAAAAATAATGTTCCAAGACCTGCACAGATCAGCGTTACCTGAACTGAAAGTCCCTCTCCCTCAAAATAAACATTTGTCAGGATCGGAACAAGAATCGTTGCTCCAAACATTGCAAACATGTGCTGTATTCCAAGCAGCAGCATTTTCGGGATTCCGAGCGTTCTGGCGTCCCGAATTCCCTTGGTTCCTTGTGATTGTTCACTCATACCAAGTACCTTCCCTTCTTTTTTCGCCATCGAATTTTTCGACAGCCTATTTATGTTACAGTCTGCAAGATATCTACAGACGGTACATCTTACCCCTTCAGAGACTCCTCGAACGCATCGAGCTCGGCACTAGCCTGCTCCCATACTTCCATCAGTCCATTGAGCTCCTCTTCTTTAGCGTCGACCTTCTTTTGTGCCTCCTGCAGCTTACTGTAGCTTGCTGCAATTGCAGGATCATTTAATTCATCCTGTAACTTTGAAAGTGCCTCCTCACAAGCTTCAACTGCTGCCTCGGCCTTTTTGACCTTTGCAGATAAACGTGAGCGCTCCTTTCCCGGATTAGCATAAAGAGTCTTTGGTGACGCAGATGCTGCTGTCTTATTTTTTTCCTGCTCTATAGCAAGCTTTGCTGCCGGTGAAACAGCTGCATATTTGCCAAAGCTTACCTGATCGTCCTTGTCAGCTGTCGCCTCCTCGTACTGCTCATAGCCAAACGGATAATATGTCGTTACACCGCCGTCAAAGCTTAAAATCTTATCTGCACCTGACGAACAAAATAACGGTCATGGGATACGAATACAAGTGTTCCCTGATAGCCCTTTAGCATCTGCTCTAGTGCTTCTTTTCCGACAATATCCATATGGTTTGTCGGCTCATCGAGGATCAAAAGATTTGGTTTTTTCTTTAAGATCTTACAAAGTGCCAGTCTCACGCGCTCTCCTCCGGAAAGCATGCTGACCTGCTTAAACACATCATCACCAGTAAAAAGGAATGCACCAAGAGCATTTCGCACCTCTGTCTGCGTCAAGTTCGGATATTCTGCCCAGTAGTCATCCATGACGGTGGCATCACTAGTATAATGTGCCATCTGCTGATCGAAATATCCAATCTGCACACGAATGCCATACTGATACTCGCCGCCAAGAGGCTTGATCATCCCCATCATTGTCTTTAAAAACGTAGACTTACCAAGGCCATTTCCTCCAACAATACCAAGCTTTTGACCTCTCTCAAGTGTAAGATTCACCTCTGAAAGAACACGGTCATATCCAATCTGAAGATTTCTGGCAGTAAATACTTCCTTTCCTGTCTCAACCTCAGGCTGGAAATTAGCATGAAATGCCTTTAAATCATATCGCTGCGGCGGTGCAATCTTTTCCATATGCTCAATCTGTTTTAGCTTTGAGCGTGTCATTGCAACCTTTGTAGGCTTATTTTTAAATTTTTCTACAATCTCCATCAGACGCGCAATTTCCTTTTGCTGTGCCTGATAATCCTTTTCCTGCTTATCCCAGGCTGCTTTTTTCTGCTCCACAAAGGAGGTATAATTTCCACTGTAGCGATGTGTGATTCCATACTCAATCTCATATACTGTATCGACAATACGATCCAAAAATATCTATCATGAGATACGATCACAACAGCCCTATTATACGCCTTTAAATAATTCTCAAGCCATTCAATTGTCTCGATATCAAGGTGGTTAGTCGGCTCGTCCAAAAGAAGAATATCCGGCTTTGAAAGAAGCATCTTGATAAATCCAAGCTTTGTCTGCTGTCCACCTGAAAATTCTCTAAGCGGCTTTTTCTTGTCAGCTTCAGTAAAACCAAATTTGCGAAGCATTGTCTCATACTCTTTTTCATAGTAGTAGCCGCCCATATCAGTAAACTGCTCCTGCATCTGGGTATAGATTCTGATATTTAACTCAGATGGATCTGATTCCATGATCTGGCGCTGTGCTTCTAGCTCGCGCTGCTTTTCGCGGTACGGCTCAAACACCTTTCGCACCTCAGTCTCCATAGAAATTGTCTCATCTGCAAACGCGATCTGCTTTAAATAACCGATCACCGGATTTCCGCTCTTTGCGATATAAATATCCTCATCGCTGTCTCGCTTCTCAAGTTCAACCTCACCCTCAATCAGCTTTAAAAGAGTTGTCTTTCCGCAGCCGTTTCTTCCAACGACGGCAATTTTCTGTCCGGCGTTGATTTCAAAATTAATATTCGTTAAAATGGTGTTCGCCCCGTAGGAGACGGCACCATGATTAATCATGTATAACATTGCAAAACCTTTCCTGCACAACGTCTGTTTTTATTATTGGCGGATTCTAAGAATGGTCAATGAATATGGCTCAAACGTGCGCGTAAATGTGCCGTCTGGAATAGTTTCCTCGCTCACAGCCGGAACGACACATTTTTTATTCTCCATTGTATTTTCATCAGACAATGCTGCAGCCATCTTCTCTACAAGCACGTTATGTGTACCATTTACACCATCAAGTGCAAGCTGCGCTGTCTGTGAATTTCCAGTAATGTTTACCGCCTTTACAATCACATCACCAGTTGCCTCATCAAGCGCTGCAGATACATACAGTGGCTTTGGCACAGGAATCTTGTCAATTGTATCAAGGTATTCCTCGCCATCCACATATATCTTCATCGTGCGATCCTTTACAACAAGCATCAGCTCATACTCATGATCCTTCTCTGCCGAGAACATTGCCTCACTTAAGCATGCTCCCCTGCCGTTTTTAAAATGCTCCATGCTTATATCCAGATTCTGCCAGCCGCCAAGCGTCCATAGCATATGATCAGATGCTTCTCCAAGATAAACAAGAAATCCCTTTTTGCCCTCTGTCTCTTTTGCCTTCATGGTAAGCGTATAATTTGTCCAATCCTTTGGAATTACACCAGTCTCGACTGCATTTTCATAGGAAGCAGCACGATTTTCACTCTCAGTTCCGCACACACAGTCTGTAAAACGATGCAGCTTTCCTGTATCATGATTTTTCACTGTCACCTCAAAGAACACACCCTGTCCCTCGTTGACTAACACACGAATTGGACCGCTTATAGTCTTTGCGCTTTCGCGGATTTTTTGTTCTGCCAAAAGGCGCGCTGTCTGCTCAAGTTCTGGCTCTGTAACAGTAAAATCTAAGCGATGAGTTCCCTGATGGCGCATAAACATACTCTGAACATAATAATTAACAGAGCCATACACCTGATGATTATCAAACCAGATCATATCAGGACGCCAATTTACATAATCCACATTTGCAAACATCGGCGCATAGCATGCCAGTCCAACTGCATGCACATTTTTCTCAAGACCTGTCATAAAGCAGCCTCAGCAAGACCATTCTCCACTGATTGCCCCATGATGCATACTCACCCAAAAATACCTTGGGATCAGATGATAGGAAATTATCATAGCGATCTACATTTGCTATCATCCAGTCGGTATTCATATAGTAATGCTCATCGATCAGATCACAGCCACATTCTCTTGCACTTGCCCATCCGCGCTCATACTCACCGCCTGCGGCAAATGGACTTGCTGAACCAATCAGCTTAATATCAGGATATTTTTCACGGATTGCCTTATGAAAATATGGATAGCGCTCGGTAAAGCCCTCGCCAACCTCCTCATTTCCAATTGCCAGATAATGTAATCCAAATGGCTTTGGATGACCCATATCGGCACCGCTTCTTTCCCCAAACAGCTTGTCTCATCGCCATTTGCAAACTCAATAAGATCAAGTGCATCGTCAATCCAAGGACCAAGTTCATCAAGTGGAACCTTTCTTTGATGATGCGGATCGTATGCTGCCGGAAGTACTGGAAGCGGCTCTGCACCTATATCCTCTGCCAGCTGGAAATATTCATAATAG
>ENA-OQCN01000540-OQCN01000540.1-human-gut-metagenome-genome-assembly--contig:-NODE-540-length-20159-cov-2.877296_pt1 | contig 20159 bp, 22 predicted proteins | sample MGYA00242497_ERZ504576 | MGnify/ENA primary metagenome ERZ504576 (study PRJEB26092, sample SAMD00036296) | human gut metagenome | host: Homo sapiens | study: EMG produced TPA metagenomics assembly of... | reverse complement strand
ATTAGAAAGAAGATTTATAAAAACAACAAAAATATGAAATAGATATGACAAATGGCACGATCATTGGACAAACTCATTACATTTTCGTTGCCACTTATGCTGTCAGGCATTTTACAGCTGATGTTTAATGCTGTGGATATTATCGTGGTGGGACAATTCAGCGGCAGCCGACCGTTAGCAGCAGTCGGCTCAACGAGTGCGCTGATAAATTTGTTTACTAACTTTTTTATCGGTATTTCACTTGGAACTAATGTGCTGGCTGCACGTTTTTTTGCTTCTGGTAAGATAAAGGAAATGTCTGATACAGTCCATACTTCAATTCTTTTTGCTGCAATAAGCGGTGTTGTGATGATGATTGTAGGACTTTTATTTTCGCGTTTTGCACTTGAACTGATGGAAACACCTGATGAGGTCATTGATATGGCTGCACTTTATTTGAAAATTTATTTTGTCGGTGTGCCATTTTTTATGCTTTATAATTACGGTGCAGCTGTGCTTCGAGCCGTCGGAGATACAAGACGTCCACTAGTCTTTTTAGTGATATCAGGTGCAGTCAATGCCATTTTAAATATGGTATTAGTTATTTTATTTCATCTTGACGTAGAGGGAGTTGCAATTGCAACAGTGATTTCCCAGATGATTTCCTGCGTTCTTGTACTTCGCTGCCTTTGCAAAACAGATGCGTGCTATCAGCTTCATTTTTCAAAGCTTGCAATAAATGGAAAATATTTACGGCAGATTTTTCAAGTTGGAGTGCCAGCAGGAATACAGAGTACTGTAATTAATTTCTCTAATGTACTGCTGCAGTCATCCGTCAACTCATTTGGCTCAATTGCGATGGCAGGTTATACGGCAGCCAACAATTTGCTTGGATTTTTATATACCTCAATCAATTCTGTTACACAGGCGTGCATGAGCTTTATCAGTCAGAATTATGGAGTTAAAAAGACAAAGCGAATGGACCGTGTCCTAATTGACTGCATCATTTTGTCAATTCTCATAGCAACAGTCATGGGCGGTGCATTTTACGTTTTTGGACCGCAGATATTAAGTGTCTACAATAAAGAGCCAGATGTAATTAAAAGTGGAATGGAAATCCTTTCATTTACAACGCTGACATATTTTTTATGCGGAATAATGGATCTTTTTCCAGGCGCAATGCGTGGAATGGGGCGCTCAGGCGTGCCAATGATCCTATCAATTATTGGAACAGTCGGCACCAGAATCTTCTGGATTTATGTTGTATTTCCAAGAAACCGAGCACTTGACGTATTGTTTATTTCATATCCGGTATCATGGGGACTCACAATAGCAATGCAGGTATGCTGCTTTATACTCGTAAGAAGAAAAGTTCACAGAGAGATACAGTAACATTTGAAGTTACAGTTCATGGATAAGCCAATATTGCGGCAAAGCCCGAAGCATGAACTGTAAACATTTAACTCGGACTTTACACTATTTTTGCAATTCATGGGTTGAAAAACAGAAAGTGAGAGATTATAATAAGGAGTTGTGAAAGCAAACTAATTTTGCTTGTAAATTAGAAATAACGGAGGTGAAGTTTTATGGATGGTTGCGATAGTATAGGGCGAAGTAGAAACTGTAGTGTGAATGATTGCGATACAGCGAAAAGCCGCAGTATGCTGCAATTATCCAAAAACTGATCGTTTTGTATTGCTGTTTGCACTGCAGACACTTTGTCCTTTTTTATCACAATAAATTAATTGGATAAATAAGGAGGCAAAACAATGAAAACATTTAATGACAGCAAAAGCCAGCATCTTGAAGAGCTGGAAGCGCTCATCTCCAGTTCATTAAGTGAGAAAGAGCTGGAAGATCGCCTGTCAGATTATCATGACAATGATATTGCTGAGATTTTGGAAAAGCTGACGCCTCAGGAGAGACTGCGTTTGTATCGCATCCTTGGTGTAGACCGTACTGCTGAGATTTTTGCATATCTTGATGATGCAGGTCAGTACATGGAAGAGCTTTCACTAGAGAAGGCTGCAAATGTCGTATCTCACATGGACTCTGATGATGCCGTTGACGTTCTCGAGGATATGGACGAGTCGAGAAAGGCTGAGATCGTTAAACGTTTGGATCATGAGACATCAGAGGATGTCAAGCTGCTGTGGTCATATGATGATGATGAGATCGGAAGCTGCATGACCACAAATTATATCTGTATTCACAATGACTTAACTATTCGTCAGGCAATGAGAGAGCTGATTCGTCAGGCTGGCGAAAACGATAATATTTCTACCATTTATGTTGTGGATGAACAGGATAAATATTATGGTGCAATTGACCTTAAGGATTTGATTGTTGCAAGAGATACGGATACGCTTGAAAGCATTATCAGTCGTTCCTATCCGTATTTGCTAGATAACGAAAAGACAGATGACTGTGTCGATCGTATTAAGGAATATGCAGAAGATTCCCTGCCTGTTTTGACACAGGAAGGAAAAATCGCCGGTATCATCACATCTTCTGACGTAGTAGAGATGGTCGATGATGCAATGGGTGATGATTATGCAAAGCTCGGTGGTTTGACTGCAGAGGAAGATTTAAACGAAACAACAGTTGAGAGTATGAAAAAAAGACTTCCATGGCTTGTTGCATTATTATTTTTGGGAATGTTAGTTTCTTCTGTAGTCGGCATGTTCGAAGCGGTTGTAGCAGTTTTGCCAGTTGTCATTTGTTTCCAGTCAATGGTACTTGATATGGCAGGTAACGTCGGAACACAGTCACTTGCTGTTACTATCCGTGTACTTATGGATGAGAATTTAAAGGCAAAGCAAAAGCTTGGTCTAATCTTAAAGGAAGCAAGAATTGGTCTTGCAAATGGTTTTGTGCTTGGTGTGATGACACTTGCTGTACTTGGCATATACATTCATTTCTTTAAGGGTTATGATTGGGGACATGCATTTTTGATAGCGGCCTGCGTTGGCGGTGCGCTCATTACAGCCATGGTAATTTCCAGTATCGTAGGAACAGTTATTCCGATGTTCTTTCATAAAATTCACGTCGATCCGGCCGTTGCGTCAGGACCACTTATCACCACTGTCAATGACCTTGTTGCAGTTATAACGTATTATGGATTGTCACTTATCATTTTAATTGACATGTTTCATATTGCGGGGTAGAGCCACTAGGGACAGATATTGAGCCACCGTACCTGTCCCGGTGGCTCAAAGAAACAGCGTGCATCCCATCGCCTTAAATTCTTCAATTTTCTTTTGAAGAAGTGGAACGGGAACCTCAAGATATTGGCTGCTGCAGTCAATGCAAAAATATGAGGTAGCGCCGCGGTTATAAAGTTTTTTGTGGAGGCCAATCTCATCCTTTGTAAGGATGCGGCCGCACTGCTTGCATTTGCTGCAGGCAGCAGTTGAATGAGTAGTATCCATAAGTTTGCCTCAAAATATATTAAATGGGTTACCCTCTGCCAGTATCGTGCTGGCAGGGGGTATTTGTTTTTTATTATTCAGGGAAAATAAGCTGTGCAATGATTACCTTTGATTCATCAGGAGCGATTTTTGTAGCATAGCTGTCTTCATAGATGCCAAGATTCTCACCAGTGATCGCATCTGTCAGCTGAAGGCGAATGCCGGACTCTGAGTGAATACCAAGATCATCGAAACAGATACCTACATTCTGGCTCCACTGATCCTCAGCAGCAAGATTAAAGAATGCAATCGCAATACGGTTTCCAGACAGAAGCTTTGCGAAGGTGTACTTCCTTGTGTCAGCATGATCTACTAAAAATGGTGGGCGGCATTCTTCATCTTGATTGATCTCAATCAGTCCCTTACAGAAGAGGATTTTCTTATTTGCCTCGTCAAGCTTTCTAAGATCAGCACCGATGATAAGCGGAGAGCCTAAAAATGCCCACATTGCGAAGTGCTGCAGATACTGAAGGTCGCTGCAGCCGCCAATTCCTACATTTCCATTTCCTTGCATACCAACGATCAGCATGTCCATATCATTCCAGCAGCCAGGTGCATTGTTTTCCACATTTTCTACCTGACTGATGAAAAGATCCTTGTAGCTCTTTGGACCATCAAAGATATCTCCAGTAGAGCGGTAGCTGTGAGCACCATGAGAGCGCATCCAGCCAGATGGGTCATACATACCCCAGTTGCAGGCTGCAAATAAGATATCGCGTCCAGTGCTGCGAAGTGCCATTGCCATGGTCAGGTAGGCATTCTTTGCATCACCGCTGACAGGGAAATTGCAGAAATCATATTTCAGATAATCAACACCCCACTCAGCAAACTGCTTTGCATCAGAAAATTCATGACCATAGCTGCTTGGATAGCCTGCACAAGTCTTTGTTCCAGCGCAGGAGTACATACCAAACTTTAAGCCCTTTGAGTGAATATAGTCGGCAAGTGCTTCATACCATTTGGAAACAGTGCCGGGTCAGCAACGAGCTTTCCGTCAACACGCTCACGAAGAGACCAGCAGTCATCAATAATAACATATTCGTAGCCAAGATCACGATAGCCGTCCTCTACAATACGGTCAGCCATCTCCTTAATAAGCTGCTCGTTGATTTTGTCTCCGAAAGTGTTCCATGAGTTCCAGCCCATAGGCGGTTTTTTTGCGATCATAATTGTTTCTCCTTTTTGAAATTTATATTTGGATTGCCTTTATAATAAAGGCTAAGTAAGAAAAAAGGAATAACATATCATATTGTTTCCTTAACATATCATCAGATTACATAAAATGAGAAAATCTAATTTTCTGGACAAATATATAAAAGTATCCATTGTACAAAATGAAAGATTCGTGTATAGTAAAGGCTGGAACAAAACAGGAGGCAAAAAGCATGTTTTATACGTATGCAGTAGGGATAGACAGTCACCACAAAAAGGGCGAAATTGTTTATCATTATGAAAAAAGACAGCATTATATTTTAATCTATACAAGAACAACAGCTCAGTTTCAGATTGATGATGAGGAGATTCCTGTAAAAAAGGGGACACTTCTTTTGATCAGTCCAGATAAGCGTACATCTTATACAGGAGTTTGGGAGGGCTACTGCGATGACTGGATCAATTTTTATGATCCAGACAATCAGCTTGCAAATTTTCGGATTCCGATAAATAAACCAGTAAGCTCCAGGAAAATATTCCAGTGTCTCAATATATGCAGCTGATGATGAATGCATTTCATTCAGGAATGGCACAGCGTGACAATGTTCTGTCACAGCTTATGATGGCCTTCTTTACATTGATCGATAATTACTTAAATTCATCGCTTCCACAGATTGCACACTATCAAAAGCTTTTGGAGCTTCGAGAAGAAATCTATGCATTTCCGGCGCGTCCATGGTCAATACAGGAGCTGGCAGATCAGGTTAGCTTAAGCCCTGCTTATTTCCAGGATCTTTATAAAAAGGCGTTTCAGGTATCATGTGGGGCTGATATTATTCAGAGCCGTATCGGACAGGCTAAGCGAATGTTGGCACAGACAAACCTGACGATGGAAGAGATTGCAGACAGATGTGGTATAACAGCCCTGTGCATTTCTCAAGACAGTTTCGCAAGTGTACAGGATATGCACCATCCAAATGGCGTGAAAATGCGTTGGGAGAAAATATGATGGTTGCAGATCATGGATAAATGATAAAAATCACACTTGACAAATAGAAAAATGCATTGTATAGTAGCACTATAATTAAATAACAAAGTAACACTTCAAACCGTTGAAGCGGAGATAAAAATAGGAAATGCGCAGTACAGAGAGTTTGGGATGCTGAGAACCAGACAGAGAGCAGCTTATTAAATGGACCGCTGAGGGTATGGTCAAAGGCGTAAGCCAAGTATTCCATAACGTGTGCGCATACGTTAGTTGCGAGGGATATGCTGGTATCCTAAAAAGAGCCTGAAAAGGGAAACAAGGTGGCACCGCGGAAAGTAGAATTTTATCCGTCCTTGGCAGATTCATAATAATGAGTCTGTCAGGGACTTTTTTTGTTATACCAAGTTACCAAAGTCAAAAACGTTTGTGCTTGCACGATAAGTTTTATGATCTTGGAATAGGTATATAGAAAATAAAAGGCTCCGCATACCGGCATGACAGCAAAGGAGGATCACAATGCAGATTATTACATCACTAGAAGAATTAAGACAAAAAGCAGTTGGATATCGTGCCGTACCGGTTGCAGGAGAACTGTTTTCAGATGTGCGAACACCAATCGAGGTCTTACGTATATTAAAAAATGTCAGCAGCCACTGCTTTTTATTTGAGAGTGTGGAAAATCAGGAAATTTGGGGACGATACACATTTCTTGGATTTGACCCGAAAGAAGAGATTGCATTTACAGGAGGTAAAAATCCAAGAGGACGAATTGAAGAAGTTTTAAAGGAATATAAAAGTCCGCGCATGGAAAAACTTCCTTCCTTTACAGGAGGATTAGTCGGTTATTTTTCTTATGATTACGTAAAGTACAGTAATCCAAAGCTAAAGCTTGATGCGAAGGATGAGGAAGGCTTTAAGGATGTCGATGTGATGCTTTTTGATAAGGTCATTGCATTTGACAATGTAAAGCAAAAGATCATTATCATGGTGACAGTCAAGACAGACGAGCTTGAGAAAAATTATGAGACAGCTGTACAGACAATAAAGAAAATTGCAAAGCTGATCATTCGCGGAGATATGAAAAAAGAGCAGCCGGGATGCTTAAAAACAGAATTTAAGCCGCTGTTTCAGAAAGACGAATATTGCAGGATGGTAGAAAAAGCAAAAGAATATATCTATCAGGGAGATATCTTTCAGGTCGTGCTTTCCAATCGTTTGGAAGCTGAGTATGAAGGAAGCCTGTTAAACACCTACCGTATCATGAGAACTACAAATCCATCACCGTATATGTTCTATTTTAGCAGCAATGATATGGAGGTAGCAGGAGCTTCACCAGAGACACTTGTTAAATTAGAAAATGGTGTGCTTCATACATTTCCGCTCGCAGGAACAAGGCCAAGAGGAAAGGACAGACAGGAAGATCTGGCACTTGAAAAAGATTTGCTTGATGATGAAAAGGAATGTGCAGAGCACAACATGCTTGTTGACTTAGGACGAAACGATATTGGAAAGATCAGCAAGTATGGCACTGTTGAAGTAGAAGAATATATGCAGGTGCTTCGCTACTCACATGTTATGCACATCGGTTCAACTGTCAGGGGACAGATTAGAGATGATAAGACAGCGCTTGATGCTGTAGAGGCAGTACTTCCAGCAGGAACACTTTCAGGAGCACCAAAATATCGTGCAATGGAAATCATAAATGAACTGGAAAATAATAAGAGAGGCATTTATGGCGGTGCAGTTGGTTATCTTGATTTTACTGGAAATTTAGATACTTGTATAGGAATCCGTTTGGCGTACAAGAAAAATGGGAAGGTATTTGTCAGGTCAGGGGCAGGAATAGTGGCAGACAGCATTCCAGAAAAAGAATTTCAAGAGTGCATAAATAAGGCAAAGGCAGTAGTAGAAGCCATAAAAAAGCACAGCAGATGGCAGCTTATGAGGAAAAGGAGAACGATGATGATACTATTGATTGATAATTATGACAGCTTTTCCTACAATCTATATCAGTTAATCGGTACGATCGAGCCAGATATCAAAGTCATCCGAAATGATGAGATGACAGTCGAGGAAATAAAAGCATTAAATCCACAGCTTATAATCCTTTCTCCGGGACCGGGACGCCCAGATCAGGCAGGCATATGTGAGGAAGTAGTAAAGACGCTAGGTCCAAGTATTCCAATTTTAGGTGTGTGCCTTGGCCATCAGGCAATCTGCGAACCTATGGCGGCAAAATCATTCACGCAAAGAAGCTGATGCATGGAAAGACTTCAATCGCACGTTTAGACAGATCAGGAGTTTTATTTAAAGAAATGGATGCAAAGATTAAAGTTGCAAGATATCATTCCCTTGAAGCTGATCCAGATACGCTGCCGGCTGAGCTTTTTGTGACGGCAATGGCAGATGGTGAAATCATGGCAGTCGAGCATGAAAAGTATCCGGTTTATGGATTGCAATTTCATCCGGAATCAATCCTCACACCAAAAGGAATTGATATTTTACGAAATGTAGTAGAGAGTATAAGAAAATAGAAGAATATAAATATATATAGCAACAGACAGCAGCAAGCAACAACAGCAAGGGAGATAACGCTATGATAAAAGAAGCAATCGCAAAACTGATAAAGAAAGAAAACCTGACGACAGAGATGATGGAGCAGGTTATGGAAGAAATCATGACAGGAGAGGCAACTGATGCACAGAAGGCATCTTTCTTTACCGCAATGACGATGAAAGGTGAGACAATCGATGAAATTACATCAGCGGCAAAGGTCATGAGAAGCCACTGTGAGAAGTTTTTGAACGATATGGATGTATTGGAGATTGTTGGAACTGGCGGAGACGGTGCAAACACGATCAACATTTCGACCATCGCATCAATTATTGTATCATCGACAAAAATACCGGTTGCAAAGCACGGAAACCGTGCAGCATCAAGTAAATGCGGCACAGCAGACTGCCTTGAGGCACTCGGAGTAAACATAAATCTCTCTCCAGCTGAAAGCGCTATACTTTTAAAGGAACATAACATGTGCTTCTTATTTGCTCAGAAATATCATCCGGCAATGCGCTTTGTAGGTTCAGTCAGAAGAGAGATCGGTATTCGCACAATATTTAATGTGTTAGGACCTCTGGCAAACCCGGCAGGTGCTCCATGCAGCTGCTTGGCGTATATAGTGAGGCGCTTGTAGAACCGCTTGCAAGAGTCCTTTACAACCTTGGTGTTAAGCGTGCAATGGTTGTTTATGGACAGGATGGCATGGATGAGATTTCGCTGAGTGCACCGACAACAGTGTGCGAGGTAAGAAACGGAAACTTCAAGAGTTACGTAATTACACCAGAGCAGTTTGGATTTAAAAGATGTAAAAAGGAAGATCTTATTGGCGGCAACCCACAGGAAAATGCAAAGTTTGCACTAGATATTTTAAATGGAGCCAAAGGTCCAAAAACTGATGCAGTACTATTCAATGCCGGAGCTGCCATTTACACAGCAAGGGAAGACATCACAATCGAAGATGGCATTAAGATTGCAAGAGAGACACTAGAAAGTGGTCGTGCAGCAAAGCAGTTAGAGGATTTTGCAAAAGCAACAAAGCAGTAAATAGCAAGACAATAATAAATAGGAAAATAACTATCATAGCAATACGAAATGGTAAATAGAAAACAGAACATCGCAGTGGGGTGAAAGCAGCATGGCAGAGAATATATTAGAGACGATTGCAGCGAAGCGTCGCATTTATATAGAAGAAAAGAAAAAGCAGGCGCCACTAAAAAACTTGATTTCGCAGGCAGAGGCATTTTGCAAAAGGAAGCAGCAGGCGAAGTATCAGCAAAGCCAAGCTTTTACGACAGTTTGGCAGGCGATAAGCTTTCATTTATCTGCGAGGTAAAGAAGGCATCTCCGTCAAAGGGAATTATAGCACCAGATTTCCCATATCTTACAATAGCTAAAGAATATGAATCGGCGGGAGCCGCAGCTATCTCAGTTTTGACTGAGCCAGAATATTTTCTTGGAAAAGATAAATATTTAAAGGAAATTGCTAAGACGGTACATATTCCGGTGCTTAGAAAGGATTTCACAATAGATGAGTATCAGATTTACGAGGCAAAGCTTTTTGGTGCATCAGCAGTGCTTTTGATTTGTTCACTGCTTGATAAGAAAACATTATCTAAATTTTTAGATCTGGCGAATGAGCTTAAACTTGATGCACTCGTTGAGGCACATGATGAAGAGGAAGTGCACACAGCACTTGAATGTGGAGCAAAAATCATAGGTGTGAATAACAGAAACTTAAAGAACTTTACGGTAGATGTGAGAAACAGTTTGAGGCTTCGGGCACTTGTTCCAAAAGATGTAGTATTTGTCTCTGAGAGCGGCATCAAGACAAGAGAGGATACAAGACAGCTTGCAGCATATCATGTAAATGCCGTGCTGATCGGGGAGACTTTAATGCGAAGCCCAGACAAAAAGACAGCACTTGATTTGCTTCGGCCATAACCAAAACGAAAACAAGCAATAACAAACAAGCAAATAAAACAGGCAGCAATAAATAAATAGCTATAGAAAAAATAATATAACTATTTAAATAGATATAATAAGCGAATAATAGACAAATTCAAAAATGACATACAGAAAGGAACTAGACAGATGAGCAGAGGAAGATATGGAAAGCATGGTGGCCAGTATGTGCCGGAAACATTGATGAATGAAATCATACGCTTGGAGGAAGCGTATGAGCATTATAAAAACGATCCCGAATTTGTTCAGGAATTAGATACTTTATTGAAGGAATATGCAGGAAGACCATCACTTCTTTATTATGCAGAGCGCATGACAAAGGATTTGGGCGGAGCTAAGATCTATCTAAAGAGGGAAGATTTAAACCACACAGGTGCTCATAAAATTAATAACTGTCTTGGTCAGGCACTTCTTGCAAAGAAAATGGGAAAGACGCGTCTGATCGCAGAGACTGGTGCCGGACAGCATGGTGTTGCGACAGCAACTGTTGCTGCACTTCTTGGCATGGAGTGTGAGATCTACATGGGAAAGGAAGATACGATTCGTCAGGCTCTCAATGTATACAGAATGGAGCTTCTTGGTGCAAAGGTTCATCCTGTAACTAGTGGTACACAGACATTAAAGGATGCTGTTAACGAGTGCATGAGAGAGTGGACAAATCGTGTAGACGATACACTTTACGTGCTTGGTTCTGTAATGGGTCCTCATCCATTCCCGATGATCGTGCGTGATTTCCAGAGCGTAATCAGTAAGGAAGCAAGAGCGCAGATTCTTGAAAAAGAAGGAAAGCTGCCAGATGCAGTGCTTGCATGCGTAGGCGGCGGCAGCAATGCGATGGGTATGTTTTATGAGTTCATTAAGGATGAGAATGTACGTCTGATTGGATGTGAGGCAGCAGGACGCGGTGTTAACACAGGTGAGACAGCTGCTACTATTGCGGTCGGAACAGAGGGAATCTTCCACGGCATGAAATCATATTTTTGCCAGAATGAATATGGACAGATTGCACCTGTTTACTCCATCTCTGCCGGACTTGATTATCCTGGTATTGGACCAGAGCACGCATATCTGCATGATATCGGTAGAGCCGAGTATGTGCCAGTCACAGATGAGGAAGCAGTTTGTGCATTTGAGTACATTGCAAAGACAGAGGGCATAATAGCTGCAATAGAGAGTTCTCATGCAATCGCACAGGTAATGAAGCTGGCACCTACCATGAGAAAAGATCAAATCATCATCTGCTGTGTATCTGGAAGAGGAGACAAAGACGTAGCAGCAATTGCAAGATATAGAGGAATCGATTTAAACGACTGAGAGGAAAATGAAAATGACAAAAATAGCAGAGGCATTTAAGAATAAGAAAGCATTTATTGGATTTTTGACAGCAGGTGATCCGTCACTTGAATGTACAGAAGAATTTATTATTAAGATGGAAGAGGCAGGAGCTGCCTTAATTGAGATTGGAATCCCGTTCTCAGATCCGATTGCTGAAGGACCAGTAATTCAGTCAGCCAATATTCGTGCACTGTCTAATCCAAATGGCTGCACAACAGATCAAGTATTTGAGATGGTAGAGCGCGTCAGCAAAAAAGTGTCTGTTCCGCTTGTTTTTCTCACCTATTTAAATCCAGTATTCAAATACGGCTATGATCGCTTCTTTGCACGCTGCGCATCAGCAGGAATCTCAGGAATTATAGTGCCTGATATGCCGCTTGAGGAAAAAGGCGAGGTAGCAGATATTGCCGCTGCTCATGGTGTTGATGTGATTTCTTTAATAGCACCAACAAGCAAGGAACGTATCGCAAAGATTGCAAAGTCAGCAACAGGCTATATTTATATCGTTTCTTCAATGGGAGTAACAGGAATGAGAAGCGAGATCACAACAGATCTTGAAAGCATTGTCCGTGTAGTAAAAGAAAATACATCCGTTCCAACAGCAATAGGATTTGGCATCAATACACCAGAGCAGGCTAAAAAATACGCAGGAATGGCAGATGGAGTCATTGTCGGAAGCGCAATCGTAAAGATTATCGAAAAATATGGAGAAAACGCTGCAGAGCCGGTGTACAATTACGTGAAAGAGATGGCAGATGCAGTCAAGTGAGCCACGGGGACAGGGACACTAATCTGGCCACCCCGCCTGTGTCTAATGGTATTTTTAATTGCTTCATTAATTGTTTAATTGCCTCATTTTGCGAAAAATGAGGCAATTGACTTTGACAATGAGTATAATAGGTGTTAAGATCCCATATTTGACAGCAAAATTGAGCAAAACACCGCTGGAAGGCTTATTTTACATAGCTTTCCGAGCGGTGCTTTTTCGTTTTACTACATAGTTTTTTTTCCATAGAGCAGGTCTACAAAAATTTTTTACGATTTTATAGGTGGCTGTCCCCAATGGCCTCTACTGGGCTGTTTCGTTAATTACTTTAATCATTTGTGGATTCGCGATACACAGTTCGACTTCGAATATAGGTGTACTCATAGTCATCATCAGGATGTGTCAAACGGTGAACTAGACGGTTTGCTAGATGGACACCGATGCGGTCATTATTGACATGCACACTGGTAAGGGCAATGCTGTTATTAAATTCTTGGTTGTCGTCAAAGCCGGAAACATACAGATCATTAGGAACTGAGATCTTGTTTTTTTGACAATACTGAAGAACCAATGAGGCGATATAATCATTTGCGCAGACAATCGCATCGGAGCGCTTTATGATACGATCTAGGTAAGCTGAAATGGTTTCCTTATATTGGTCAATGCCAATTGGACTGATTAAATTGTCGATTTCATTGACAGAAAGCTGATGGCGCTGCATGGCTTTTAAATAGCTAGATAGCGCTCTCTGTTTGTTTGTGCATATGCGATATCACCGATAAAATGAATTCTCTTTTTGCCGGATTCAATCATATGTTCTACAATTTCTTCTGTGTTTGCACGTCCTTCTATCAAGAAAGATCTCCATTTAGTGTTGAAAAAATTGTATTCGTCGGGCAATCCAGAAAAACCTTTGTGATAGACAGATCGTTCAATGCCGAAAATAGTCTGGGATCATAAATATTCATCACAATGATTCCGCTTACGCTTCCATCAGTCAGACAGGACGGAAGTGTAAATGTGTCACTGTAAGTGGGTGGAAGATAGACATACATCAGATTGATCCCCTGGCTGGCCAATGTGATGGCCTGATAATGAATAATACTCATCCAGAAATTTGAGGTTTCTGGACGCGATACGACAACTGCAACATTACTGATTTTTTTTGAGGAGTCGTTGAAGGAATCTTTGGTTGCATGGAAGCTATCTTCTTGTATGCCCTGATTTAAGATGGAACTGGATAGCCCATCTCAACTGCTTTCTGCAAGATCATGCGTTTGGTATCAGGCGAAATGCCAGGCTTGTCGTTGACTGCTTTCCATACAGTTACTCTTGAAATATTAAGTGCGTCAGCAACTTGTTGATAAGTGACTTTTTTCATAAAACAAGTAAGAACCACCTTTCTGTTTAATATGCTACTTCTGCTGCCCATAATGGTCGGTTTGATTGAAAATTGAACTTAGATTATGTGACTCCTCTATTTTAAAATATTTTGAAAAAAATTCAACTGTTTTGGCAACATTTTGTAAACAAACCGCATTGGATTGATAAAAAAAGACAACGAAAAGTAACAGAATGTTGTTGCATAATAGTGGAAAACTTGTTATACTTGCAACAAATGGATGCCGAAAAATAAAAATGCTCAATCATTTATGACAAGAATAGCAGAAAAAGGTGGTCCAAAATGTTTACGGGTAGAAAGGATAAGAGTGAAAAAATGTTAACAAAATTAGACCAGCTCAAAAAAGAGATTGCTGATTTGGCAGATGAGCTTGCAGTGGAAGGAAAAGAGGTCTTAAGAAAAAAAGGATTTACCGATGAACAGCAAACCAACTTCAGGAATTGTTTCGAAATTGCTTTGTGAGTACGGCAGATACGACAACAAAGTTACTTGAAAATGGAGAAACCTATGTGTTTACCGGTGACATTGAGGCAATGTGGCTGAGAGATTCTTCGGCACAGGTTGTACACTATTTGCCATTTGCAAAAAAGTAGAGTCAATTCGGGCAATGATTTCGGGATTGATTCAAAGACAGATGCGATATATTACAATTGATCCGTATGCGAATGCATTTAATGAAGAAGAAAATGGCCATTGTTGGGAGAAGGACGATACCGATTCGAATGATTGGGAATGGGAGCGAAAATATGAAATCGATTCCTTGTGCTATCCGATCTGGCTTCTTCATCGCTATTACGAGACAACGAAGGATGAACATATTTTTTCAGCTCAGGTAAAAATAGCATTTCGTCGTATTTTGGATACTTGGTCAACAGAACAACATCATGATGAGGCTTCTTCATATTATTTTAGAAGAACAAATTGTCCACCGACTGATACCCTGTCAAATGATGGAAAGGGAGAACCGACTGTGTATACGGGTATGACCTGGTCAGCTTTCGTCCAAGTGATGACGCCTGCCAATATGGATACCTGGTGCCATCTAATATGTTTGCAAGTGTAGTCCTCGGTTATATTGCAGAGTATGCGAACTCAAAGTATCAGGATGAGACAATGGCAAAAGAGGCATATATGCTGAAAAAACAGATTGAGCAGGGGATAGAAGCTGATGCGGTTCGAAATTTAGACGGAATTGGTGAAACTTATGTCTATGAGACTGATGGCTATGGAAATGATGTCTGGATGGATGATGCGAATGTACCAAATCTTTTGTCAATGCCATGGCTTGGTTGGTGTAGTTTGGATGATGCACGGTATCAGAATACTCGAAAATGGATTTTAAGTAGCAAAAACCCATTCTATTATGAGGGAATGGCTGCAAAAGGAATCGGAAGTCCACATACGCCTTCTGGCTATATCTGGCATATTGCGCTTTCTATGCAGGGGCTGACTTCAGATGATGAAAGTGAGAGACGGCAGCTAATGGAGACCTTACTTGCGACGGACGCGGGGACACATTTGATGCACGAGGGCTTTGACTGTAATAATCCAGATGCATTCACAAGAGAGTGGTTTGCTTGGTCAAATTCACTTTTTGCACTGTATGCGATGACGTATTGCGGTCTGATGGATGTAGAGTAAATTTGGCGATAAGAACAGGAGAATGTGTAATGGAAGAGATATCGTATCAGGTGTTAGAGCATCAACATATTTTTGAAGAAAAAACGCTGGTTTTTACAGTGTCATGCCTCAACGATCTGTCGCTTGCCGGATGGGACATTAGGTGTTGCATGGTTTGCTGGAAGTCATGAGAAAGCACCAGATGTGGCAATTTGGTTTTCAAAAAAGAGAGAAAACGGTTGGTCTGATCCAGTAAAAATTGCAGATAGAGAGGGGATTCCTTGCTGGAATCCGGTATTGCTTGCACAGGGAAAATTGTTGACTCTTTTTTATAAGGTTGGAAATGAAATCCCGTATTGGCAGACAATGGCAAAGACTTCGTCTGATTCTGGAGAAAGCTGGAGCGAGGAAAGAGAGCTTGTACCGGGAGATTTTGGTGGTCGCGGTCCAGTAAAAAATAAGTGTCTCGTGCTAAAGGACAAAAGCATTCTGGCACCGGCATCCACAGAACAAGATGGATGGAATTGCTTTACCGATCGCTCTTTTGATCAGGGAAAGACATGGATTCGATCAGAAACAATTCGACCGATAGCTGGCAGCGTAAAAAATTCAGGTTTGATCCAACCGACCTTATGGGAGGATCAAGACGGAGAGCTTCATATGTTGATGAGAAGCAGTGAAGGGTGTATTTTTCGAAGCGATCTGTTAAAACAGACCGGCGAATGGAGTGAGGCATATCCGACGCAGCTTCCAAATAATAATTGTGGAATTGATCTTGCAATGCTTTCTGATGGCCGATTGGTTCTTGTATACAATCCAATTTCTGGCAACTGGGCGGCTAGGACACCGATTGCCTTTTCTGTGTCAGATGACAATGGTAATCGGTGGAGCGAGCCTCAGATTCTTGACTACGTGCCATGTGATATCAACCAAGAATATGCAGAATTTTCATATCCAGCAATCATCGCAGAGGGCAATGAAGTGTATATCACTTACACATGGAAGCGCAAGACGATTGCATTTTGGCATATACGAATTAATTAAGCAGATTTGATAATGATAAAAATTGGTATTGCACAATTACAAATAGTTGCTACGTCTTTGACAGTAGCAAAATAAAAGAGAGGAAAAGAGGAAAATGAAAGAAAACAAAGAAAGTAAGGGAACACAGTTTGAAGAGGAGAAGATCCTTTTGACAGAAGATCAAGTGAAGGATCAGACAGAAATCAAGGAAGAGACAGAAAAAGACGATATGGTTGAAAATGGTGTGCACAATTACAGCACAGAGGAAAGCTATGTGTGGCCGACAGATCCTGCTGTCAGGAAAAAATTAGAGTGGTTTCGCGATCAAAAGCTCGGCCTTATGATGCATTGGGGTGCCTACAGTCAGTTGGGTATTGTAGAGTCCTGGGCACTCAGCGACGCAGATGCCTGCTGGTCAAGACATTGTATTGACTGGGAAGTGACAGGCGAGGAATTTAAAAAGCAATATTTTGATTTGAATAAGACGTTTAATCCGATTCGCTTTGAGCCGGAAAAATGGGCCGATATCGCGAAGGCGGCAGGAACCAAATATTTGCTGTTTACAACGAAACATCATGATGGATTCTGTATGTGGGATACCAAATATTCGGACTATAAGATTACAGCAGAGGATTGCCCGTACCATACCAATCATTATGCCGATATCTGCGCGCATCTGTTTGAATCGTTTCGAAAGCGTGATCTAGGTGTCATTGCTTATTTTTCCAAGGCAGATTGGCATGTGGACAGCTATTGGAGTGAAAATTATGAGAGGGGAAGTTATCAGCATCGTGGTCCGTCTTACGATCCAAAGGAATATCCAGAGGAGTGGGAGCGCTTTGTAAACTTTACGCAGAATCAGATTATGGAGCTCGGAAGTCGCTATGGTCAGATTGATGGTATGTGGTTTGATGCCGGATGGGTATGCAAGGAAAATGGACAGGATATTCGTCTGGGAGAGGTAATTGAGCGTGTTCGTAAGTTCCAGCCGGGAATGCTGTGTGCCGATCGAACAATCGGTGGTCCGTATGAGAACTATGTGACACCAGAGCAGTGTGTGCCAGAAGAACCGCTTATGATTCCGTGGGAGAGCTGCATTACGCTTGGAACATCATTTTCATTTGTCTATGAGGATACCTATAAGAGTCCGCGTGAAGTGATTTGTCTGTTGGTAGATATTGTTGTAAAGGGTGGAAATCTTGCAATCAATGTTGGCCCTCAGCCAAATGGATGTCTGCCAAAGGGAGCAGTAGATTGTCTGCTTGGAATGGGGCAGTGGCTTGATGTCTATGGAGAGGCAATCTATGGAACAAGAGTCTGCGCACCGTATAAAAAGGATGGCATCGGCTTTACAACGAAAAATGGAGTTGTCTATGCAATTGAGACATTTGCGACAGAAACAGAAAAAGTGCCGTCAAAGGTTTGGATTCCGTATGAGGGCAAGGTGACAGAAATCACAGAGCTTTCTGGCGGGGGTGCTCTTTCTTTTGAGGCAAAAGAAGGTGGCTATCTGGTGAATGTCGGTAAGTGGAAGGAAGAAAAAGCACCGATTGGACGTGTCTTCTGTCTGAAAAATGCGTAAGGAGGAAATACCAATGGCACAACTTCAGACAAAAGCAAAATGCCCTATCAGGATGCGGCGCTTCCAGTAAAGGAGCGAGTAGAGGATTTGCTTAGTCGCATGACGCTTCGGGAGAAGGTTGGACAGTTAAATCAGCGATTGTATGGATTTCACGCCTATGAAAGACATGGAGATGAGATTACGCTGACTGAGGAAACAATCAGTGAGGCTGAATATTTTGGCGGACTTGGTGTTGTCTACGGCTTGTACCGAGCTGATCCATGGTCGGCGAAGACAAAGGAGAATGGACTTACGTCAGAATATGCTGCAAGGTGTTACAATCTCTTACAGAGATGCTGCATAGAGCATTCAAGACTCGGCATTCCGTTTTTGCTTAGCTCAGAGTGTCCGCACGGGCATCAGGCGATTGATGGGTATCTGCTTCCTGTCAATTTAGCGGCAGGAGCCAGTTTTAACCAGGCTCTTTACAAGGAGGCTGTCAGTGTCTGCGCACGGCAGTTAAAGCAGATGGGTGTCAATCTGTCTTTGGTATCGGCGCTTGATGTAGCTAGAGATCCGCGCTGGGGACGAACTGAGGAGTGTTTTGGCGAGGATCCCTATCTGTGCAGTGTATTTGCTAAATCAGCAGTGGAGGCAACCCAATCAGAGGGTGTTGCGATGGTGGCAAAGCATTTTTGCGCGCAGGGGGAGACGACAGGCGGTGTCAATGCAAGCGCAGCTCGTATTGGGGAGCGAGAACTTAGAGAGATTCATCTGCCGCCGGCAAAGGCATGCTGTAAGGCTGGTGTAAACGGGATCATGGCTGCCTATAATGAGATTGACGGTGTATACTGTCATATGAATCACAAGCTGCTGACACAGATTCTTCGAGATGAGTTTGGCTTTGATGGTATTGTCATGGCAGATGGTATGGCGTTAAACCGCTTGCAGGAGGTGATTGGAGATCGGGCACAGGCGGCGGCTCTGGCTTTGTCGGCAGGAGTGGATGTCAGTCTGTGGGATGGTGTGTTCCCATATCTGGAGGAGTCTGTAAAGAAAGGACTTTTAGAGGAGTCTCTTTTAGATGAGGCTGTGAGAAGAGTGCTGACACTGAAATTTGAGCAGGGACTGTTTGAACACCCATATCTGCCAGAGAAAACGCTTCTTTCATTTGACTTGGCAGACTATCCTCAGAGTGAACAATTAGCCGAAGAGTCGGTTGTGCTATTAAAAAATACCGGCGTTCTTCCGCTGGCAAAGACGGTGAAAAAAAATTTTGGTTCTTGGACCAAGTGCCGATGAAATTTATCGAATGCTTGGCGATTATACGCCACCGGTAGAGGAAAATGAGTGCTACACACTTTTGAAGGGGCTTAAAGAACTTGCAGGTGACAGACAGTTAAAAACTTGTAGCTATACTGCTCTGACAACTGAAAAGAAAAAAGAGGTAGAAGCACTGACAGAATGGGCAGATGTTGTGGTTCTTGCTCTTGGCGGTTCATCAAGTCGTTTTGAGGGTGCTCTATTTGACGATAACGGTGCAGCAATTGTACATCATGAAAAAAGAAAAGAAGAGCAGACAGATGAGACAACGACTTTTGTATTCAGAAAAACAAAGAAGCTTGGGCTATGGACTGTGGGGAAGGAATGGACAGTAGTACACTCTGCTTGCCGGGAGATCAAAATGATTGGTTTTTGTTGATTCGTCAGATGAAAAAACCGATTGTTACAGTGATTATCGCGGGGAGACCGTATGCAATTTTAAAAATCGCTGAACAAACTGATGGTCTTCTATACAGTTTTTATCCAGGCCCGTACGGTGGATTGGCTCTTGCTAAGCTCATTTATGGTGAAGAAAGTCCGTCAGGCGTTTGCCAATTTCAATTCCGGCTCATGTCGGACAGTTGCCTGTCTATTACAATCCGAAGCGTTCTTATGAGGCAATGAAGTATTGTGACGAGGCAGATCGTCCGTTATATGAATTTGGAGAGGGATTTGGCTACGGACAGCTTTCTTATGAAAAAATGAGCTTAGAGAAAACAGAAGATGGTGGTGTGATGGTTACGGTCACAGCAACAAATTTGGCAGACAGATCAGATTGGGCGGTTCCACAGATTTATCTGAGTGACATTGCATCAAGCACAGTTCGACGTGTGCGTGAGCTAAAAGCATTTCAAAGGAAAAACTGAAAGCAAATGAGACAAAGAAAATTTTGTTAAAGCTTGACAGAGAAGCATTTTTTGTGTGGGATTTCCAGATGAAAGAAACGCTTGAGCCAGGCGAGTTTGAAATTCTTTTAATGGATCAGGGAAAAATTTGGGACCGTCAAAGCATTTGGTTTT
>ENA-OQCN01000539-OQCN01000539.1-human-gut-metagenome-genome-assembly--contig:-NODE-539-length-20171-cov-3.762423_pt1 | contig 20171 bp, 23 predicted proteins | sample MGYA00242497_ERZ504576 | MGnify/ENA primary metagenome ERZ504576 (study PRJEB26092, sample SAMD00036296) | human gut metagenome | host: Homo sapiens | study: EMG produced TPA metagenomics assembly of... | reverse complement strand
TTTTTTCTTGCTGCCATGATTGCATCTCCTCTATTCCAAAACAATTTTATGATATGTAATCCCTGACTGTTCAAGTAATTCCATCTCACGCTTCTGGCAGGTAAAGATCAGTATCTGTCTTCCCTGCTCTTTTCTGATCTGACAATCAAGTGCACGAAGTGTCTGCATCAGACGTTTTTCATCATACATACCGAATGCCTCATCAAAAATAACCGGCATGGGTTCTTCTTTTGTCACAATCTCTCCGACCGCAAGACGGAATGCCAGATAGATCTGTTCTAACGTTCCATGACTCAGTGCCTCCGGCAGAATCTCTTTTCCATCTGCCAAAATCAAAAGCTTTCCGTCTTCCTTTACAATCGCATGATCATATTTCCCTGCAGTAAGCTGTGACATCCACTTTGAAACGGCACTCCCAAGTCCATCTAAACTGTCCTCATAATACTCTTTTGCAAGACGGTCGATCTCTGCCGCTGCAAGTTCTAATGCACGGATATCTTCTAACAGTTCTTTTTCCTGTCCTCCCGGCTGTTTTGCAGCCTCAAGATCCTGCATGATATTGTAACGTCTGGTCTCTTTTTCAGACAGCGACTCTTTTAAACTGAGAAGCATCCGTTCCGCCTGCCGCAGTCCTGCATCCGCATAAGTTTCCTGTGTCACTGCCTTCATCTCATTCTTTTGTGCTGATAAATAAGCTTCCTTTTTTGCCTTCTCTATCACATGGCTGATCCCCACATAAAGTCCGCATAGAATCATCCCTGCAAAAAAAGACTGCCTGCAAAATAAAAAACAGGCGTGACGGATACGAAGTGACGTGGTGTACCGCTGTATTGACAAGCAGCGCAGAAGCACAAAGTCCGATCCCCGCCATGCGGTCAGGCTGTTCTTTTTCCCATTCTGATTTTCCGGCTTTCTCTGCCCCTGTTCTCTCCGGCGCAGCATCCTGCCTCTCCATACGGACTGTCTGATGTCTTTCCTGTTCGGATAATCTCTTTCGTTTTTCACCGATCTCTTCCACACGCACACGCTTTAACTGGTCGATCTCTCTCCCGGCATCCGCAATATTGGCATGTAATCCACGACTGTCACGTTCTAAGAGATCTTTTTCCACAATCAGCTGGCGAATATCCTCATTTTTCCGTTCATGAATCGTCTTTACTTCCTGCGTCAGTTCCCGCTTTCTTGCTGCGAGTGCTGCTTTTGCCCTCTGAACCTGGATATTTGCGCCACCGCCCTCCGCAGCATTTGAGAGATATTCAGCCAGGATATCTGCAAGCTCTTTTCCTGTCACTGCCCCGGTCTGCGGTATATCATAAGTGTTTCCAAACGTTTCTTTATCTATTCCACCGAGCAGCATGGCCAGATCGCCGTAAGCAACCGACAGTTCTTCCCCGTCCGCCTCGTTCTTTAAAATATCTTTTTTGTCTTTATAGTAAAAATTACGCTCTAAATAAAATGGTTTTCCATCCACCAAAAATCGCAGGGCACCACTGTAATAGGAAGGTGCATGCCAAGGCTCATGCTTTTGGTACATGCTGTTTAGCGTGCCTCTTCCACGCCCCTTTTCCATTCCGAAAAACATTCCCAGCAAAAAGTCATGCAGCGTTGTTTTTCCCGCCTCATTCTCCCCATAAATCACGTTGATCCCCGGTTCAAATGAGATGTTCCTGTTCTGCAATTTTCCAAACTGACCAATGATTGCTTCTTTTATCTGCATATTTTATATCCTAATAACGCATTGACTCCATATTCCAATGCCTTTTTTGTGACCACATCCTGCGGCCGCCTTTCCATTTCCTCTATGTAATTCCCAAGAAGGGTATCTTTATAGTTTTCTTTTAATTTTTCGTAGTCATAATCCGGCGAAAGCTGTTCCGTCACATCGACAACCCTGTCAAATTCCTCTAACTTTGCCGTATCAAATCCGGTATCCGGCGAAACTTTCCCCCGCAGAAACAGACGGAAATACTGATACCCCGGTCTTTCTGCCAGCAGTGTTTTTGCCCACTCACATAGTTCGAAATTTGTCGTTTTCCCTGTAACCGGATAAACTTCATGACAGTATTCGCATTTTTTGACCGGATGAAAATGAATATCGGTATGCTCTTTATCGATCGTTCCCAGCCAGTATCCATGTGATCCGACATCATTTTTATCCGTCGCTCTAAACTTCCCGCCATCACTGCACGCCCCGGTATCTGCTGTCCGCCTTTGTGAATATGTCCGGCAGCAATATAATCAAACCCATTTTCCAGAATATGCTTCGGATGGTATGGAATATGCTGCGGATCTCCGCCATGTACCAAAAGAATGTTGATCTTCGACAAATCCTCCGGAATGATTGAATCGTAAACCGGTTCTCCAATCTCCCTGTGCCAGTAACTTAACCCGTAAATACTGACATTTTCCTCCTCAAAATCAAAATGTCCCGGCTCCTCCTGACGGAAAAAATAAACATTCTCCTCCCACTCCATCGTCAGATAATACGATTTTGTACGAAGATAATCGTGATTGCCCGCCATCAGGATAATTTTCGTCTGGGGTATTCTGCTGAAAAGATAATTGACTTCCCGAAGTTCTTTTTTTAACGGCTGCGCATGAAACAAATCCCCCGATATCAGCAAAAAATCCGGTTTTAACTCCACTGCCGCCCCGATCACTTCTGCAAAAGAATCCCAGATATCCTGCGCTCTTTTTTCACTCCAGGGTTTTCCCTCATCCGGTTTTATTCCAAGATGTACATCCGAAACATGTATGAATTTCATAAGCTGCTCCATTTCTGTCTCATTTACAGTGTCTATTGTATATGATTTTTTTTGTTTTTCCAATAGTATATTAAAAGCGGGAAAATCTTTGCTTTTTTGATTTTCCCGCCTCTTCTCATCTCTGAGTTTATTTTACTGTTCCATCTGCCGTCCCAAAAATGATGCTGCCGCCGCAGCAAGTTTTCCTTCGGTATCATTCATTTTCTTTTTCTCATCCTTATTGCAGATGATCACTGCACCGATCGCATCTCCCTCACAGATGATCGTGCTGAATGCCTGTTCTGTATATTCCCCGGCATCATCTAACGTCACTTTCATAAATTCCGCATCTCCCGCGGATGCCTGATAGTTCTTTCTTTCACTGATTGCTTCCTCTAACTGTCTGCTGACCGGTTTTTCCTCAAATTCTTTTTTCCCGCTTCCGGATGCTGCGATCACATGGTCACAGTCTGTCACAAGAACAAGATATCCCGTAGTCTGTGCCAGGCTTCAGCATATTCCCCGGCAAATTGTCCAAGTTCACCGATTGGCGAATATTTTTTCAGGATGATCTCCCCCTCGCGGTCTGTAAATATCTCAAGCGGGTCGCCCTCGCGGATCCTTAAAGTTCTTCTGATCTCTTTTGGTACCACGATGCGTCCTAAGTCATCTATCCGGCGAACAATTCCTGTTGCTTTCACGTTGTTATCCTCCAATGCTATATTTTGATAAAGCAGCTCTTTCTTATATATCAGCTTTGGAGTTAGTATGTGGAAAATATTGAGATTTATTCTTGTATCCTCTCATTTGCTTATGATTCCGGCCGCAGACAATATGCTATATCATAAATTTCCCGTGAAAAGTCCTGATGATTAATCAGTTATCACCTGATAGAATTTATACTTTTTTATCATTTTCTGCGCATCCAGTCTGCATACCAGAACACGATCTCTGCAATATGATGCAGATCGCCTTCTTTGCTGGTGGCTCTCCAGTTTTCTTTATAAGCCATAAACCAGCATTCTAACTTTTCTGCCAGTTCCAGACCTTTCTGCATATCAAAACTTCCCGTTTTTTCCATGCTTTCTGTCAGGAGTCCTACGGCATTCCAGATACCGATCCCCTGCAATGTCACGGATAAAAGCTGCATCTGTTTTTTCGTTTCCGGCATCGCCTGCGTGCTCTCCAAAAGTTTTTTGTATATATCACGCAGGGCATCTGCTGCAGCATCTACACCCGCCTGATCCACACCGCGGAACAAATCTTCGCCCTCTTCGAGTTCATGTTTTAAGCACCGGTTCTCATAATACATGACAGCTTCTCTCCACTGAAATACCGACTGTCCGCAGATTTCTGCCAGATGGGAAACATAATTTCCGGTAGTATCCCCATACTCGATCCGTGAGATCATACGGTTTAACTCTGCAAATGGTATCTTCTCCCCATTCCAGGAAAATACAGCACCGTAGATCATCCCCGGAACAGAAAATGCCGGATCATTAACGTGTCCAAAATCTCCCCAGTCTGTGTTCAACACACCGATGCCATGATATTTTGCCGCATAACCGCACATTCTTGTAATATTTTTATAAGAATTTTCTATTAAGTTTGCCCACTGGTTCCAGCCGCATACACCCGGACACAGATACTGCACTGCACCCGTCTGTGCAATCGCCCTCGTCTCATCTTCCCGCTGTTCCGGTGCATATCCCCAGTTCAGGCAGATCATGCTCTCAGGCAGTTCCTTCATCAGTTCCGGCGAATTCCAGATAATATCACCCCAGAACATCGGGATTTTTCCATTTTCCACCAGAAATTGTGCAAGCTCTTTGACATAGTCAATATAAAGCCGATGGACGCCACGCTCTTCGGCAAGTTTTTTCGATTTATATTTGCCAAGGCAGAATGTCTCATCCGCACAGATATTAAATTTGTTGGAAGAAAACAACTGCATATATTCTGCGATCATCTTTTTGATCAGAGGAAGGGAACGCTCATCGGAGACATTGATCGTATGATACCGCATCCGGTTCCAGAAGGAAAACGGCTCCTTCCAGGAATCCTCCATCTCGCAGAGATCCCCATATGTTTTTGTGGAGAGCAGTGTGCACAGATGTCCAAAACTTGCCAGCGACGGAACCAGTTCAATATGACGTTCCCGGCAATAACTGTCAAGTTCTAAGATTTCCTCTGCCGTAAGCGGAGTCTGATCCCTCCACATTTCCGAAAAGTCACGGAACAGATAGGTATGTTCCACATAAAGCTGAAGCTGGTTTAATTTATAGCGGCACATCCTGTCTGCAATTTTTTTGAGTTCTTCCAGTTTTAACACACGTCCCCTTGTCTGGTCAAAATAATAACCACGGTTTGGCATATCCGGGGCATCCTGAATCTGTACACAGGGCAGTATCCCGCCACACTGCTGTACGATCTGGCAGAAGGTCTCCACACCATAAAGCACGCCAGCCCCGTCGCCGCCTGAAATCTGTCCGCCTTTTTCGTCGATCGTGATCTCATATGTCTGCTCTGGTAATGTTTTTGCGATCCCAAGAGAGAGATCCCCCTCCCTTACTTCCCCTACGGAAAACGGCAGGATAAGCCCCGTTTCCTGCCTGATCGCCTCCTGCAGTCTTTTTGCTGCATGCATCTCTGTCTCTGCCACCTCTTTTGTCATCACAATATGTGTGCTGTGGCAAAGCAGCATCTGTCCGTCCTGTTCTTTGATTGTTTTTGGCTTTGGTAATAAATACATAATTTTCTCCTCCTGCTGTCAGAATTTCTTCCTATTCTTCAAAAATTATTTTTCCACTATCCATTAAAAGTATTTTACTCTTATAAATCTTTGCACCACTCTCATTAAAATACCGGAATTTATCCGCATCCATAACGATTTCAAATGCCTTCTGACCTCCTTTTTCCACTTTTATTCTGGAAATGCAACCAGTTCCCGCTCTCTTGGCACAAGTTCACCGGACAACACTTTCCGGTAGCATTGCAGCACTGCCGTATCATCTATATTTCCTTTATTCTTTACAATTCCTGAAATAATCCACACATCCTGCTGCTTTTTAAGACAGATATCCACATACTCCATGTGGGAATATCCCATTCCTTCCCCAAATGTATACAAAACTCCATGTTCCATATCACAATAGTGCATTGCCGGATAGGACACCGTATGGTTATAGTACACCGGAAGCTGTCCGCAGTTTCGCGGAAGGGACACCGGCAGTCTGCCGGACGGTGCATATTTTCCAGACAACAGCTCCGCGATTGCTTTTCCTCCCATCGGTCCCGGATAAAAAGCATATAACAGTGCATCTGAATCCTGCGCAATTTCAGGGATTGCATAAGGCCGCCCGGCAATGACTACGGAGATCACCGGTTTTTTCAGCGCACAGACAGCCGTAAACAGTTCGTTCTGGTTCCCGGGGAGCTGTAATCTGGCGGTATCCATGCCCTCCCCACAGTCCATCTCAAGTACTCCCTGTACTTTTGCCGCACCGTTTTCATCGAACAGCGCCCCTTTAAAACGACTCGATGATCCGCCTAATGCCAGCACGATAATATCCGCATTTTCCGCAAGAGAAACAGCCGTCCCGACCTCATGTCCATTATAACAGCGAACCCGGTCTGCACCAAATTCTTTTTCCATGCCGCTCTTTAACGTCTCATATCCTGCCCTGTCCATTGGAGGTGAATAATCACCGATCTGCCGGTAAATATCATCCGCATTTGGACCGATCAGGGCTATTTTTTCTGCTCTCCCAATCGGCAGTACATTTTCATTCTTCAACAACACTACCGACTCGCGCGCCAGTTTTTCCGACTCCTGATATGCCTCTGTCGGAAATGAAACAGCACCATTTTCGCTGTAAGAGGCGGTACGGTTCCCGTTTTCATCAATATAAGGTTTATCCATCAGTCCCTGCTCAAATTTCAAAGTGAGCACTCGAAGGACCGCCTGATCGAGTTCCTTTTCCGTGATAAATCCCTGTTTTAACGCCTCCTCTAACTTTGTATAACCTTCATCCCACAGACTGATATCCACACCTGCTTTCAGTGCAAGTGCTGCCGACCTGATATTATCCCCCGTCATAATGTCTAACTGGTCGATGGCGATGCCATCCGCCATCACGACCCCGTCAAACCCCAATTGTTCCCGCAGAATATCCTGCAGCAGATGTCTGTTGGCATGCAGAATTTTCCATCGATCTCGTTGTATGCAGCCATAATGCCTTTTACGCCCGCCTCACAACATGCCTTCGCCGCCTGTAAATGGATCTCCCACAGTTCCCTCTCTCCGATCCGCGCTGCGCTGGCATTGACCCCTCCGGTCGTCTCCCCCTGTGCACAAAAGTGTTTTGCAACCACTGCAACGCCCTCTTTCTGGATTCCTGTTACGATCGCCCGCGCGAGCTCTGCCGATAAATATGGATCCTCCCCATAACACTCCTCACTGCGCCCCCATCTTGGGTCTCTTAAAATATCCAGTGCCGAAACCAGTGCAAAATCCACGCCCATCTGCTTTAACTGCCTGCCGCACACCTGCCCTGCCCGCTCATACAATGCCGGGTCAAACGATGCACCTACTGCCAGATTGACCGGGAGCAGATATCCGTCTAACGCCTGATGTCCATGTGGACATTCACTGCTCAGTAAAAATGGAATTCCAAGGCGGCTGTGTTCGATCACATATTTCTGTAACTGATTATATGCCTGCATGGAAAGTCCCCCGGCAAGCCCTGTCTCATAATTTTTTTCCGACCATGGATCTGCACGGTAAAGACCATAGATCGTGCCGATCCCGCCCCACTTTTTTACTTCATCCTTTAATTCCTGCGTAAAAATAATTTTTCCATCTTCTACATGGTAGATCCGAAAACCATATAAATGCTGGTTTAACTGTCCCACTTTTTCTGTTGCGGTCATCTGCGCAAGCAGCGCCTCTGCCCGCTTTCTGCTATCTCTCTCCATATCTGTCCTGTCATTTCTCCTTTATTTTTCGGCTGTATAATGCACTTGCAATAATTCCGAATGCAGACAAAATAAACACCATCTGTATGTTATCTACCGGAATGTTTAAAATCCTGATATCCTTTGCTAATGCCACAAATGTCGAGCCGAGCATGGATGAAAAAAATCCTACAAACCCAACCATTGTTGAGCAGAAGCTGACATAGCTGACACGGTGTTCTAACGGTGCAAAGGCAAACTGCATCCGAAAAGTCGCAATATTGATGCCGCCCCAGGCAACCCCGCTCACAGCCTGTACGACCGGAAGCCAGTAGATACAGTTTTCTTTCGTCAGCAGTCCCCAGCCGATATATGCAACTCCCAGCATAAAAATGGACCCCAGCGTAACAAGCCTCCACGAATAACTGTCTGCTGCCTTCCCCCACAGATTTGCAGCCGCGATCCGCGCCACCGATGCAACCATATTCATGACGGTGATATAAAAATAGGACAGCCCCAGATTCTCTAACATATAAATAGAAAAAAACGGACTGGCAAAATTAGACGCCACACTCCACAGCAGGAAGAAAATCAATATATTGCGGTAATTCTGGTCTGTGAGCGGCATCTGTATTGCTTTCCTTATGTTCAGTGGCTCCACATGTTTCACATTTTCCGGTTCCCGGATCAGCGTGAGACAGGTAATGTCGACCACGCAGATACCGATACATAAAATGCCGATGATCCGGAATCCAGAATCTCCTGATCCGCGAAACGGTAGGCATCTAAAATTTTACTTAAGATCAGGGAACCGCCTGTGGACGCAACTAAAGTCATTGAATCCTTCAGTCCGAGATATCTTCCCAACCGTTCTTTTTTCACCAGGCTGATCAGCCAGTTATTTGCCCCGGTGTTGATAAATGCCCCACAGAAATGTGCACAGGAATACAGCACCGCGATCACTGCCACCGAGATTCTCGCTCCTAACATCAATGTCGGAACAAACAGCATCATGAGCAGGCATAAGCGCTGGATGAGTGCAAACTCTACCGTGATCCGTTTGCTGCCTGCGCGGTTCTCATAGACGACAGAGGAAAAAATCTGGATGGTATTCATCAGCGTCGGCAGTGCAGCTATGATCCCGGTCAGTGCCGTCCCCGCACCCACAAGATAGGCAAGTCCCGATAAAAATGCGCCGGAAGTAACCGTAAAAATCTGTGTGGAAGCGCATCCATCGAGGATAAAAAGTGCCCTGCTGGTCCGATACTGTTTTTCCGTAATATGATCGGAACACTCAAAAATATGGCTTAATTTATTGGTCATAACGTAAATCTCCCTATAAAAAGAGAGGCATCCCACCGAACTCTCTTCGGAATCTGAATGCCTCTATATGATTTTAAACGAGTTTTACAGTAACAACTTCATACGGTTTCAGTTGTACACAAACCACTCCGTCTTTCAACTCTAATTCTGCTTCTTCCTCCTCGAGCAGATTGCAGACAAACGCTTTGTTGTAGTTCCCCTCAACTACAAGATTTGTCTTTGTGAGTGCATTTTCGCTCTCATACATACGGATAATGATGCCATGACCGGACTCTGCACACTTGATCGTCTCTAATACAACGTTGGACCTGTCCACAGATGCTTTTGACAACAGGCTTCCCGGCTTTCCTCCTGCCACTGCAATAGCCGGCTGGTTCAGGTCATATGCCTGCTCCACGGTCTTTGCTTCCTGCCATTTTTCCGCATGCGGATAGATTGCATAGGTAAAATAGTGCTCTTCCTGATCTGCCACCGGATTCGGTTCGATGCCGGATTTAATCAGTGTCAGTGCCATATCAGAATCCTTCACGGAATGTCCATATTTGCAGTCATTTAACATGCTGACTCCGTAGTGACCTTCCGAGAGATCGATCCATTTCTGTCCGCAGCTCTCAAAACGTGCTTTATCCCAGCTCGTATTGGTATGCACTTTGCGTGTCAGATTACCAAACTGTACATCAAATGTTGCTTCATCGGTATGTACATTGACCGGGAAATGTACCTTTAACAATGTCTGATGCTCTTTCCAGTCCACATAAGTCTCAAATTCGATCCTTCTGCTGTCTGCATAGAAATGGATCTTCTGGCGGATCACAGAATTGCTCTCCCTGCGCTCGATCTCTAATGTTGTGCGCACCGGACCACACTCTGTCCATTCCATAGAAATCACATCATTGACATCCCAGTACTTTTCGGTATAGTAAATATCCACATCCCAGTTATCAAAGCACATCGGCTTATCCTCGTACATACGGAACTGATTGCCTTTTTTGCCATCCTGCAGTACTTCCCTGTCGTTTTCCTTGTCGTAGATGCGGTCAAAACGTCCCTCCGCATCCAGATGAACCGTATAAAACGGTGTCTCAAGCGTATGGTCACCCACAATGACAAATGGCGTTTTCTGCTCTGTTTCCCCGGATACAGCAGCAAATGTCTTATATCCTTTTGATGGCAGATGTTCTACATAAACCACTGCACCTTCTGCGGTCTTCTGTACCGGATAGAGCACGCCCTCTGCATCCTTTAACGCTTCCGCATGGATCTCCCCAAGTTCTACAATATCACTGCGGTCGTGTCCGGTCGTATTGAAAATAGTGATGCCTTCGCCATCTCCAACGAGCGCATGGAGACGTTCCTCTTCCAGTGCTTTGATCTCTTTCTGAAGTGCAGCATATTCTTCCTTTGTCACCTCATATACTTCATGGATCGCAGATCCAGGCAGAATATCATGGAACTGGTTGATCAGGACTTTTTTCCACATGCGGTCGAGTTCTTCTGCCGGATACGCAACCTGTGCCTGTGCTAAAACGGACAATAGTTCCAGATCCATCAGACCAAGTTCCGCCTTACGGTTGCTGCGTTTATTTCTCGCCATTGAGGTATAGGTTCCGCGGTGGTACTCAAAGTAAAATTCACCTTCCCATACCGGCAGGCGTCTGTCGCCTTTCACGCGCTCCTCAAGTTCTTCAAAATAGGTGCGTGAAAATTCCTGGCGTACTTCGGAATCCCTTTGATTCCCTTTTCCATGCGGATCGAAGTCTCAAGCATTTCCCTGGTCGGACCGCCGCCGCCATCGCCGTAACCGTAGGAGACTAAGATATCGTTATTGATGTCCTTATTCTGGTAACGCATCCATCCTCCATGATCGCATCCGGGTGCAGCATGCCATTATAGGTCGTAAAGTAATCTTTGATCGGCTGGCTCACGCCAAGGGTCGTGATCAGGTGTGTCAGCACCTCTGTTCCATCGATTCCGCGCCACATCATCGTATCGTAAGGTACTTTATTGAACTGGTTCCATGCCAGTTTGGTTGTCATAAAATAATCGATTCCGCATTTTTTCATGATCTGCGGCAGTGCCCCGGAATAACCGAACACATCCGGCAGCCAGAGGATACGGTTGTCCACGCCAAATTCCTCTTTAAAAAAGCGTTTGCCATGCATAAACTGACGGACGAGGGATTCTCCCGATGTCAGGTTGCAATCTGCCTCGACCCACATACCGCCTTCCGGCTCCCAGCGTTTCTCTTTGATGCGCTGTTTTGCTTTCTCGTACAATTCCGGATAGCGCTCCTTTAAAAATGCATATAACTGCGGCTGGCTGGACATGAACTTATAATTCGGGTACTCGTCCATCAGCTTTAACACAGTTGCAAAGCTGCGTCCGACTTTTTCCCTGGTCTGTGCCACAGTCCACCACCACGCAACATCGATATGCGTATGTCCGATACAGGTTGCGATCACATCCTCATACCCTGCCATATCCTCATAAAGTGCTTTCTGGATATAAGCAGATGCTTCCCGCACACTCCGGTAAAAGCCTTCGGAATACGGGGTCCTTAGATCCAGCAGATTGATCGTCTCATTGAGCACATACTCAATATCCTTGCGGTTTTTATCATCTGCTTCCATACGGGAAAATGCTGCAAGCGGAACCCACAGGTCATAATAGAGTTTTTCGATCTCTGCATCGATCTCCTCGATCTGTGTGCGGAGCGCAAATTCCTCATGCATGATCGGTATATGCCTGCAGATCGATGGTCAGTGTCTCTCCTGCCTTTCCGCTTCTTGTGATCAGGCACTCCCTGTGGTTCATATCGATTCCCTGATAAACCTCCCCGTTCACAAACACGATAAACTGCGGATTTCTTCCGTCATCCCACTCGTCGATCTGGGAGGAAACGCGGATCCATATGCTTTTGCCATCCAGCTCCTCCGGAACGGTATAGGTCGTGCGAAACCAGTAATGACGGTCCTTGCCATACCAGTGCATGGTCTTGCAGTCAAAGTTTTCCCAGGCTGCCTCGTCCTTTAATGCATCCTCCGGGTGAATAAAGTTTCCTTCCTTGTACTCCCACTGTGTCAGTGGAAATACCTGTTTTACTTTTAATTTCTTAAGTTCGTTGCAAATTACACCGACTCTTTTGTCTAAGAAATCCATATTTTCCTCCTTGTCTTGTTTTCTTTCTATATTAAGATCGTTTCCAATCTTTATATAAGTTCCATGATGCAGCCCATTAAATTATCTGGCAGCTGCATTAGCATCATGATTCATACTTTAATTTCCCTGTAATATGTACTTTTTCGTTGTTGCTTCTGTAGGATAACAAAACCGTTCTGCTTTTCTCATCCCATACAGACTGCAGTTCCATGTTTTTCCCGCTTTCTGTATGTGCACATAAATCTTCCGGTTTCCCTGGCAGGCGGATCCTCATATTCACCTGAATGTGATCAATTGCCTTCGCCTCAATACTAAGCTGTCCGTTTTCACATGCCATATTTTCAATACGCGCTGCCGTTGCGATAATCCTTACATCTTCTTTTATCTTTTCAAGATCAAACAGCAGCTTTTCCTGCCCGGGTTCTACCAAAACCCGCTCCACGACCGGATATTTATCTTCATACAGATCCACAAACAGACCCTCTTTTGTATAAACCGATCCCGTATCCGATTCCTGCATGGACGCTATCACAATATACGGATCCCTTCTTACCGACAGATAATTGCACATATTCCAGTGATATCCGCCCATCTTAAGTCCTTCCCGGATCCAGTTGCGGTATTTATCTGCGATCGCTTCATTCACGCTTAACAGCGCAGGAACTTCATTCCATACGAGAACATTTCCCTCTCCGATCCGGTAACATCCATTGGCTGGTTCCTTATCCATTCCAAACTCTGCAAAAAGATGTTGTGCAGGCGTGTCGCAGGAAAATTTCTGCCACCATTCCTGTAAATAATTATATGGATCAAAGTCTTTTCCAATATAAAAAAGTGTGCCTCCCTGTTTTTACCCCATTCCACCAGTTTTGTGATGAAATTCTTCACTTTTCCGGTTTCATAAAATTCATAACTTAAGATCAGATACCGATATTTTTTCTCAGATATTCCTCATAGCGGACCATGTGATCAAAATAGACCGGCTGTATCGGTAAACCATATTTTAATAATGGCAGTGTCAGACCAAACCAGTCCGGGAATGCGCAGCATTCTTTATACGCATATTCCATTTTTCCATGGATAAAAGAAGCTGACGTTCTTCTTCCTTTTGAAAAATAAGACGGTTCATCCAATCTTCCATCCCCGACAGATTGATCTTCTGCCCATGATGTTCCACTTGATCCGGGTATGTCCGCTGGTACATACAGCTATCTGCTAAAAATACACCAACCGCATCTTTTTCTGTTTCGCTCTCCTCTTTGGTCATATCTCCCAGTGTCTGTATCATACCTGCCAGAAATGTCGCGTAGGTATCCGGGATATTTTTTGCACCTTCCATATCCTCCGTCGGGATCATTCCCTCCGCAAGACCGACTTTTCTGGGATATCTTCCTTTAAACACCCTGTTTGGCCACGGACACACCTCGTAGTGATCCACATCCGGCCAGAATAAAGCTGCTGTCAGGGTCTTTTTGTATTTATCTGCATACTCTTCCCAGCCATGTTCCGGGTTATCTTCCACCGGATCCTGTAAAAACCATACTTCCTTATCTGTCCCTTTAACCAGTTCCTGCATGATGCCATACTCTAAATACGCCGTCTCAAATGTTCTGCTCTTATAATGGCCCTCATATACGTTTCCTGTGCCGCTCGTCCCCGTCCATACCTGTGCGATAAAACCATCCACCTCATCAACATCCAAAAGACGGCTTTCCGGACTCATGATCTTCCATTGTGCATAATTTACCAGACTGTGCGTCGCCACATAAAAATGGATCTCTTTCCCCGTTTTTCTTCCATACTCTTTGATATTTCTGCTGAGATGTCTGACAAGCCTTCCATATAAATATGCTTTTAATCTGGAACTGCGGTACTTCGCATTGATATTTGTATGGGGCGGCTCCCAATCCACGCCATAATATGCCAGATATTCTTTTTTAAATGCCTCCGAATATCCTCCCGCTTCCCAGAATTCGGGTTCTTCCATATAAATTTCTGTGATCCCTTTATCTATGAGAGCGCATAAGTGTTCCGTCAGATATTGGATAAAGGACCGTGTCGGCACCATATATGGCGTATCGACCCCGTGCAGGATCGGGTTTCCGTTCCGGTCTGTCTGACATTCATCCCAGTGTTCCTTTCCGTCCCACCTGCCGCACAGATATTCTTTATAATTTCCCCAGGCGCACCCAAGCATTAAATGTACCTTATAACCCCGCTCTCTATATTGCTGCATCCGGGATTCTAAAGATTCATTCAGACCATAGACCATTACAAAATCCGTCTGAAGGTCAATCTCTGATGACCACGGTTCTATCTCCTGAAACCCCGTTTTGATTTCTTCTTTTTCTCTTATAAAAGCCATACTTTCACCTGCTCTTTATTCACGCTCGATCCATACCGCGGAATGTGGCAATAACACGGTATCATTCACTGGATTTGTAAATTTCCGGTTTCCTTTTAAATTTCCAATCTCATACGGTGTTGACCGATGATTTACCAAAACCATTCCCGTCTCAAACACACCTGCTTCAATGCCTCTTTCACAGATTCCTGAAACAGGTTTTCCACATACCCCTAACAGATCTTCCAACAATGTACTTCTTGCCTGAATGATCGGATACATTTCTTTATTTCTCTGTTCATATGGTACATGTGGTATATTCTTTGCCACATAAGAAGCACCTAACTGTACTCCGCAGGAAATAACCTTTCCTTTTTCAATTTCCTGCATAACAATACATTTGCCCGCATCGTCTGCATATGCACTAATACATCTGCCTGTCTCATATCTCTGAAATTCACAGCCCTGTGGAATGACAGGCTTTTGATATATGTACGGTGTTTTTTCACATGGGATGCCCTGGATGCCAAAACAGTTTTTACTTAAACCACAGTCTGGTCCATGTAGCACAACTCCTCCATTTGTCACCCATTCCCGGATCATTTTTTCCATGTCTGTGTGTTCTTCTGCAAAATAACAGTCATTGGATGGAACAATCAGCATTTTATAGTCGTTTAATTTATTCTCTAAAATGTCATGATAGCTGATGACATCGGTCTGATACCCAAGATCACAGCATATTTCATACCACCCCAGCATATCCAGCCGGCGGATCTCATTATTTTCCACATCAAACGGTTCATAATCTGACATCTCGGATGGAAAAAGGATTGCGATCTCTTTAAATTTACTTTTTCCCCTTTTTGGAATCACTTCTGCACACCAGGTATTTCCCCTTCTCAGTGAATCTAAAAAGTCATCTTCCATGCGATTTAGCACACCGCCATCATCAAGTCCGTTCATCCCATAGGAAGTGTAGCCATCTACCCCGCACGCGGTCATGGTACCCACAATTTCTTCCGGTGTTAAAAATGCATACAGATCCCGGTAAATATAACGTCCCCAATAGATACCGCCGATACATTCTTTTCCTTCATTCATCACGCGCATCATACTGTGCTGGCAGGAAGTGACATAGCATCCGGACTCGCATCCGGTCTTGCCGGAACTGTTATGAAATGGCAGGAATCCACATATGGACTGATCGCATACATATCGATCCCCCGCATTGCAGTATCCCACAATTCACTGTAATCCGGATTGTCACTGTCACATTGTTTCTGGCTGTACACATTTAAAAAATATCCCCACTGCGACAGATCCGGACAAAGGAATAATTCCGGGTGGTCTTTTTTGAGGCGTGTCTGCATATCTTTAAAGTACAGCCGCAGTTCTTCTATTTTCCAGGACATGTTATCTTTCCATATCCAGAACTTCTTTGTTCTTTTTCTGATATCCTCTCCGGTATAACAGCTTCCCTCTCCATAAATCACAGAATACCAGTAATCCTCTGGTTTTAACTGCTTAAAATCATCGATATCCAGATCGTACCTCTCATTGAATAACGATATATTGTTTTTATATTTCTCTTTTTAAAAAATTTCTGATAGCGTTCTATTCCATCCTGGTCAAAACTTGGCGCTGCAATCGGATCCCACATCGTACATGTTGGAAGGACCTGTTTTTGTCCCAACCGGCAGGTGGTACAGCCCTCCCCGTACATTTGAAGGATCTGGTCTACATGCTCTGCCATCGTTTCTCTCGCAGTATCTGACCAGTACTTGTACCATTTTCCACCTTTTTGATCTATTGTCACGACCTCTTCCCCAAATACAGGTGGACTGAAACGGATATGCGGGTACAAATTATCGCCATTTAAATATAACACCAGGAAATTATACGTTAATCCATGTTTCAATGCAGACTGCCCCATATATTCCTGCATTTTTACATATTGGCTCCGTTCTCCGGTTTTATAGCGTTCCCTGAAATCTTCCCAGTCTTTTGTGTCAAACATAACGCTGTTATAACCAAGATTTTTGATCAGTTCCATCGTCTCATCCACAAAATCCGGATCGTCATATCCCGGACTGTAAAAATTTCCAAATATTACATTCATATATGGTTTTCCCGAATTTTTCTCTATCATTCTTTTCTCCCACTGTTGTTTCCAGAAATTTTTTGCAAAACAGAGCTGTCACAAATAATATTATTATTATTTGTAACAACTCCGTTTTTTATTACATACTTCCATGCTTTCCATTAATTCATTTACTGTCGTAAACGCAAGTCCTGTAACTGTATCTGCACAGCCATAGTAAATTGCAATTCTTCCTGTTTCTGCGTCCGTAAGCGCAGCACACGGAAATACGACATTCGGAACATCTCCCATACACTCATAAATTTCATGTGGTGCCAGAATATAATTTTTTGTCCGCTTTAAGACTTTCCATGGTTGTTCGAGATCTAACAGTGCACAGCCCATACGGTATACAAAACCGTTACAGGTGTTGATAACACCGTGGTAGATCACAAGCCATCCTTCTTCTGTCTCGATCGGGATACAGCCTGCACCAATTTTGGTTGACTGCCATGCTGACTCGTCCCCTTTGATGGTTCCCATCACATATCTGTGAACCCCCCAGTGTTTCATGTCAGGACTTTCACTGACGAAGATATCTCCAAACGGCGTATGCCCATTATCACTTGGACGGCTTAGCATATAGTAGTTTCCATTGATCTTTCTCGGAAAAAGAACTCCATTTCTGTTAAATGGCAAAAATGCATTTTCCAACTGATAAAATGTTTTAAAATCAAATGTATAACCTACGCCGATCGTTGGATATCCATGATATCCATTACACCAGGTGATATAATAGCGGTCCTCTATAAAACATACTCTCGGATCATATCTGTAATCTCTTTTTCCAATCTCTTCATCATCACAGTGGAATACGATCGGATCATCCGAAATATCCCAATGGATCCCGTCTTTACTAAACCCTGCAAAGATATCCATACTGATCGATCTGCTGTCGCAGCGGAATATTCCTGCATATCCATCTTCAAACGGAACGACCGCACTGTTAAAAATGCTGTTTGAATTTCTGGTCGCAAAGCATCAATGATTGGATTTGCTTTATATCTCCATACAGGAAGTTTATCGTTTTCGTCCTTGTCTTGCCATGGCATATCCGGCAATGCTTTTCCTACTATTTTACTCATATTTACTGTTCTTCCTACTGTTTATTTGCTAAAAATTCATCAATCTGTGACTGTGCCTCATCTAAGACATCCTGGAATCCTGCATTCATTAATTCCTCTTTGATCTCCGGAACTGCTTCCTTCGGATCTCTTACACCTGTGAGGACTTCACTCTTGTAACGTAACCATACTTCTGTACAGTTTGATAACTGATCCTCAACGTTTGATGTATCAAATGTAAATCCTAACAGAACAGATGGTACTGCATTTTCATTTAACTCTTTCACTTCATCCCACTGATTTACAGTGTCTGTATCCTGCTGTGTAACGGTAAAGAATGTTCCTGTGTATAACCTGCCATTGTCCAGTCTTCATTGAGTTTGTGAACTTTATTGTCATCTGTGTACTCAAAGTTTACTCCCTCTTCTCCATAGTAGAACATATCCCTAAGAGTCGTATCTGTATTTACAAGATCTAAGAACTGTAAACATTTCTCAGGATATTTTGTATTTGCAGAGATCATGTTAATAGAACCGCGAACTGTATCATTCGATAAGATCGTATCGCCAATTTTTGCAACCTCAACATCTTTTCCCATCTGTGGACCCCAGGATGTCTGTGCTGCGGTAGACCATCCCTGTGCCACTCTCCAGACATTATATACACGGCCTTCGGAAAGTGTAGATGCATCCGGATTGATAATACCGTCCTGATACCACTCATGAATGGTCTCTAACTCTGAATAAATATCATCCTGTTCCAGTGTATAGCATACTTCGCATCTTTATCATTGTACTTTACACCAAGTGCCTGGCATCCGGCACCTAACTGATCATAAGTATCAAAGATATAATACAGACCATCATTCTTTACATAGACCGGATAATCATTGGTATCACTTTTGATCTGCTTAAAGGTATCTGTCAGGGAAGATATGTCTGTCATAGATTCAATATCAAGATTATACTTGTCTACGATCTCCTTATCCCAGATCGCATAATTGGATAATGAGCTGTCTTTGTAGGTGGGAACTGCATAAATCTTTCCATCGATCGCTACTGCATCCCAATAGTCACTTGGCATAAGTTCCTTCAAGCCCGGCATGTTATCATCGATCAGATCTGTAATGTCATAATAAGCTCCGAGTTTTGTATCAGATGTATAAACATTTCCGTTGCCGAAAATAATGTCATAATCTTCATTGGTACTGATAATGATATTTCTACGGTTATCCCAGTCTCCCCAGGCAACTACTTCCATATCAATATTTACACCTATTTTTTCGCCGACATAATCATTCACTTTCTTTACCCAGGAATCATAGTTATCCGGCATTCCACTTCCAATTGTGACCCACTTCAAAGTAACGATATCATCGCTTTTACTGCCTGAAGCGGTGGAGTCCCCCTGGCTTTCAGAACTATTTCCACACCCTGCGAATAATCCTGCGGTCATCATTGCTGCAAGCCCCAATGACACAATTCTCTTTTTCATCATAAAATTTTCCTCCTAAATCTGATATCTCTTATTTTGTTTACACGGTATCATCCTTTTACAGAGCCGATGGTCAGACCTGAAATAAAATACTTCTGGAAAATGGATATACACATGCAATAGGAACCACGATAATAATAGCGATCGCCATTCTCACACTCTCTGTCGGCATACTTGCTTTATACTGCTGCAATGAAAGCCCGCCATATGGATTGTTCGCTATATACTCAATATTGTTCTGGATATTATTCAGCATAGACTGTAATGTCTGTAAATTCTTGTCTGAAATATATAAGGATGCCTGAAACCAGTCATTCCAATATCCAAATGCCGCGAACAGTGCGATTGTTGCAATGATCGGCTTTGAAATCGGTAAAATGATCTGTGCAAAAATTCGAAGCTGTCCTGCGCCATCAATTTTTGCCGATTCCACGATGGAATCAGGAATCGTCGTTTTAAAAAAGGTTTTACAGATTACAATATTAAATGGCGATACCGCAAGCGGCAGGATCAATGCCAGATAGAATTTCTCAAATGCAGGATATTTGTATTAACAACGTATCCGGCGAGCATACCACCGTTGAAAATCATCGGGATAAAAATCACCCAGGTATAAAAACTTTTCAGTTTATAAGTATTTCTTGAAACAACATATCCCATCGTCGTTGTCAGCAGTACTGACAAAATAATACCAAGCGCGGTAACCAGAATGGAAATGAATGTTGCATGTAAAATAGTTCCTCTTTCATTCCACAGAAACTGATATGCCGCTGCCGAAAGTTCCTGTGGTATTAACTGATATCCATTTTTCTGTATTGATGTCTCACTCGAAATAGAGATAGAAAACACAAATACGATTGGAAAAATACACAACGCTGATAATATAATAAAAATGATATTAAAAAACACATTCGTGCTTTTTTTAATCTGATTAAGTTCTTTTTCTT
>ENA-OQCN01000538-OQCN01000538.1-human-gut-metagenome-genome-assembly--contig:-NODE-538-length-20174-cov-2.730384_pt1 | contig 20174 bp, 26 predicted proteins | sample MGYA00242497_ERZ504576 | MGnify/ENA primary metagenome ERZ504576 (study PRJEB26092, sample SAMD00036296) | human gut metagenome | host: Homo sapiens | study: EMG produced TPA metagenomics assembly of... | reverse complement strand
GAGTCATGTCTTCTTCTTTTTCTCTTCTTTCGGATCCGGCTTTTCTTCTTCCTTCGGTGCATCCGATATATCCGGAATATCTCCCAGTTCCTGCAATATCTGCATATTTGGATCTGACAAATCAATGTCACCCGCATTTTCTCCTGTTAGCGGTTCTTTTTGAGATGAGACAGAATCACCTTTTTCATCCTCATCATCTTCCCCAAAAAGAATGCGTGATAATTTTTTTAGAAAACCTTCTTTTTTCGGAGTTTCTTCTATGCCATCCGGAGTAATTTCGGTTTCTTCTGCCTCACTGTCTCCAAACATATCAGCCCCGCCAAGGTCTCCAAAATCATCCAGTCCTGTGCTGCCTGCATCATCCATACCAAAAGTATCACTTCCGGCATCATCTGACGCCTGTGCCGGTTCTGCTGTATCTTCAGACTGTTCATCCGGCTCTTTTTCCATCGTCTGTGCCTGTGACAAACCTTCTGTTTTTGTCACATCATCGATACCCGGGATATCTCCAAGCGTATCCATCAGGAAATCATCATCATTATTATTATGATCTGCTCCATCCACAATCTGATCTAAACTGTTAAAGAAATCATCCGTTTTTTCCTCTTCCGGTGACGACTTCTCATTTTGCAATTCTTTTTCAAACTGTTCTAAAAAATTATCTTCCGCTTCTTTGGAAAGTAAATCATTTTCCATATCATTCATAATATCTTCCTCTGTCTGCATCGTTTCACTCCCGGTTTTTTCTTTGTATCCAAATCTTTTTCAGATATGGAATTTAACAGTCCATCCAGATAATCTTCTGTCCCGCTCATCCGATACCTCCGTCAAGCCTATAACTTAATTTGGGGATGTGACAATACATCACATCCCCCTCTTCGCTTCAACCTAATCAATGCTTTTATCAATTAAATTGTCAATAGCCTCTACAAGATTGCCGATTTCAGGTTTTGTCAACTGAGCATCTGCCCCTAACTGTTTGCCTTTAATTCTCATTTCCTCATTGACCAAAGATGAGAAAATAATGAGCGGTATCTTCTTCATATTATCATTTGTCTTAACCAGTTTGGTCAGTCTGTGTCCATCCATCATCGGCATCTCGATATCCGTGATAATACAGTGAACCTTGTCACGCACATTGCCTGCTTTTTCAAATTCAGTAAGTTTGTCCCATGCTTCCTGACCGTTCATTGTCACAATCAGATTGGTGTATCCTGCCTTCTTCAGACAATCTGTGATCAGGCGGCTAAGAAGCGGTGAATCCTCAGCGATCAGGATCGGAGAGTCACAACGTTCACGGCTTACCATATTATCAACATCTGATACCTTAAGTCCTGTCTCCGGGCTGATATCGGATACAATCTTCTCAAAATCAAGGATGATGATCAGCTTGTCATCCATCTTAATGACACCTGTGGATGCACTGTTATTCTCCGTATTGATCGTTGAATCCGGTTTGATGATGGATTCCCATGATACACGATGGATACCAATCACAGCATCTACATGAAACGCAATATTTAATTTGTTAAAGTTCGTGATGATAAAAAGTCCTTTGTTTTCTCCGTCCTCCGGCATTCCCAGGCATCTTTTCAGATTAACAACAGTAATCATCGTATCACGCGGCATAAAAATACCTTCCACACTTGGATGAGAATTTGGTACTGGTGTAACCGCTGATACGTCAATATCTCTCTGATCTTTGCAACATTGATTCCATAATGATTATTTCCTAATGTAAATTCCAGGACCTCCAGTTCATTTGTTCCTGACTCTAAAAGTATATTTGTATCCATTCCTGTCTCTCCTCCCGCGTATCATCTGCTACGCAATTCGTCTCTTTTTCCATTGCATAAATACTGCATTTATTATAGCACATTACTAATATCATTACAAAGTAATTTGATAATTTGTACCGCTGATATTTACAAACAGATCCAGACTGTCCACACTGGTCACACTGTCCGGCACCTGAAACAATAAGATAGTATTTTCTGTTACTCCAGCCGGGACTGTTTCCTGATACAGTGCAAAATCAGATGGAAGTATTGTATTTTCTTCCTCTGCTTTTTCCTGACCATTGACCATAACAGAGAACTTCGGTGTCTTTGCAAAGTTATCTATCGCTATTTCATCCGCTCCGGAATTTGTAATATCAATACCGACAATCACAAATGTCTTGCCCTGCTCTGCATCCAGCGAATAATAACCGCCCTCCATATAATTTGCTGCAATTTCTGCTCCGGTATATGTGACCGACAGATTTTCTCCTCCAAACAGTTCATCCAGTGTCGACGGCTCTGCTGTTTTATTCTCTGTGCTCTGGTCTCCTGCAGCTGCATTGCCGGATGCATCCAGTGTGATTTTATTCTCCGTCTCCGTCGTCTGTGACTCATCCACTGCCTCTGTTTCCTGCTCATTGCGGCTCACATTTGCAAGACCGTCAGGCTGGCTCGTATTAAATTTTGCCACAGCGTGTGCCGAGTAATCCACAATCATGCCTTCCTCATCTTCTGTTAAACTGTATGGCTGTTCTCCACATCCACCGAGCAGCAACGCTGTCACTGCTGCCACTGCCGTTAATCTCATTCCCGTTCTTTTCATGGCATTCCTCTCAAAATATCTGTAAATAATAGAACTCACGCTCTGCGAATATTCTATTATCATGAACAACAGAATGCGCACTCTGCGAACATTCTATTGTCACGAACTATACCCATATGTTAGCATTTTTGGTATGATTTATCAACTAAAAAATTTCCATTATTTGTTTCTAGTTCAAACCAGAATTCCACTCCGTCCTCATGATTGATCACGCCGCACTTCTGATGGAACGAATCCATGATTGCCCGGACGATTGACAGACCGATGCCGCTGCCACCGTATTCTCTGGTTCTCGCTTTATCCACTTTGTAAAATTTGATCCAGATATTGTCCACATCTTCTTCCGGTATCGGATTTCCCGTGTTAAAAACACTGACGCGGACTTTGTCCCCTTTCTGTACACAGCTGATATCGATCCGCTTTTCTCCCTCTGCGTGATGGATCGCATTGCTCAGATAGTTGGTCACTACCTCTTCCACCTTAAATTCATCCGCCCACGCATATAACGGTTCCTGCTGTGTAAAGTCCAATGTGATCTCATTCTGATTCAAAAGGATCGCAGACGAATTGATCACCCCCCGGATCAGTTCTGTCAGGTCAAACCGCTCCATGGTGATGACCTCATTGCCAAATTCGAGCTGGTTTAAAGTGAGCAGTTTTTTGACCATTTTATTCATCTTGTCCGCTTCGTCCATGATGACTTCGCAGTAAAAGTCCCTGCTCTCCGCATCATCATTGATACATTCTTTCAATCCCTCCGCATAGCCCTGGATCAGTGCAAGCGGTGTTTTTAACTCGTGCGATACATTGGATAAAAACTCTTTGCGCATCTCATCGATCTGCGTCTTTTTGTCAATATCGATCTGCAGCTGGTTATTTGCGCTTTTCAGTTCGGAGATCGTATGCTCTAACGTGGTCGACATGACATTCATATATTCGCCTAACTCATCTACCTCGTTGTGGTATCTGCGCCCCGGCTGGTATTTTGCCTCAAAATCAAGCTCCGTCATGCGTTTTGAGATATCGGTCAGACGCAGAAGCGGTGTTGTAATGCCTCTTGAGACAAACACGATCACGACTGCACTGATGATTGCAGCGACAACACCCACACATGCCAGAAATGTATTGGACAGATTGACGCTTTCCCTGATACTCTCAAGTGCGGTACGCATCAGGATCAGATTGCCGTTTGAAAGTGTTCCGTAAAGGACCAGAAACTCTGAATCTAACCTGGTATCCGTCTGTTTTTGAATAATATAATTATCCGACTGCATCATCACCGTCACTTCATTTTGTTTTTCGCCAAAAATGATATTCATAAATTCCAGCATCATTTTCTGCGTATCATTGACGGAAGACCGCACGATCGTCCGGTCGGAGCTTATGATCATGACGGTGATATTCCCATTTGCACAGAGATTGTCAAATGTCACATCAAAAGAACTGTCATCAAGTGTCCCTGCCTCACTCGCTTCATCGATCGTCTCAAATCCGGAAAGCAGCGTATTTTGTTTATTGATCACATAGTACGGTTCTAAAAAAACCGTGTTGATAAACCAGCACAAAAGAAGTGTTCCCGTAACCAGACAGATACTGATCAGGATCAACTGGTGTGTCAGTGAACCAAAATATTTTCTTTTAAATTCTTTTTTCCTGCTTTTCATCATTACTTATCACTGCCATTTTCTTCTGCTTCAAATTTGTAACCCATGCCCCAGATGGTTTTGATGTAATCTCCTTTTTCACCGATCTTGGCACGCAGTTTTTTGACATGTGTATCGATTGTTCTGGCGTCCCCGAAATAATCATAGTTCCAGACATGATTAAGAATCTTTTCCCTGGAAAGTGCAATGCCTTCGTTTTCCATAAAATAGGTAAGCAGTTCAAATTCCTTGAAGCTTAATTCGATCTGTCTGCCATCCACCGTCACTGTATGTGCAGTCTGATCGATCACGATGCCGCCGATGGAAAGAAGTTTTCCCTCCTCCGGTGCCTTTCCGCTTCTTCTTAAAATTGCACCGACACGCGCAACTAAGATCTTCGGAGAAAACGGTTTTGAGATATACTCATCAACTCCAAGTTCGAACCCTGTCAGCTCGTCCTCCTCATCCCCCTTCGCCGTCAGCATGATAATTGGCACTTTCGAAGTCTCCCTGATTTCCCTGCAGACCTCCCATCCGTTCATCTTTGGCATCATGACATCTAAAATGATCAATGCAATATTTTTTTCCTGATAAAAAATATCGAGTGCTGCTTCTCCATCTCCCGCTTCTAACACCTCATAATCTTCCCTGACCAGAAAATCACGGACTAATTTTCTCATTCTGCTTTCATCATCCACAACTAATATTTTAATTTTTTCCATCTTTGTTCCTCATTTCTGCGCTGCTTTTTTGCACATCTCAAATTTGTGCCAGAGTACAAACCTGCATGTTATCCTAACAGATAATTATGAAATAAATGTGATGTCTTCTATGGTTCTTCCACCGTCTGTTCACGTTCCTTTAACGCGGCTTCCCTCTCATCAAGTTCCTGCTCCCACGCCGCATATTTATCAATCAGCTTATTTTCATAATTGATGATCGTCGGACTGTCGCTCGTCGATGCAACGATAAACATTCCGATCACGCTGACTGCCAGTATCACAGATATAAATAACGTGATCTCATATTTTTTGCGGTATCCATCCGTTTTTTTTGACGCCTTCTTTTCGCTCGCCCTGTTTTTTGCAGAAATCCTTAATTTTTTCCGGAGGCTCTCCTCTAACACCGGATGTGTCACGGAAATCGGAAGAATATCACTGTTATTAATGGACGGATTCTGAATCAGATATTCCTGTAGTTCTTTTAAGTATGTAAATCCAACCGCTGTTTCAAACAGTTCCTGCTTCACCATTTTATTATATATTTCAAGCACCGTTTCCGGATGATGCATATCTGCGCGTTCTTCCACATAATGAATCCCATGTGCTTCCTTTTTCGCCTGCTCTGCTTCCGCTTCATCCGTAAAAACAAAACCGTTTATCTTTACTTTTTTCTTTTCGGACATGATTATTCCTCTTATTTTTCTTATTATCGTGATATGTCTTTTGTCATTCTGATTTTAATAATGTCAGAATCAAATAACGGTTCCAACATTATTTTCATTATAAAAAAATGTGAAAAGAAATGCAATGCGTATTGTATTGTAATTTCTATATAGTATAATCGGCTTAGGAAATCAATTCTGGAGGTTTTTTATGAACAAAAATAATTTTGCACCGCTGCGCCTATGGGTTGGAACAGCTACGATTACTATGACACCACTGTGACAGAAGATGCCGTGAAAGCAAATGCAGATTACATGGCTGCACATTTAAAGGAGTTTGGATGGGAATATATCGTCGTTGATATCGAATGGTACGCGATCGGTGCCGGTTCCATGCGCGATCAGTTCCAGTATATCCCGTTTGCGGATGTTGCCATGGATGAATTTTCAAGACTGCAGCCGGATCCGGCACGTTTTCCATCTTCTGCGGACGGAACCGGTTTTACCCACCTTGCTGACTATATCCACAGTCTCGGTTTAAAATTCGGTATCCATATCATGCGCGGAATCCCAAGAACTGCTGCGCATAACCATTGTAAGATCAAGGGCAGCAACGTGACTGCGATATGGTCGCAAATCCTTCCTCCATCTGTGGATGAACCCGGATATGTACGGTGTCCGCGATACGGAGGCAGGACAGGCTTACTATGATTCCCTGATGGAACTTATACTTCCTGGGGTGTTGATTTCATCAAGTGCGATGATATCTGTAATACCAATATCTATCCGGCCAATCCTTATTCTGCACGCCATGAGATAGAAATGCTCGCAAAGGCGATCGCACGCTGTGGCAGACCGATCGTTTTATCCCTTTCTCCGGGACCTGCACTGATCGAACACGCATGGCACTATGAGACTTATGCAAATATGTGGCGTATCACCGATGATTTCTGGGATAAATGGGATCTGTTAAAAGATATGTTCCACCGCTGTGAGCTCTGGCAGAACCATGTGGCAAAAGGATGTTACCCGGACTGCGATATGCTTCCGCTCGGCTGGCTTGGAAAAGGATTCGGTCATGAATGGTACACTAATTTTACACCGGAGGAACAGCATACCATGTTAACGCTCTGGTGTCTCTTCGGTTCCCCTCTGATGCTTGGCTGTGAACTGACAAAGTTAGATGACGCCACACTTGCCCTTCTTACTAACCGCGATGTGCTGTCCATGTTAACCCCGGACTGCAAGCCGCATCAGGTATGTCTTGACGATGAAAAAGCCATCTGGTGTGCATACAATGCAGTTACCGGTGAACACTTTGCCGCCTTCTTCAACCTATCGGATGAGACACAGACGATCCACTGTGACATCGAAACGCTCCATGTCGGCGATGAACCCTGTGCCCACAAAGATGCCAGCCTGACGGAACTTTGGAGCAAAGAAAAAACATCCGTATCCGGCAGTGCCATTTCTGTCACACCGCCAGCACACGGATGTCTGGTATTTCGTGTAGAAAACTAGTCGGAAAGATCACTCCTCCGGCATCCAGACACGCATCTGGTTTTCTCCCCGGTTCGCCCACGCATAATAAGGAATTGCGGTCAGCGTCACATCTGTCCGCTTCGGGCGTTCCTCGGAGTAAAGTGCATCACTGCTCTCCATCCGGTATCCCGGCAGATGGATCAGCACATTTCCCGCTAATACACCTTCTTTGCAAAGTTCCGTCTCAGCTTTGATCTCTCTTGGTATACGAAGTGCCTGAATGCACTCACCATTGTCTGCACCTTCAAAGCAGTAAACGACCGGTCCCCTCATCAACGCGACACAGCCTCATCTTCACGCACATTCGTATTTGCATAAATTTTTCGTACTGGAAGATCAAATGTAAGTGCAACCACATCATTTTCTCCCCAGTTTCTCTTCAGATAAAGATAACCATCTTTCACAAAAGACATGTCATCTGTTTTTTCTCCGTTTACTGTCACAGCAAGTGTGTCCGGACGAATATGGGATGGGATATGAATTGCAAGTTCAAACGCCTTTTTCTTTTTTTGCTTTTACCTGATAGGATACCTTTCCTTCCCACGGATAACTGCTTTCTACCGTAATCACCGCTTTATCAAAATCCGCGGTCTGTCCCAGAAACAGATGTGAATAGAGCGTCGTTTCACTCTCACTCCATGCATAAGTTCCCAGTGAAGTTACAAGACGTACCAGGTTCGGCGGACAGCATGCACATGCATACCAGCCCGGACGGGTCGGCAATACATGTTTATAACCAAAGATCGTGCCGGATGTTCCCGGATTTACCTCAAGCGGATTCACATAGAAAAACTGTTTTCCATCCAACTGGATACCGCTGATGGTTCCATTGTAAAATTCCCGTTCCATGATATCGGCATAAATTCCAAGGGGTTTTATTTCCAACATTCTCTTTGCAAAAAAGATCATTCCTATCGACGCGCAGGTCTCCGCATATGCCATATCGTTTGGCAGATCATAGTCAATCGTAAATGCCTCGCCCTCAACCGTAGAACCGATGCCGCCGGTGATGTACATTCTTTTCTTTACAATATTATCCCACAGAGTCTGACACGCCTCATAAAGTCTCTGATCTTTATCTTCCCCGGCAAGGTCTGCCATCGCCGTGTACATATAAACGGCACGCACACTGTGCCCAACCGCCTCTTTCTGCTCATAGATCGTTGCATGTGTCTGCGTATATCTCTGATCTAACGGCTCTAAGCTGTACTGCCCCCAGTGCTGCCAGCCTCTTTTTTTCTTTTCCTCGTAAAAGTAATTTGGATTTTTTCCGCGCTCTTCCAAAAATACCGTGCCATATCCTTATATTTCTCTTTTCCGGTCGCACGGTAAAGTTTCATCAGTCCGATCTCAACTTCCTGGTGCCCCGGAATCCCCGGCTCTTTATCTTCCCCGAACATGGAAATAATATGGTCAGCAAGACGCTCCACCACATGAAGCAGTTTTTCTTTTCCGGTTGTCTGATAGTATGCGACACCAGCCTCCATCATATGTCCGGCACAGTACAGTTCATGGCACTCCTGCAAATTCTGCCAGCGGTGTTCCGGTTCTTTTACAATAAAAAAAAGTATCTAAGTAGCCGTCCGGCTGCTGTGCTTTTTCAATAATCTCAATGATCTCGTCTGCACGCACCTCCAACGCTTTATCCGGCTTTACGGCAAGTGAATAGGCAACGCCTCTAACCATTTTGCCACGTCGCTGTCCTGAAAGACCATGCCGTAAAATTCGCCTTCGCTTAAGCCTGCGGCAATACGGAAGTTTTCGATGGCATGGCTTTTTTCCACGCCCGGGACTTCGTCGTTTAATACTTTTTCCTGGAAAGGGATGACAGTGTCGATCATGCGGTGCTGCATGGCGGACCAGAAGGTGTCGTGGATGGTTATTTGGTTGATGTTGATTTCGTGGATGGTTTTTGACATGAGTCCTCCTTTGGGTTGTTGGCTCGGATTCGCGGATCGCGGTGGGAGCGTGGGCGGCTGACAGCGCGATCCGCAAATCCTACCTACAGTATGTTGGTTGATATGGTTTTAGTTTAGCACACGTATGCGATAATACAATGGATATTTCAAAAAACATGTCATAATTTCAGGCGCTTAAAAATACCTAACTAAAACTTCCCATACCTAAAATGGGATTCGTTCCTTGAAAATTCAATATTTCAGCTAACAAAATAGCGATTTATGCCGCTGCAGCTTCCAAATGGAGTGCTTTTCTCAGATATTCCGGCAATCTTGCTTCAAAATCAGCGGTAAAAGCATTCAGTTGCTCATCGCTTAGTTTAAAGATTCCCTGAAGACTTGCCATCAAGGCTTACATCAGGATGCAAAGTGACCTGTTGAAAGTAATGTCTGCCATTTCATCAACAAGGAAGAAGAACAGTTCACCAAGCGTTCTCTGATCTTCATTTTGGCGCTGCTCCATTGCAAGTAACATATATCGGGTAAACACGATCGCCACATGGGCTGTCAGTGCATCATAAGATAAACTGTGGCATTCTCCAACCAGATTCAGCATGGATTTGCAGGTTTTGAAAAAGACCTCGATCTGCCACGGCGCTTTTTGTTCCGGGAATAGATTTCTTTGATATTCAGCTGTTCACCACCGTACGAATATTTGATCCGGCTACTTTTCTTAATCATGGCAATCACATCCATGCCTTTTGCATGGATGGCTGTGACCTGTGCTGGATTGGAAAACCAGGAATCAAACAGGACATAATCCGCTTTCAGCCCTGCACTGAGGGCTGTATTCAGTAAAGTCATCATTGCCTCTGGTGCTTTTGTTTGGGCTAGCGCACGTCTTTTTCCTGCAAGGGTTCTGTTGTCAAAGTCCTTTACCGGGCCGATGATATTTGTATTCTTTGCAGACGCTAACAGGCAGCTGTTTACAGGGATCAGTGTGTTTCCATCACTCCAGCTTAAAGTAAGCATCCTGAAGCCCTTTTTGAAATGCATATCCGTGTGGTCAAAAACTTTTGATCCCAGTTCCGTTTTCTTACAGCTGGTACGGTTGAAAAGGCTGTCATCAATGATAAAGACATTTTTTCTTTCCGGATCTGTCAGATCACGAATGTCATGATTGACAATATCAGCTGCAAGAAGAGAAGTAAAACGAAGCCAGTTTGTTTTTGAAGAATTAAGGAAACGGTAGAAAGTGTTCTTGGAAAACGCCTCCTTAAAAGAGCCAGTCCGCTGCTGCATATACATACTTCTTCCGACAAAAATGTTGCTGAGTTTATAACGAAGCAGGGAAACAGATGAAACACCTTTTTCCTTCATTCCATTACATCTGGCAAGGAGCCTGCCAACATGATGTTTGGAAAAAATCTCTTAACACAGTCAATTAAGTCGTTCTCAACGAAATAGTTTTGTGGTATACTGGACATGGCATAAATCTCCTTTGTAAAGATGGTTTCTAGTCAATTCCATTATACCAAACGGAACAGATTTATGCCTTTTTTATTGGCTGAAATATTGAATTTTCAAGGATCAACGCACCAATATGGTGTGGGAAGTTTTAGTTATTAAACTAAATACTCGTGGGCCATAACAAGCATAACACTTGCTGTCCACGTATACGCTCTGTCACGAAGCCCTTCTCCGGTCAAGGCATCAAAATTCTCCGCGCATCCGCTTTTCTGAATCATACGGCAGAATTTATGTACAGCTTCGCTGACAAATTCCTCTTCCCCACATTCCCTCATGCCATCCAGAACAATCATGGTGCTTGGCGCCCATATGGGGCCTCTCCAGTATCCATCCGGTTCATATGCACTGCTGGCCGGGCTCTCTGTAGCAAGTCCGTATTCTGTGTTGAACTTTTCACTCTTAAGAGTTTCTATCATTGTCCGGCGGATTCCTCTTGGAAGTTTTTTCCCTATTATGATAGGAAGATACAATATCAAACTGTCACAATCTACTTCCGTCATATCAAATCCTGCCAGACCTATTGGCTTTTCATCCCGGAAGAGAACTTGCAACATCTTATCCAGCATTTTGTCTGAGCGTTCCTTCCACATGTCGGCATCTGACATATATCCAAGTTTTTCTGCCACCTCAGCAAGCACATCCATCTGCAACACTAAAAATGCAGCCAGGTCCGGCAGCGTCACCGGTGGAAGTTCGGCAAAGGCTGTGGCATTATCCCAGCCGGAGTCGTTGCCATGTGTGTACTCACATAGACCATCCCCATTCTCATCTCTGCAGTTCAGCCACCAGTAGGTCCATTTGGAAAGTTTTTCGTAAGCCTCCATAAGCTGTTCATGTGAAATCGCCATAATTCCCATGAGTTTTCTGAGTGTCCAGCCGTGAATTGGCGGTTTGCAGTAATTGTGGATGATTTTTGCGTCATTTACACTGTCGGGAATATTCCCTGACGGTTTCTGGAAATCAAACATCACCAGGAATTGGTCCCAGGCCTCTTTGGGATTATGGTAAGCAAGGGCCATAGCATTAAAACAGTGATCCCAGCTCCATACATTACACATCCAGTTCTTTGACATAAACATGGATTCCCGTTTCAGTACACCGCAGGGAGCTACTATACTGGCCCAGTCCACATACGCTGCCACTCTCGCCGCATCAGCATAAACAGCCGGTACGGAAGGCATGGATTCATAAAATCTCTCAAACTCAGCCGCTTTCTCTTTTAATATAGCATCATAATCATACTCTATTTTCCGGTCAGCCCAATCTTCAAAGTTTTCTTCAAGTGTGGCCAGATATTCTCCGGCATTTCCCGGCTCCAGGCAGATACGGCAATACTCAGCCGTGCTGACACTCCACTTCTGCTCTGGCCTGACCGTCCCTTTTGCAGCCCTGACCATGTAACGGGAATTGCCGTTAAAGCAATTTACCATCCAGAAATCTTTGTCTCCTGATTTCCAGGGCTGTGCAAAAGTAAACATGGTGCCTTCTGTCATAAAATCAAATTCCAAAGCCAAATTACCACGTATTACAATAGTATCCTTATCTGCAAATACAAGTCTTGCCGTACCCTTATCCGTAATTATCCGCAGTTCCCAGGGTTCTGCTTCGTATGTATATTCTATCTGCTTTCTTTCATATACAGGCCTTACTCTTGCTAGAAAAGATGAACTGGCCGAGCCGTGAACGGTACGGAAATATAACCCGTTCTCCACTTCTTTACCCTGATATTTCCCTTCCAGATATGAAAATGCCATATAAGACCCTCTGGTACTGAACGGTACTTCTCTTAAATTCAGTCTCATGATAAAAACCCTCCTGTTGTTATCCTTTTAATCCCGAGAATGTAATTCCTTCAATAAAATATTTCTGTGCTGCGAAATACACAGCAATCATAGGAAGCGTAATGACTGTAGCAACTGCCATCAGCAAGTTCCACTGACTGGTGTGCTCACCCATAAAATTCTGGAGTGCTAAGGAAACTGTCTTCAGTTTCTGGTCGTCCAAATAGAGAAGAGGTCCCATAAAGTCATTCCACGTATTCATAAATGTGAAGACACCTACCGTACAAAGAGCCGGTTTCGACATGGGAAGAATAATTTTTGCATAGATTGTAAAATAGTTTGCCCCATCTACAATCGCCGCCTCATCGTATTCTTTCGGTATACCGCTGTAAAACTGTTTCACCAGGAACACATTGAAGGCACTTCCGAAGAAACAGGGGACGGTCAGTGGAAGGAAGGTGTTATACCCTCCCACAGACTGCCAAATCAAAAACTGCGGAATCATCAATACCGTATAAGGAATCATCATGGTAGATAAAAGCAGTGCAAACCAGATGTTTCTTCCTTTGAATTTCAGTCTGGAAAATCCAAAAGCAATAAAACTGGAACTTAAAACACCGCCCACCATATTTACAATTACTATAATACCGGAGTTTAAGAAGTACCTGCCGAAAGAATCCCGGGTAAAGGCCTCCACGAAATTGTCAAAGTTAAACTGCGACGGTATCCACTGGATTGGAACCGTAGTATCTCCCTGTTTGTCATAAATGCACTCCGTATCATCCAGAAAAACGGGAAGAGCATGGTTACGGATATCGCAATCAACAATATGTAACTGATTATTTTAACTCTTTTCTGTCTTTTACTTTTCATATGTCAGTCTCCATTCTCATACACAACCCATTTTTTCTGTGACTTAAATACAATCAGGGTAAGCACTGCAATAATTACAAAGAATACCCAGGACATGGCAGCCGAATATCCCATCCTTGACTGCTTAAATGCAGTCCGGTAAACCATCAGGGAATAGAACAATGTCGCATTGGCCGGTCCGCCGTCTGTCATAATATAAGCCTGTGTGAAAATCTGCATGGAGTTGATAATTGCCATTACAAAATTGTAGAAAATAATTGGCGTCATCATGGGAACCGTTATATTCATAAATCTGGAAAGTGTCCCCGCCCCGTCAATTTCTGCCGCTTCGTAAAGCTGTCTGGATACACCCTGAAGTCCTGCAAGATAGATTACCACAGTGTTTCCGGCCCCCCATAAAGCCATAACTGCCAGGGAAGGAACAGCGCCTGTCTCACTGAAAATGAAGTTCTGTGAGTGCATCCCCAGGGCTTTCAATATGCTGTTCAGCAAACCGTACATAGGGTTATATATGTACATCCACACAGCCGCACTGGCTACAATGGGGACAATAGACGGTACATAGAAAATGGCACGGAATACGGAGATCCCCTTAACCTTGCTGTTTAAGAGCATGGCAATCAGAAGCGGTATACAGGTAATCAAAGGTACGCTTAAAAGTGTGTAATACAATGTTACCTTCAGCGATTTGAAAAACAGCGGGTCCTGAAACAAGTTTTTATAATTTTCCAGCCCCACAAACTCTTTCGCCGATATAACATCCCAGCTTGTAAAGCTAATGCCAAGCTGAAAAGCATAGGGCCAAAGCTGAAGCAAATCAGGCCTATGATTCCCGGACCGATAAAAAAAGTAACCCCATTTCAACTGGTTTTTTTCTTTCATATTCATTTTGGATTTTGTCTTTTTACTCATGGTTATTCCTCCCGGCATGGTTTTCTCTCTCCTGAAAATGTCTCAGGAACTTTCTTGTTCCTGAGTCATTTCACATACTGCTTAATTCCATGTGCCCTGCAGTTCGGAAGAAACATCCAATGAGCCCAGAGCTTCCTCGGCTGTCTGTTCGCCCAGCCATACATTGTCCAGAAGGGGAACGATGGTATTGTCCACAATCACCGGAAAATTTTTAAGTGTAACGTTTTCACCAAGACGTGTTCCTTCATGAATCAGGATATTCTTGAATGCATCACAGTTTTCACTCTCATCAACCTTAGTATAAGTGGACTTCCAGGCTTTCTCATTTTCACCGCCGTCAAATACGTCTAATGTTTGAGGCAGACCGCCAAGTCCTACATTATTTTCTTTTGCCGCAGTAATGGCATTGTTAAAATCTGTGTAGTAGCAGTAGAAATCAAATGCTTCTTCATTATCCGCATCTTTTGGTGACATGCAGATTCCTGCCGTCCAGCTCATATTGGCAGGCTGGGAAAAGGCTGGGATCTGTGCAACACCCACATCAAACCCTTCATTGGTATAATTACTCAATGCCCAGGAACCGTCAATGAGCATGGCAACCTGTCCGTTCATCAGCATGGTGCTCTTGTCAGCAAACGCGCCTTTTGCCATTGCCACGGAAGGAGCGCACTGCTCTTTCAGAGACAAATCTGCAATAGACTGAATCACTTCCACACCTTTCTCTGTATTGATTTCCAGCTTTGTGCCGTCTTTACTAGCTATACCGGAACCATTGCTGTATAAAAGGGGCATGTACACGACCCAGTCTGTAGGCATCATGGTTCCGTATACACTTATGTTATCACTGTCAAAACCATCTTCACCCGAATGTTTTCCGTTGCCGTCTTTAGTCAGTTTCTTTGCATTTTCTACAAATTCCGTCCAGCTCCAGGGATTGTCTGCATCTGTAGACGGAAATTCAATTCCGGCTTCTTTCAGCAAATCTTTGTTGTAGTATAAAGCCAATGTTGCAAGGTTGCATCCTGCACCCCAGATATTGTCCCCTGACCTGAAGATGGCGGATTCCAGCATTTTCTCTTCCGGTTTGATTCCCACTTTGTCATACAGCGGCTTCAAATCCAGAACAGCGCCTTTTGTTCCCCACTCCATAACATTAGCCTCAGGAAGTTTAAACACATCAGGCATACTGTCTGCTGCTGCCATGGTGTTCATCTTGCTCAGATATTCATTATAGGGAATAAAGTTTTCCACCACATCCACATCCGGATGTTCCTTTTCATACTGGGCAATCACAGCTTTGTCAAAATCCTGCTCCGCCATTTCTGACCAGGAATAAAAGCTTATTACCTTCTTGTCACCATCACTTTTTGTCTCCTGAACATAATCTTTGGATGTGTCTTCTCCGCCTCCTGACGAGCCTCCGCATCCGGCCAGTGAAAGGACCATGCTTGCGCCAAGTAAAAATACCAAACTCTTTCTGAACATATTCTTTTCCTCCTTTTAATTGTGTTTCCCTTCATTTGATATGTTCATTTTATATAATTCCCCGCTTCAAAAATAGCATATTTCTTTTCAAAAACCAGCACAAAATTATCTTTTTCCGTTTCGGAAGTCTCTTGGCGACATACCATATTTTTTCTTGAAGACTCTGGTAAAATAATTTGCATCGTTATAACCAATGCTTCTGGCAATCTCCGTTACATTCATATCTGTACTTACAAGCAGCCGCTCCGCACTCTTCATCCGGCAGTTCTCCAGATACTGCATGACCGTAATATCCAGTTTCTCCTTGAACTTTTTGGCAAGATACCCGGGAGCCACAAAAAATTCATTTGCCAACTCAGAGAGACTGATGTCTTCTGTGTAATGCACCTCCAGATAAGCTGCAGCCTGGTCCGCCAGGTCATTTCTGCCTGCATCCTGTACAATCTTTCCATGAATCAGCTTGATATACTCATTGATTTTATTTCTAATTTCTCCCTGGTCTGCACAATTATCCAATGCGTAAGGGTAAAGCTCCCGCTTCAGATTTTCAGGAATGTCAAAGTTATGCTGTCTGTACTTATCTGCTGCCAGAATCAGAACAGAGTGGTAAAAGTCACACAGTATTCCCCTGTTTTTCTTGCTTTCGAATATTTTGTCAAATATCAGATTAAGCTGTCCCTGCCACTTTTCTTCTCTTAAATCCTCAATGGCTCTGTCCAGGTCTTCCAGACCAATCTCCTCCGGCTGTTTCTCAACGCTCTGCGCCGCCAGAAGGTGCAGGCTCCCATTCCAGAATCTGACGTTTAAAGTGGACTCCAGTTCCCACATTAACCCCACCGCATCCATATTCTTTCCTGTTTTATACACCAGGTAACATCCTCTTTGCCCACATTTTTCCCAGACATCACATATCTCCCTTTCATTCAGCCAGATGTCTTCGCCAAGCATAAGGGCGAGATTATCACTTTCATGAAAACGAATCCCTGTCCATATTTTGTGGGGAAAAGTCCCGGCAAACCGCTCTGCATCCTCTGTTTTCTGTATTTTCCCCAGAATCCCTTCCTCATACAGCAAGACGGCCGTCCCAGAAAATACCGGTTTTCTTTGTGCAAAATCCCGAAAATATTCCCACTGCCTTCCGTACTCCTCATACTGTTTCCGCTTTATTTCATCCAGACTTGCACACACCTCTTTTAATGTGTCTGTAAACTCCTGCTGCTGTATTGGTTTCAAAATATAGTTGGATACCTTTGCATGTATTGCCTTTTTCATGTATTTAAAATCATCATATCCGCTTATAATAATGAATTTTGTTATGCTGTTTTTGTCCAGATTCCTTACTCTCTCCACAAAATCCAGCCCGCTGCAAAGGGGCATATTGATATCTACAAAATAGATATCCGGGCATACCTTTTCATAGAGTTCGTAAGCCTCAATCCCATTCCTGGCCACCCCTGCAATTTCAAGTTCAATCACCGACTGCTGTATCCGCCACCGCACACTTTCCAGTACAAATTCTTCGTCATCTGCTATGCACACTTTATACATCTTCTGTTCCCCCAGGCAATTTTATCTGTATCCTTGTCCCCAAATTTTCCTTCGCCATAATGTGAAATTGCATGGAATCTCCATATTCCAGATAAAGACGGTGAAAAACATTCCATATTCCAATATGTGCCGAAGATTCTTTTTTCTGATTGGGATTTTCTTTAATCTTCTCCAATTCTTTCAGCAGGCTGATATATTTCTCCCTTGTAATGCCGTTTCCGTTATCCATCACGGATATTTGCAGCCCATCTGTCTCTTCCTTAACTGCAATGGTGATACAGCACTCTCCTGTTTTCCCTGCAAATCCATGCTTGATGCAGTTTTCCACAAGCGGCTGAAGAACTGCTTTTAAAATCAATCTCTCTTCCACACTTCCGTCCACATCATAGAAGATGGACAAATCCGGTATTTTATATTCCATAAGCAAAAGGTAGCGGCGGATATACGCCATCTCATCCTTTACTTTAATCCACTTGTCCTGCTTCAGATTATAGTGAAAAATCTGTCCCAGCGTCTCACAGACCGCCACAGCTTCTGTCTCTTTTTTACTTAATATAAGGCCGTTGATGATTTCCAGTGTATTATAGAGAAAGTGGGGATTAATCTGCTGCAGAAGCATCTGGTATTCCGTTTCCTTCTGCAGTGTGCTGATTATCTTATTTTTCTCAATCAAGTCCAGGATTGAGTCGGACATTTCGTTAAAACCGTCTATCATTTCCCCAATCTCATCATGATAATGGTTTTCCATATTAATGCCCATCTGGTTATTGCGAATCTTAATCATGGAATCTCTGCACTGAAGAATCGGTACTGTCAGGTATCTTGAAAACAATACCGCCGCCAATACAAAAACAGGCGCCTAAAAGCAGCACCATAGTAAAACCAATCCAGATGTTCCGGCTGTCCACTACCAGACTTGCCGTATCTAGTACAATCTCCATCTGCCAGGTTTTTCCCCCTATATCAATGTCTTCATTCCTTACATTGTAGACAGATATGCCTTTCTCCACTTCGTTTTGAACCTTCTCCGGTATCTTATCAGCAATTACAACGCCTTTCTCGTTTTTCAGTCTCATGTATTCGCCGTCTATCCCCATGTCGGCCATAGACAACACACCCGAATGGGGAATTGTTATGACCAGTATTCCTTCCTGGCGCATGGAATATTGATTGTTTATGGGATAGTAAATATTCAAATACCATCCTGTACCTTTGGTATATACCCCCTTACCTTCTCCCTCCTCAATATACTTCCCGTGACGCATAAATTCAGGATACCAGTCTCCTGCTTTAAGTCAATGGAGTAGTCCAGGTAACCACTGGGGCTGTTAAGTCTGATTCCATTTTCCATAATAGCCGCCAGTTTCATATCACCGTTCATATTCACTACACTAGTGAGGAAATCCTTGATCCCTTGCTCAATCTCCTGCATGGTACGGGGGTCAAGACTGCTTTTCTGGGTCAGCGTTTGCATCCAGGCAGAATACCCCAGACTGTAAGCAAGGGTTTCCAGATTGTCAAAATACCCCTCTATTTCATCCTTTTTCTGCCGTACTACACTGTCCATGGCTTTTTCAATGGTTTCCTTTCGCATGTTTTTATAGATGAAAAAAAATGTGACGCTGGACAGAATTACGACGAAAAGGAAAAACAGCATGGTAAACATAACTGTCTTCTGTTTCAGGCCCATCCGCTTTATTTTTGTTTTGATAGTTTCCATTTTCCCCATAATCTCTTCCCCTCATATCCAGTCTGTATTTTTCGGTAAAATAAGACATTTTTCTTATATTATATACTATCGTACAGATATTTGCAAACATATGTTTGTGACTATATATCACAAAGCAAGAAACGCTCTGACCGTTATGTTGTTCTTTCCGAAAAAACCTTTGATCTGCTTGTTGCCTTAAAGGACTCTTGCCTTGACAGGACCTGCTGAATCTGTAATCGTTCATCCAAAAATAAATGTTTATTCTTAGCCATAGTGATATCCTCCATATATACCGGGGTAGTGTCAATTTTCACTACCTCTTTTATTGTTTAAACCTTGATTTTATGGGAGTTCTTAATATAGAAGAATAGATTACCTTCTTATCTTCTCGCGTACTGATCATACCTGCTCGCGCACTTAAAAACAAAAAAATACCTTTTAGCAGACAAATGTATTATCTCGTCAAAAGGTACTTCACCCTTGTACATATATTCAATTGATTTGCAAATACACATTGTATTTTAATATATCTTGTCAATTTATTTTCTTCTAAAATGCCTACAAATCCCATAAATACGCTATTTACGTGACAGTAAACAAACGGTTTCAACATGACTGGTTGTTGCAAATTCTGCAACAACCACTTTTTCATCCAATTCTCCTTCAGCGAAAATGTTTTTAATGTGACGGGAAATCGTTGACTTATCTCTTTGAAACAGCTCTGCCATTTGCACTTGCGTAAGCCACACCGTTTCGTCCTACATACTGACATCAATCTTTGTTAAACCGTCTTCAGTCTGGTATATGATTATTTCTCCACGGTCGTCCATGATGTCATCCTCCTGTTCTAATCCTTTTTACAGCATTTTCTTTGTGCTGCAAGTATAACTAAATAATTGTACATATCCATCCAAAAAGACGTTCAAACCGGCATCATGTCGGTTTTATGCATTAGGCTATGTTACTTTGACGCTTTAGAGCGCCGCGAACTTAACCATGATATACGCGGCAGTTTGAATAGGGCTTCAAAATTGAGCCAGCGTATTTACAATACTTGATGGCGTATAGAATTCTCCTCCACCTTTTCCTTCTTTTTCCGCAAATTGCGCAATGCAGTATTCGTAGGTTCTTCCAAGGACATCTCTGTTGCCTTCAGTTTCCCCCATATCCATATTGGTAAATAGATCGACAACATCTCCAAGAACGCGTTTATCCAAATCAGGGCTGGCATAATTTTTTGGTAAGACATTTTTTAATTTTTTG
>ENA-OQCN01000537-OQCN01000537.1-human-gut-metagenome-genome-assembly--contig:-NODE-537-length-20190-cov-3.164432_pt1 | contig 20190 bp, 27 predicted proteins | sample MGYA00242497_ERZ504576 | MGnify/ENA primary metagenome ERZ504576 (study PRJEB26092, sample SAMD00036296) | human gut metagenome | host: Homo sapiens | study: EMG produced TPA metagenomics assembly of... | reverse complement strand
AGTAGTTTTCCTCATCGTAGCCCACCAGCAGCAGGCAGTGCTCGTGGCACTTCCAGCAAAGTCGGTGCCATCGGCCAGCAGCCAGTAATCCCGCTCCTCGGGCACCGGGGTAAAATCCAGCGTTGCCCAGAACACCACCGGCATTCCCTCGTCAATGAACCGGCACAGCTGCGCTGCGGTCTCGCCACTCACGTCCAGCACCTCGAACCGGTCCGCCGCCCCTTCATGCTTCAACGCGCTCTGCAAGGCCTGCACGATGCAGGGGGCATAGCAGCCGTACCCGGTGTGGTCGTGGGGGTCGCCGGGGTAGACGAACATCGGGTCAGGCCCGTAGAGCCTGCCCTCCTGTTCCCAGTAGGGGGCGTGGGGCAGGTCGCGCTCAATGAACACGTCCGGGTCAATGGGAATGCCCACGGCCTGCAGCAGCATCACGCTGCTGATGCTCTCACAACCGTTCACCCAGCGGGCAGTCTGGTCGATATACGGGGCCGGAACGATCTTTTTCATCAATTTTCCTCTTACTCTGTCAAAAACAGTGGATTTGTGATATCATAAACAGTGAGAAACAGGGGTGTTCCCCAACAATATACCTATTATAGCTTATTCTGACCGATTTTTCTACCGGAATCGGCAGGCGGGAGGATTTTGGGATATGAACAATCTGATCATCGGCATCGCAGGCGGCCCGGGCAGCGGCAAGACCACGCTGGCTTACCGGCTCAAGGAGCGGTTCGGGGAGGACGAGGTGCGTCTGATCTCCCACGACAGCTACTACAAGCGCCACGATGAACTGCCCTTTGCAGAGCGCTGCAAGCTGAACTATGACCACCCGGACGCGTTCGACAACGACCTGCTCATCCAGCACCTGAAGGAGCTGAAAGCGGGCCGCGCCATCGACTGCCCCGTGTACGATTACGCCAACCACAACCGCAGCAGCGAGGTGCAGCATATTGAGCCTGCCCCCGTCCTCATCGTGGAGGGCATTCTGCCCCTGGCTGAGCCGGAGCTGTGCAGCCTGTTCGATTACAAAATCTACGTGGACACCGACGCGGACGAGCGGATCCTCCGCCGCATCCTGCGGGATGTCAAGGAGCGGGGCCGCTCTCTGGACAGCGTCATCGCCCAGTACCGCGCCACTGTCAAGCCCATGCACGAGGCTTTTGTGGAACCCAGCAAGCGCAACGCCGATATCATCATTCCCAATGGCGGTGAAAACGGCCCCGCCATCGAGATGCTGGCCCACCACATCCGCAGCCTGATCCAAAAGGCAAATCTGCGCTGAACTTTCACCGCAGTTCCGTATGATACCAAAAAAGGGGTGGTTCCCGACCGGGAACCACCCCTTTTTATGATTCTGCGGATCCTGCTCAGGCCCTGCAGCTCTCACCGCTGCAATGGTCACAGTCTTCTTCCAGCTTGCCCACAATGGGTTCCGGATCGATGCCCTGACGGCGGTAGTAGTCAGACAGGGCAGCCTTCACGGCCTGCTCTGCCAGAACGGAGCAGTGCACCTTGATGGGGGGCAGACCTTCCAGAGCTTCCACAACGGCCTTGTTGGTCAGCTTCAGGGCCTCGTCAATGGTCTTACCCTTGATGAGGTCGGTGGCCATGCTGCTGGTGGCAATGGCGGCACCGCAGCCAAAGGTCAGGAACTTGACATCAACGATCACGTTGTTCTCGATCTTCAGGTACATGCGCATGATATCGCCGCACTTGGGGTTGCCGACTTCACCCACGCCGTTTGCATCGGGGATCTCGCCGACATTGTGCGGGTTTGCGAAATGCTCCATGACCTTTGCACTATACATACTTGCCATCTTAGTTTTCTCCCTTCAGGCTGAACTGGCGGGCGGTGTTCTGGCCCTGCAGCCACATACAACTCATAGCACGGCGGCGGGGAATGACCTCCTCCAGCACGTCGCACAGATATTTTGCTTCCTCCATGGTATTCTGCGGGCCAAAGGTGAACCGCATGGAACCGTGGCCGATCTCCTCCGGCACGCCGATGCTCAGCAGAACATGGCTGGGGTCCAGGCTGTCGGAGTTGCAGGCAGAGCCGGTGGATGCGCAGATGTTGTGCATATCCAGGTCCAGCAGGATGGTCTCGCCCTCCAGGCCGGGGAAGCTGATGTTCGCATTGCCGGGCAGGCGGTGCTCCAGGCCGCCGTTCAGACGGGCCTCCGGGATGTTCTTGAGCACGCGGTCAATGACGTAATCACGCAGCTCTTTCTCGTGGGCCATCCGCTCGTCCAGATGGGCGACGGCCATCTCCAGTGCCTTGCCCATACCGGCGATACCGGCCACGTTCTCGGTGCCGGCACGGTGGCGGGCCTCCTGGCTGCCGCCGTCGATCAGGTTCTGGGGCCAGATGCCCTTGCGGCAGTACAGCGCGCCCATGCCCTTGGGGCCGTTGAACTTGTGGGCGCTCATGGACAGCATATCCACGCCCAGCTCCTTGACATCCACGGGAATGGTACCAACGGCCTGCACTGCATCGGTGTGCATCCACACGCCGTGCTTGTGGGCGATCTCCGCAATTTCCTTGATGGGCTGGATGGTGCCGATCTCGTTGTTGGCCATCATAATGCTGACCAGCGCGGTATCGGGACGGATGGCAGCCTCCACATCCTCCGGGCGGATATAACCTTCCGGGGTGGGCTTGATATAAGTGACCTCAAAGCCCATGCGCTCCAGCGCAGCCATGCTGTGCATGATGGCATGGTGCTCAAAAGCACTGGTGATGAGGTGCTTCTTATTCTGGCGGGCCTTGGTGAAGGCAGTGCTTCACGGCCCAGTTGTCGGCCTCAGAGCCGCAGCCGGTAAAGAAGATCTCCGCCGGAGCCGCGTTGATGGCTTTTGCCACCTGGCGCGGCCGGTATCCACAAACTCCTTGGCTTCGTAGCCGATGCTGTAATGGCTGCTGGGGTTGCCGCAGGCTCCGCTCAGGGCCTCGACCATAACAGCCAGTGCTTCAGGGGCGCAGGCAGTTGTTGCGGCATTGTCGAGATAAACCACTTTCTCGCTGATTTCCATAGGAAGAATCCTTTCTAAGCACAATACAGATATCTTTCCGTATTGCCGGGCTTCGGCCCGGTCTCAATACTCTTTGACGCTGACAGTATACCATATCATTCCCTAGTAGGTCAATAGGAATACTCTGATTTCATCATTTCGTAAGATTCTTTGCAAAATCAGCGGCCTTTTCCGGCCAGCTTTCCCAGAACCACCTTCCATTTGGGGTAGCCCCAGCGCCGATCTTCGGCAAAATCGTCGGCCAGCTTCCAGGGAAAGGTGCTGCCATCGAAGTACAGATTGCCCGCTTCATCCACCGGTCCAGCTTTTTAGGCAGGTACTCCTCATCATAATAGCTCTTGCGCTTATCCGGCAGGGCCCAGTGCAGGGTGCCGTCGCATCCATACCGGAAGCCCACACACCGAACACAAAGGTCGCCGCCTCGCCGTAGCAGTGCTGCTCAAAGCGGATGGCACCATCATAATAGAATTTGATGACCTCCAGCGTACCGGATTCCTTTTTGCCGTCCCGGCCCAGCGTGGGGCGGTAGTCCTGCTGATACCGGCAGCCGCAATGGCTCCGGCAACTTTTCGGGTCGAACGCCATAAGTGCACATCCTTTCTTTTGCACAAAACTCCCTCCGTCATCGCTGTGCGCTGCCACCTCCCTCTAGGAGGGAGGCTTACCGCACGGACAGGCCCCATCTCAGAGGGGGCTGTCTGCGAAGCAGACTAGGGGAGTTTCCTTTAAAAATGCCCCTCAAAATCGCCCTCGATCTCATACGGCCAGCTCAGGATGCCGCCGAGATCACGCAGGCGGGTGTAGCCCTGCGCCTCCAGCTTCTGTGCGGCATCGGCGCTGCGGCGGCCGGTGCGGCAGTAGATCAGCCACTGGCGTTTTTGTCCGGCATGACCTCCTCTGCACGGGTCAGCACGTCACCCAGGGGCAGCAGCTTTGCGCCGGGGATATGCCCCACGGCAAATTCGTCCGGCTCCCGGACATCCACGGCCTGCGCCTTGCCTGCATCCAGCAGGCGGATGGCTTCGGCCGGAGTGATCTTCTCTACCATTGTCTCATCTCCAAGTTCCGATAATTTCTCTATTATATGATAACAGACGTTTTTTGTTTCGGCAAGAGAAACCGGCGTTTTCGCTTTGCAAAACCTGCACCGCGTGGTATACTAAGGGGAGAAACAAGGAGAGTAGACCATGAAATTTTCCACAAAGAGCCGCTACGCCCTGCGGCTGATGGCCGAGCTGGCCCGCTACGCACCGGGCACCACCGTCTCCCTGAAAGAGATCAGCGAGCGGCAGAACCTGAGCCTGAAATATCTGGAACAGATCGTCACCCCGCTGGCCCGGGTGGGGCTTGTGAAAAGTGAGCGCGGCAGCCAGGGCGGCTACCGGCTGACCAAGGCCCCCGCCGACTACACCGCCGGTGAGATCCTGCGCGCCATTGAGGGCAGCGTGGCCCCCATCCCCTGCCTTGGCAGCGAGACCAACGAGTGCCCCATGTCCGAGCAGTGCTTCACCCTGCCGTTCTGGGCCGGGCTGGACGAGGTCATCAACCAGTACATCGACAGCGTCACTCTGGAGCAGCTGGCCCAGAGCCTGCCCGCCGCCAAGGACGGCTGCTGCGGCTGCAACACCAAGATCTGAAAATTTATGCTTGACATTTTGCGCCGAATCTTATATAATAAGCAGGCGTTCAGCAAATGCAGCATAGATTTAGGGGTATAGCTCAGTTGGTAGAGCAGCGGTCTCCAAAACCGCGTGCCGTGAGTTCGAGACTTACTACCCCTGCCACAAACCTCCGGAGCAGCCGTTCCGGAGGTTTTGTTTTTGCGCAAACATACTCCCCCAGTCATCGCTGCGCGATGCCAGCCCCCTCTGATGGGGCCTTTGTGCCCCTGCAAAGAGGCTCCCTCATTGAAGGAGTTGGCTGCAAATGCAGTGAGCAGACTGAGGAAGTCTGCCTTTTTCATCTTTTTTGCGGCTTTTTTGTTTTTTCCGCTTGACAAGCCGCCCATCTTCCGGTATAATAAGGCACGTTCCGGCGGTAAACGCCGCACGAACTTGAGCGATCATGGCCCGGTAGCTCAGTTGGTTAGAGCACCAGCCTGTCACGCTGGGGGTCGTCGGTTCGAGCCCGATCCGGGTCGCCATTTGCTGCTATAGCTCAGTTGGTAGAGCGCATCCTTGGTAAGGATGAGGTCTCCAGTTCGAATCTGGATAGCAGCTCCACAGCAGACACCTCGAAGCCTTAGGACTTCGGGGTGTTTTTTTGTTGTATGGCTGCAAAAGCAGGCTGACGGAGTGTGGATTGCTTTGAGTACAAAAACAAAACGCACAGGCTCCGAAGAACCTGTGCGTTTGTGGCAGGGGTAGTAAGTCTCGAACTCACGGCACGCGGTTTTGGAGACCGCTGCTCTACCAGCTGAGCTATACCCCTATAGGCATTCGCTGAATGCTTTGTTATTATAGCCGATGCAAAGGCGAATGTCAAGCATTTCTTTCAAGATTCAGGCATTTTTCGTGCCGCAGCTGCAACAGCCTTCTTTTTTATCGGATGCAGGCAGCTGGCTGGAAAGCTGTTCCAGCGTTACGCTGTCGATATACTGGTTGATCACCTCATCAAGGCCGGTCCAGAAGGGCAGGGTGAAGCACTGCTCCCACATGGGACACTCGTTGGTCTCGCTGCCAAGGCAGGGAATGGGTGCCACGCTGCCCTCAATGGCGCGCAGGATCTCGCCGGCGGTGTAGTCGGCAGGGGCTTTGGTCAGGCGGTAGCCGCCCTGACTGCCGCGCTCGCTTTTTACAAGGCCCACACGGGCCAGCGGGGTCACGATCTGCTCCAAATATTTCAGGCTCAGGTTCTGCCGCTCACTGATCTCCTTCAGGCTCACGGTGGTGCCCGGCGCATAACGTGCCAGCTCGGCCATCAGGCGCAGGGCATAACGGCTTTTGGTCGAAAATTTCATGGCGATCCTCTCCTTATTGCTTCCTATAGTATAGCACGTTGCTCGGATTTTGCAAAGGTATCCTCTTGTGCAAACAAAAAAGGTCTGTTATCATAGGATGGATAAGAGAATATTATAAGGAGTGAGAGTATGAGTGAGAAGATCACGGCTGCCGATGCCATCCGTCTGCTGGATGCACACGAGGCGGCTGCTGTAGATGTCCGGGAGCCGGACGAGTTTGCCGTGGGCCACATCCCCGGCGCAAAGCTGCTGCCGCTGGGTCAGGTGCTGAGCCGTGCGCTGAGGTGCTGCCGGATAAGAACGCTGTATGGCTGGTCTACTGCCGCACCGGCCGCCGCAGTGCCGATGCCGTGCGCAAGCTGGAAAGCCTTGGCTACACCCGCCTGTACGATCTGGGCGGCATCCTGAGCTGGCCCTATGAGATCGAGGGCGACTTTGAAGGGCATTTTTAAAAAGAAAGAAGGATAACTCCATGTCGTTCCACGCAAAAGATTTTGCCGGCAGTCACTGCGGCTGCCGCTACCAGCAGGACTACCGCCCCACCTTGGGCCGCGACGGCAAAAAGGAATCCGGCACGCTGGAGGTCATCAAGTTCTATTACGATGGTGCCATCCGCTTTGAGCAGCACTGCTACGGCGAAGCCGCAACCTTCGTGTTCGGCGTATGGGCATCCGGCATGGACGAGGACGGCACCCTGCACTGGGTGCTGCCCGACCGCCGCAAGAGCTACTACGACGAGGCGTATCTGCCCAAAAAGCTGGACCGCGTGGACGAGGCGGGCAATCTTTACTTTGACGGCAGCAATTTTCCGTGGAAGCTGGCGGACGATTTTGCCGAGGATAAGCGCTGGGGCTACCCCAAGTGGAAGGTGGTACTGGGAAAACTGACCGGAAAGGGCAAAAAAGGTGACTGAATCACGAAAATCCAGTATTCATATTGACATACTAGGGAATGATATGGTATAACTTATCCGTTGAAAGGATTCCGCATCTGCACAGGGCATTCAAGGCTCCCGCAGACGCGTTCAATAAGAAAGGATCATCCTATGGAAAACATGGAAAAAGTGGTTTATCTGGATAATGCTGCCACCACTCCCTGTGCTCCCGAGGCACTGGAAATGATGGTCAAAGCCCTGAGCGGTGCCTGCGGCAACCCCAGCAGCCATTACAGTGTGGGCTATGAGGCTAAGGAATTCGTGGACACCGGTCGTGCGCAGGTGGCAAAGGCCATCAATGCAAGTCCGGCTGAGCTCTTCTTTACCAGCTGCGGCTCCGAGGCCGACAACTGGGCCGTAAAGGGCACCGCCTTCACCAAGGCACGCCAGAACAAAAAGCACCTCATCACCAGCGCTTTTGAGCACCATGCTATCATGCACAGCATGGCTGCACTGGAGCGCATGGGCTTTGAAGTAACCTATATCAAGCCCACCGCCGAGGGCTACATCCGTCCCGAGGACGTGGAAGCTGCCATCCGTCCCGATACCGCGCTGGTCAGCATCATGATGGCCAACAACGAGATCGGCACCATCCAGCCCATCAAGGAGATCGCCGAGGTCGCTCACAAGCACGGTGTGTGGATGCACACGACGCGGTGCAGGCTGTGGGTGCCATCCCCGTGGATGTGAAGGAACTGGGCGTGGATATGCTGTCCATGAGCGCCCACAAGTTCAACGGCCCCAAGGGCATGGGTGCCCTGTATTGCCGCAAGGGCGTATGGCCCCCAGAACCTGATCGATGGCGGCAGTCAGGAGGCCCGCCACCGTGCAGCACCGAGAACGTGGCCGGCATTGCTGCCATGGGCAAGGCACTGGAGATCGCCACGGCGCATCTGGATGAGCGCATGGCCCACGAGAGCGAGCTGCGCGATTATGTCATCGACCGCGTCCTCAAGAATATCCCCGGAAGCCCGCCTGAACGCGGCCGCAGCCCCCGTCTGCCCAACAATGTGAACATCAGCTTCCCGGGTCTGGAAGGCGAGACCATCCTGCTGGATCTGGATATGCACGGCATCTGTGCCTCCACCGGCTCTGCCTGCAACTCCGACAGCCTGGACCCCAGCCATGTTCTGCTGAGCATCGGCGTGCCGGAGGAGATCGGCCACGGTTCCATGCGGTTCACCTTTGGCCCGCAGAACACCATGGAAGAAGCAAAATATCTGTGCGACGTGCTGGAGGAAGTGATCCCCCGCCGCCGTGCTATGAGTTGTATGTGGCTGCAGGGCCAGAACACGGCCCGCCAGTTCAGCCTGAAGGGAGAGCAGTAATTATGGCAAGCATGTATAGCGCAAAGGTCATGGAGCATTTTGCAAATCCGCACAATGTGGGTGAGATCCCCGACGCAAACGGCGTGGGCGAAGTGGGCAACCCCAAGTGCGGCGATATCATGCGCATGTACCTGAAGATCGAGAACAACGTGATCGTGGATGTCAAGTTCCTCACCTTCGGCTGCGGTGCCGCCATCGCCACCAGCAGCATGGCCACCGACCTCATCAAGGGCAAGACCATCGACGAGGCTCTCAAGCTGACCAACAAGGCCGTTGTGGAAGCTCTGGAAGGTCTGCCTCCCATCAAGGTGCACTGCTCTGTTCTGGCCGAGCAGGCCGTCAAGGCTGCTCTGTCCGACTACTACCGCCGTCAGGGCATCGATCCGGAACCCATCGTGGGTAAGCTCGAAGAGGACTGCGACCACTGCGAGAGCTGCGGCCACTGATCCCCGCAAAGGACGCTTCAGGGGACACCGTTTTGTGCGGTGTCCTCTTTTTTGCAAAAGACTGCGCTGTTGTATCCTATCCAAAATGTAATAAAACAAGTGCAAAATATTATTTGTTTACAAAAAATGCCCTGAACATGCACTCGTTCACGAAAAATTCATATATTGTTCAGAATGAGTTCACCACTTTTCGGTATAAGTAGGGCAACACAGGCGCAAAGAGCGCCGAACTCCCACGGAAGCGGACGAAGAACAGGGCAAAGAACGGTTCGCGGCACGCACTGCAATGCAGGTGCGTCGGCCCCGGAAAACGTCCCGCCGCACAGGAAAGGAAACGAGTTAGTATGAAAATTGGTTTTTGGGAACTTGTCGTCATCGTGATCGTGGCGTTCGTGTTCATCGGCCCGGATCAGCTGCCTGTCTACGCAAAGAAGATCGGCAAGATGCTGCGTGAACTGAAAAAGTACACCGGCGCTGCTTCTGAGGAGATCCAGAAGAACGTTGTGGAGCCGCTGAATGAGATCCAAGCTCCCTTGAAGGAAGCTGTTGCCCCGCTGACCGATATCAAGAAGGATATCGACAACAGCGTCAAGGATGTGACCAAGAGCTTTACCGGTATCGGCAAGACCAGCAAGGAGGAAGCTGCCAAGCAGAAGCCGCCGAGGAAGTGACCGAGCTGACCGAGGAGCCGGTGGAAGAGCTGGAGGAGGACGCTGCATCTGCCGCCAAGCAGAGGAGAGCGCTCCCGCTGAAGAGACCGCTGCACCTGCCGAGAAGGCCGAAGAACCCGCCGCCCCGGTTAAAAAGGCTGAGCCTGCCGCTGCACCCGCAGAGGAAAAGGCCGAGCCTGCTGCAGAAGCGGCTCCCGCACAGGAAGCTGCCGAGACTGCTCCTGCGGCCGAGCCGGTGGAGGAAGATCCTCGTCAGAATGATGTTCTGCCGAAGGACTGATTACTTACTGGATGCACCCGCGCCCGCGGTTGCCTGATACATGCAATAAGCCCGCCACGCGGCGCGGCAAAGTAAAAAGGAGATTTTTATTATGCGTATTGGTACTAACGAACTGCTGATCATCCTGGTCGTCGCTCTGCTGATCTTTGGACCCAAGAACCTGCCGAAGCTGGGCAAGATGTTCGGCAAGACCATCAACGGCTTCAAGAAGGGCATGGAGGACGAGGAAGGCTCCGATGATTCCGAGGAGAAGACCGAGAAGCAGGTTTCCAAGAAGGACGAAGACGAGGAGTAATTGTGGCTACGAACGTTAAGCGCAAAAAGAAAAAAGCCGAAGTCATGGCAGAGGACGGCAGCATGACGCTGACCGGCCATCTGAAAGAACTGCGGAACAGGCTGATCATCTGCGCGGTGGTGTTCGTGGTGGGTGTTGTGGTCTCGCTGGCATACGCCGACCGTCTGATCGATCTGCTCACTGCCATGGGCCGCGACTATTACGAGTTTGTTTCCATTGCCCCGCAGGAAAAGCTGATGCAGTATTTCCGCGTCTCCATTCTGGCAGGCGTGGTGGTCACTGTGCCGGTGGCGTTCTACCACATCTATGCATTTGCAAGGCCGGGTCTGAAAAGGAGCGAGAGCACCTTCTTCAAGCTGGTCATGCTGCTGGGCCTTATCCTGTTCTGCGTGGGCGTGCTGTTCGCCTACAAGCTCATGATGCCCTTCATGCTGCGTTTCCTCAGCACCGGCATCGAGGGTGCCGAGTACATCCAGACCACCACCAGTATCGAGAGCTATGTCAACCTCTGCTTGACCATGTTCATCATTTTTGGCTGCGTGTTTGAGATGCCTCTGATCACCATCATCCTGTCCAAGATGGGCATTATCAACCCGCAGCTGCTCAAGCAGGTGCGCGGCGTTGCCATCGTGATCATCTTCTTCATTGCAGCTGTTGTCACCCCGCCGGATATCGTGTCTCAGTGCATGGTGGCCGGCCCATGGTGCTGCTGTACTTCATCAGCATTCTCCTGAGCGGCATCTTCTATAAGCCGAAAGAGGACGATGATGACGAAGAGGATGACGAGGATGAGGACGAAGAGTAAGCTCTGACTTCTGGTTTTCTGTTTTATCATTGCAAAAGCAAAGGCTGCTGCGCCATTTGGTGCAGCAGCCTTTTTGTATGTGGAAAATGCTTCCGGTGCAGAGCGTAATCGCGTGGGGCCGTGGCCAGCAGACGCTGGGTGCCACAACTCGTCCAAAGCGAACGCGGCGGCAATTCCAAATCGTTGCTGCTCAGTCTATACAAGCCACCCGCCCTGTGCTAGAATGAAACCAACAAATCAAAGGCGGTGAAACCATGCACCCACTCCCGGAATATCCTCGCCCGGCTATGCGCCGGGACAGCTATGAGAACCTGAACGGCCTGTGGAAGTACGCCATTACTCAGACAGCAGAATACCCCGCTGCGTGGGACGGCAGAATTCTGGTGCCCTACTCTCCGGAAACAAAGGCCTCCGGCGTGGGCCGCACCCTGCAGCCCGGCCAGTGGCTGCACTACCACTGCACCTTTGCTCCCCCTCCGGGAGAAGGGGGTCGGGTGCTGCTGCACTTCGGCGCGGTGGACGATGCCTGTGCGGTGCAGGTGAACGGCCATCTGGTGGGCGGCCATCGGGGCGGCTACTGGCCTTCACACTGGATGTCACCGCCCAGCTCAACGATACGGGCCGCAACAGCCTGTGGGTGGCCGTGCAGGACCCCACGGACAGCGGCACGCAGGCACGGGGCAAGCAGACCCTGAAGCCCGGCGGCATGTTCTATCCGGCCCAGAGCGGCATCTGGCAGACGGTCTGGATGGAGCGTGTGCCGGAAAACTACATCCAGTCGCTCACGGTCACGCCGGACTACGATGCCCGCACCGTGACCGTGAAAGCCCATACTTCCATGCCCGGAGGTGCAGTGAACCTGTGGGCCGTGGTGCGGGCCGGGGGCGTGACCATTGCCGAGGACTGGGGCAGCGACGAAGCGGACCGGGACGGCGAGGTGACGCTGAACATCCCGGAGGAACATTTCTTTCCGTGGAGCCCGGATACCCCGTTTTTGTATGACCTGACCGTGGGCACCACGCAGGGAGGGGAGGAGCAGTTCGACACCGTTCACAGCTACTTTGCCCTGCGCAAGTGGAGCTGTGAGCCGGATGCGCGGGGCGTGCTGCGCTTCTGCCTAAACGGAAAGCCCATCCTGCTCAACGGCCTGCTGGACCAGGGCTACTGGCCGCAGGGCCTGTATACCCCGCCTTCCGATGCGGCGGTGGAGCGGGAGCTGAGCGAGGTGAAAGCGCTGGGATTCAACCTGCTGCGCAAGCACGCCAAGATCGAGCCGCAGCGCTGGTACTACCACTGCGACAGGCTGGGCCTTGTGGTCTGGCAGGACATGGTGAACGGCGGCAGCAGATACAACCTGTGGTTCGTCACCTACCTGACCAATGTGCTGCAGCCCCTTGTGCGCCGCCTGCCCGACGCAGAACCGCTCTGGGGCCTGCTGAGCCGCGGAAAAGCATCCAGCCGGGAAACATACCGCAAAGAGCTGCAAGCCACCGTGGAAGCCCTGCGCTGCCATCCGTGCATCGGCTGCTGGGTACCCTTCAACGAAGGCTGGGGCCAGTTTGATGCGGCCGGGGCAGTGCAGGCCATCCGCACGCTGGACGATACCCGCCTTGTGGACGAGGCCAGCGGTTGGTATGATCAGGGCGGCGGAGATGTGTGCTCCATCCACAACTATTTCTATCCGCTGCATGTAAAGCCCGGAAAGCGCACTGTGGCCCTGAGTGAATACGGCGGCATTGCATGGCCCATGCCGGGGCACGAAGCACCGAGCAAAACCTACGGCTACGGCACGGCCAAGAGCCGCGCAGACCTGACCGCCCGCTGCAAAAAGCTGCAGTTGGGCACGGTGCTGCCGCAGCTCAAAAAAGGACTCTCGGCGCTGGTGTACACCCAGCTGACGGATGTGGAAGATGAGGTGAACGGTCTGTTTACCTATGACCGGGCCGAGATCAAGCCGGATGCCAATGCCGTCCGCTCGGTGAATGCTGCCCTTGCCGCAGAGTTCGCAAAAGTGACGCGGTAAAAGAAAAAACTCCCTCAGTCTCGCGCAGCGATGACTGAGGGAGTTTTATGTTACAGCAGCTCTCAGCTGTTGGCGCTGTTGTTCACGATCTTTTTGGCGGGCAGCTTGTTCATGGCAGAGCTGTCCAGATCGTGTGCCAGCTCTGCACCGCCTGCGGCCAGTGCGTCGTCCAGCTCGCCGCCCTTCATATCGCTCAGGATCTGGCTGCGCAGGTCGTCCAGCGAAGAAACGCTCAGCGGGTCCACACGCACCATCAGGAGCAGGGTGTTGCTGTTGATCTGCACAGCAGCGGCCTCGCCGTAGGAAAGGCTGCGCAGAGCATCGGCAGCACCGTCCTGCGTAAAGGCCGAAGCAACATCGCTCTCGGTCAGCAGCTCGGTCTGGACGCTGGCGCTGTCGTCGGAAGTTTCGCCGTCCAGCACAGCGTAGATGTCCGGCAGGGCATTCTGTGCGGCCTCATGCAGGGCACTCACCTGATCCGAGACCGTCTCGCCGCCTGCAGCATTGACGCTGTCGGCAGCGGCCTGTGCCAGCTTGAGCATCTCGGCCTTCTGGTCATCGTCCGCAAAGGCGTAGGTGCTGGTATTGTACAGCGGGATGCTGATGTAGCAGATCTCATACATGCTGTCGTCCAGATGGCTGGTCAGCTCGTCGTCCTCCACCGGGGTCTCGCCGTCCGGGCCGTAGACCATATCCAGCAGGGCGGTGTGCTCCACCTGCAGACGTTCATATGCCTTGACGGTCTCCAGACCAATGCCGTTGGCGGTGTAGGTGTCGCCGTACTGGTCCATCATCTGCTGGGCATAACGGTCGGCAGTGGAAAGCTGCTCTGCAGTCAGCTCACCGCCCAGCGCCTTGAAGCGGGCATCCACAGCGGCCAGCGTTTCCAACGTTTCCTGCGTTTTCTGGGCCACATAGTCGCTCACAACTGCGGTCTCGCCGCTGTCAGAGTCGGTGGTGATGGTCTCTTTCAGGAAGGCTTTTACGTCGGTGGTGTCCTGATCGGTGCCGGCAAGCTGGGCGGCTGCTGGTAAGCACCGTACTGTGCCAGCAGATACATGCCGGAGGTGATCTCAAAATCACCGATGCTGCCCACGGTGTCCGGGGCGGAAATGGTGCAGCCCACAAGGCTGAACACCAGTGCAAGTGCGCAGATCAGCGCGAGAAGTTTCTTTTTCATGGTAATGCTCCTATGATGTTTATTTTTGCTCGGCGGAGGCAAGGATCTCTGCCATCGCCTTGAGGATGCTTTGCAGCAGCTCCAGCGGCTTTTCGTCGGGCTGCAGGGTGACCGAGAGATAGGGCCGGTTGCCTGCACCGGCGGTGACGCGGCCATTGAAGGCCACCAGCAGGCCCCGGATCATGGGCAGCTCCAGACTTTCCAGCTGCAGGGTGAGGGTGTCCTTTTTCTGGGTCACTTCGGTCACGCCCACAGTGCTGGCCTGCACGCGTACCAGCGACACGTTCACCAGATCGCTCACCGAGGGCGGCGGGTCTCCGTAGCGGTCGATGAGCTCGTCCAGCACATCGGCGGCATCCTCTGCCGTCTGGATGGCGGCAATGCGCTTATAAGCTTCAATGCGGCCCGGGCGTCTGCGATATATTTCTCCGGGATGAAGGCATCCACCCGCAGGTCCACAAGGCATTCGCTCTTGTCCCGCCGGACAGGTTCGCCCTTGGCCCGGGCGATGGCCTGCCCCAGCATCTTCACGTAGAGGTCGTAGCCCACGGCCTCCATGTGGCCGTGCTGGCTGTGGCCCAGAAGACTGCCCGCACCCCGGATCTGCAGATCCGCATGGCGATGCGGAAGCCGGAGCGAAGGCCGTGAACTCCCGGATAGCGGAGAGCCGCTTCTGGGCGATATCGGTCAGAGTCTTGTCTCGCCGGAAGGTGAAGTAGGCATAGGCCTTGCGGCCGGAGCGGCCCACCCGGCCTCTGATCTGGTACAGCTGGGCAAGGCCCATGCGGTCGGCATCCTCGATGATGAGGGTGTTGCAGTTGCGCACGTCGATGCCGGTCTCGATGAGGGTGGTGCACACCAGAATATCGATCTCGCCGTTCAGCAGATGCTGCCACACGGGGTTCAGCTCTTCCTCGGTCATCTTGCCGTGGGCAATGCCGATGCGTGCGCCGGGCACCAGCTTGCTCACATGGGCGGCGCAGGCTTCGATGTTGTCCACCCGGTTGTGCAGGTAGTACACCTGCCCGCCCCGGGCAAGCTCCTTCTTCATGGCTTCGGCAAGGATCACGTCGTTGTATTCCAGCACAAAGGTCTCCACGGGCTGGCGCTCGATGGGCGGCTGCTCGATGGTGGAAAGGTCCCGGATTCCGCTCATGGCCATGTTCAGCGTGCGGGGGATGGGAGTGGCCGACAGGGTGAGCATGTCCACCCCGATGAAGTTCTCCTTGAGCTTTTCCTTGTGCTTGACGCCGAAGCGCTGCTCCTCGTCGATGATGACAAGGCCGAGGTCATGGAACTTCACGTCCTTGGACAGCAGCCGGTGGGTGCCCACCACGATGTCCACACTGCCCGACTGCAGGCCCCGGAGGGTCTCCTTCTGCTGCTTTGCGGTGCGGAAGCGGGACATCATCTCCACCTTCACCGGGAAGGCTTCCATGCGGGAAAGAATGGTGTTGTAGTGCTGCCATGCCAGCAGGTGGTGGGGCAAGGATGGCGCACTGCTTGCCGCCCATCACACACTTGAAGGCGGCGCGCAGGCCACTTCGGTCTTGCCCACGCCTACGTCGCCACACAGCAGCCGGTCCATGGGCCAGCCCTTTTCCATGTCCTGCTTGATCTCGGCGGTGGCGTTCAGCTGGTCGTCGGTCTCGTCGTAGTCAAAGCGGGTCTCAAGTCCCGCTGCCAGTCGCCGTCCGGCGGGAAGGCGTAGCCCGTGGCCTGACGGCGGCGGGCGTAGAGCTCGATCAGTTCCTGCGCCATTTCCTCGGTGGCTTTTTTTACCTTGGCGCGGGTGCGCTGCCACTCGGCACCGCCCAGCTTTGCCAGCTTTACCTTTTCCTCGTCGCCGGGGGCGGTGTAGCGGCTCAGCAGGTCCAGCTGGGTCACCGGTACATACAGCACGTCCGAGCCGGAGTACTGCACCTTCAGGTAATCTTTCGTGGCACCCTGCACTTCCAGCCGCTGGATGCCCGCATACATGCCAATGCCGTGGCTCTGGTGCACCACATAGTCTCCGGGCTTGATGTCCGAAAGGCTGGAAAGGGCGTTCTTGTTCTTTTTGCGCTTTTTGGTCTCGGCGGAGGTCTCTTCCTCCAGACCGTGCCTGCGGCTGGACAGCACCGCCGCATGGGCAAAGGGAAAGGTGCACCCGGCGGTCAGATGGCCCGGCAGCACCTGTACGATGCCTTTTGTGGGCCGCACATCCCGGCTCATGCTCACGGAGTAGCCCTTGTCGGCAAGGTCGCGGGTGAGGGCGGCGGCACCCTTGGGCGTTCCGGAAAACAGGGTGACGGCATAGCCTGCGCAATGAGGGGGTCCAGATCCTCCCGCAGGAAGCAAGGTCGCCGTTCCAGTTGGGGGCGGCAAAGGCCTCGGCGTTGATGAGGTCTTTCAGCTTAAATTCGTTCATGCCGCGCAGAAAGTTCTCGCACAGCAGGGTGCTCTGCTTCTGGGCGGCAGCGGCAAGGTCGTCCATGGTCTGGTAGAGTACATCCAGCCCGGGGCAGAGCACACCCTCTTCCAACAGGCCGGTCAGCTCTTCGCTGCGGCGGAACTCGGTGGCCTTCTGGGCGTCCCGGATGCCGCCCACCTCGTCCAGAATGAACAGCGGTGTGTCCAGATGATCCAGCAGGGTGGCCGGGCTCGGATAGCGCAGGCCGTAGTATTTATCCATGGCTTCCGGCATCAGGCCGGAGTCCAGCTGAGCAAGGTCGGCTTCCGTGGCCTTTTCCAGTGCGGTGCGGTGCCGGCCGCGTGCCTTTTTGATGGCGGCACGCAGGGCCTCGGCAGTCTCGGCGGTATCGCCGAACAGCACCTCGCGGGCAGGGGAAAGATAGATCTTTTCCAGTGCGCTGTCCCGCCGCTGGGTGAGCAGGTCGAAGGAAGAAATGGAATCGATCTCGTCGTCCCAGTACTCCACGCGGGCAGGCTGGCGCATATCCGGCGCATAGATATCCACGATATCGCCGCGCACACTGAACTGTCCCGGGCCGTCCACCTGACTGCGCCGCACATACCCGGCGGCGAACAGCCGGGCCACAAGCCCCTCACGGTTGTACACCATGCCGGGTTTGAGGGTAAGAGTGTTCTTTAAAAATTCATCCCGGGGCACGGTGTACTGCAACAGCGCTTCGGCGGGCACGCAGACTGCGTTCAGCCGTCCGCCTGCAAGGGAGCCTAGCACCGAAAGGCGGCGGTACTCGTACTCGCGGCCCGCGCCCTCCACTGGGCGCAGCATAAAGTCCCGGGGCGGGAACACGGCGGCAGAAAGGCCCAACGCCTTGAGGTCGTCCGCAAAGTGGGTGGCCTCGGCCTCGCCGGGGGTCACGATGCACAGCACCCGGCCAAGGTCTTTTTGCAGCGCGGCGTACAGCAGCGCGCGGCCCGCAGGCGGCAGACCGAACAGCGCTGCCGGGCCGGGCTGTGCAAAGCTGGCCGCGATCTTCTGATATTCCGGTGTGGCTTGAGTAAGGTTCGTACATGGAAAAACCTCCTTTCTCGAAACCCTCTCAGTCATCGCTGGCGCGATGCCAGCTCCCCCGAAAGGGGGAGCTTTTGACAAAGAGATTTCGTTTATCATTTAAGGGAAGTTTATGGGGTGATGCGGAAAAGCTCCCCCCTCGGGGGAGCTGTCGCCGTTAGGCGACTGAGAGGGTTCGTTCCGCTTTACCCGTTATATTTGCTCTGTGCCAGACTCAGCTTGCCGTCCATGATGAGCTTTGCGGCGGCTTCCAGATCAGGGTAGCGGCCGCTCAGAGCCTTGGCATCCTCTGCCGGGAACTTGCCCAGCACCCACGCGGCAAGGTCGTAGTCCGGGTGGGGCTTGCACCCACGCCGATGCGGATGCGGGGAAAGTTCTCCCCGCCCAAGCGGGCGATGATGCTCTTCAGGCCGTTATGTCCGCCTGCGGAGCCGGAGGGCCGGATGCGCAGCTTGCCGGGGTTCTGGGTGATATCGTCGCACAGAACGATGACGTGGTCGGCAGGGATCTTGAAAAAGCCCGCCGTGGGGGCGATGGAGTCGCCCGAAAGGTTCATGTAGGTCAGGGGCTTGAGCAGCACCACCTTGTGACCGTCCACTTCGCCCTGACCCCACAGGCCTTCAAATTTGGTTTTGCTGACCGAAATGCCCCACTTGTCGGCCAGATAGTCCAGCGCGGCATAGCCCGCATTGTGGCGGGTGCCGTCGTATTTTGTTTCCGGGTTGCCAAGACCGGCGATCAGCCAGATGTCATTTGTATTCATGAGTGTTATATTTTCCTTTTTGTGATAAATTGTCCGATGCAAGTCCTAAGTATAACATACGCGCGTGAAAAAAGATATACATTATAAGCGAAAAAGATGCACCTGCAAACAAAAACCGCCGCGCAGGGCCATCCTGTGCAGCGGTCTGTACGCGAAAAACGGACAGCTTACTTGCTCTGCTCGTCTTCCAGCTTCTTTTTTTTGGCAATGTAGGCTTCCATCTTGGGCGCTGCCCAGCCCTCCAGATTGGTCTGCGCTCCCGGGCGATGCCCAGCGCCTGCGCAGGCACGTCCTTGGTGATGGTGCTGCCGGCGGCGGTGTAGGCACCATCGCCCACCTTCACGGGGGCTACAAGGTTCGTGTTGCAGCCGATGAAGCAGTAATCGCCGATCGTAGTGCGGAACTTATCCTTGCCGTCGTAGTTGCAGGTGACGGTGCCGCAGCCGAAGTTGCAGTACTTACCTACGTCGCTGTCGCCGATATAGGTCAGGTGGCTCACCGTGTTGCCCCGGGCAAAGTTGGAGTTCTTGGTCTCCACGTATGCACCAGATGCACGCCGTAGTCGGTGACGGTGTTCACCCGCACATGGGTGAATGGGCCGATGTTGTTGTGAGGGCCGATGTGGCTGCTGTATACCTGACTGGCGTTGACGGTGCTGCCCTCGTCTACGATGCTGTCCTCAATGAGGGTGTTGGGGCCGATGATGCAGCCCGCACCGATGACCGTTCTGCCGCGCAGGATGGTACCGGCCAGAATGACGGCACCCGGGGCGATGACCACGTCCGGTGCGATCTGCACGGTGCGGCTGTCGATGATCACGCCGTTTGCGATGTGCTGCAGCAGAATGACCTCGCGGGCGGCTTCGGCGGCATCCAGCTGCTCACGCGCTGCATTCAGCGCAGCAGAAGAAACAGAATTTTCCATACGATAGATCTCCCTTCCGGCACGGCGGCTCCCGGCGGTGGATGATAAGGCCCGACCCGGAAAAATGATGCATCCATATCCAAAGATGGATACAACAGAAGCTTTGCGCCGACAAAAAAGAAAAAGCTGAAATTACAGGGATAGAAAGTTGTATCCAACAGACGGATAATCCGCATCAGAAAACGAAAAACCTCTCGAACTTTCTCCCATTCTATACTACCTTAAAACTTGGCAAATTTCAAGGGATTTGCATAAAAAATAACAGACAAATTCGGGATTTTGCATGGTGGAAAGGAATGGATTTTCTGGTATAATAGTTTAGCATTCACAAACAATGTTCATCGGTCGAGTTTTTAAGACAAGGCAAACGATGAGACTGCGGTGCGGCTGTGCTGCAGTCACGAATGGGAGGTAAACAACGCATGAGCAAAAAGTATCTGTACTACTTCAGCGAAGGCAATGATGCTTTCGGCGGCGACAAAGTCACCATGAAGAATACTCTGGGCGGCAAGGGTGCTGGTCTGGCAGAAATGACCGCAGCCGGTATGCCGGTGCCGCAGGGTTTCACCATCACCACCGACGCCTGCACCCAGTATTATGCAGACGGCCGTCAGATCAATGACGAGATCACTGCTGATATCTTTGAGCACCTCAAGGGTCTGGAAGAGATCACCGGCAAGAAGTTCGGCGATAACCAGAACCCCCTGCTGGTCTCCGTCCGTTCCGGCGCACGTCAGTCCATGCCCGGCATGATGGACACCATCCTGAACCTGGGCCTGAACGACGAGGCTGTTGAGGCCTGGCCAAGAAGACCAACAACGCCCGCTTCGCTTACGACTGCTACCGCCGCTTCGTGCAGATGTTCGCCGACGTCGTCATGATGGTCCCGAAGAGCCTGTTCGAGTCGAGATCGACAAGATGAAGGAAGCCAAGGGCGTCAAGAACGACGTTGACCTGACTGCCGAGGACCTGAAGGAGCTGGTCGGCACCTTCAAGAAGATCTACGAGGACAACGAAGGCCGTCCCTTCCCCCAGGATCCCCGTGATCAGCTGATCGAGCTGTCAAGG
>ENA-OQCN01000536-OQCN01000536.1-human-gut-metagenome-genome-assembly--contig:-NODE-536-length-20195-cov-7.092884_pt1 | contig 20195 bp, 23 predicted proteins | sample MGYA00242497_ERZ504576 | MGnify/ENA primary metagenome ERZ504576 (study PRJEB26092, sample SAMD00036296) | human gut metagenome | host: Homo sapiens | study: EMG produced TPA metagenomics assembly of... | reverse complement strand
TTTGCTAAATTTGGTCAAACTATATCAGCCCGTTTAGATATAGTAAAACCCCGGAAAACCTTGATTTTCCGGGGTTTTTGAACCATTTTGATACGGTTTGAACAGCAGATTATCTCTTGCTGAACTGCGGAGCGCGACGAGCTGCTTTGAGACCGTATTTCTTACGCTCTTTCATACGTGGATCACGTGTAAGGAATCCAGCAGCTTTAAGAGCTGGTCTGTAGTCTTTGTCTGCCTCAAGGAGTGCTCTGGAAAGACCATGACGGATTGCTCCAGCCTGTCCTGTGTATCCACCGCCGTGAACGTTAACGATCACGTCGAATTTACCCTCTGTCTCTGTTAAAGCCAGTGGCTGACGAACGATAACTTTCAGAGTCTCAAGTCCGAAGTACTCATCGATGTCTCTTTTATTGATAGTGATTTTACCTGTTCCAGGTACCAGGTAAACTCTTGCGATTGATTTCTTTCTTCTTCCTGTTCCGTAGAATTTTGCGCTAGCCAATGTTTTCTACCTCCTATTAAAATGTTAAAACTTCAGGCTTCTGAGCCTCATGTTTGTGCTCTGGTCCTGCGTATACGAAAAGTTTCTTGTTCATAGCTCTTCCAAGAGGTCCTTTCGGAAGCATTCCCTTAACTGCGAGCTCGATAACCTTCTCAGGTTTCTTTGCTAACATTTCTTTTAATGTGGTTTCTTTCATTCCACCAACATAGTCGGAGTGGTTATAATAAATCTTCTGCTCAAGCTTCTTGCCTGTAACTTTGATCTTATCAGCGTTTACAACGATTACATAATCTCCTGTGTCAACGTGCGGTGTAAACTGAGGTTTGTTCTTTCCTCTTAAAACACTTGCAACACCGGATGCCAGACGTCCCAGAGTGCAACCCTCTGCGTCAACTACATACCATTTTCTTTCGATTTTATCCGGATTAGCCATATAAGTCTGCATGGTCCTACCTCCTGTTATTTATCAACGATAATGTTTCTCAAACCGCGGTACTTCCGCGAAAAAAAGTAAATGGAAACGCGGGTGCAAAATAAATCGCGGAAATGTCCGAAACCGCTGATAAAATGCCGTCGCCGGGGCTATTGGCTCAAGCATCTTCGCACTACGTCACATTGAGTTATTATATTATAAGGCACCTTGCCTGTCAACTGTTTTTTCTTGTAATTTTCAACAAAATTCCTGTTTTCAGAAAAATTCAATTCCCATCAATGTCAGACCCTGCGCCGGTGCTGTGGGGCCTGCAGCCCCGCGGTCACAGGCTTTTAAAATCTTATCCATACGTTCCGGCGGATACTGTCCGTTCCCGATCTCGATCAGAGTTCCTGAAATGATACGCACCATATTATAAAGAAAACCTGTTCCTGAAATGCGGATTGTCACCATATCACCATCTCTCCACACATCCATGGAGGTCACAGTACGGATGGTTGTCTTCACCTGTGCGCCGGAGCCGCAGAAGCTGGCAAAATCATGGCGTCCGATCAGATAAGATGTTGCTTCCTTCATCTTATCCACATCCAGTTTATAATGGTAAAAATAAGAGTACAAACGCTCCGTTGGCACCGGAAACTTCCGGTTCAGGATACGATATTCATATGTTTTTTCACTGTCACAATAACGGGGATGAAAATCCGGCTCCACCTCCTCAGACAGCTGAATACGGATATCCTCCGGAAGTCTCTGGTTCAGTGCATAGGAAAATTTTTCCCCTGGGATCCTGGATTCAGTATCAAACACCGCCACATTTCCAAGAGCGTGCACTCCTGCATCTGTACGGCTGGCACCGATGGTCTCGATCTTTTCTCCAAGCAGTTCACTTAAGGTATCGTTTAAAACGCCCTGAATGGTGATTCCATTTGGCTGTGTCTGCCAGCCTGAGTACTTGGTTCCATCATAAGCTACAACAAGTCCTACTCGTTTCATATAATATATTCCCTCCTGATACAGACATCCCTGCAGTACTTCCCATCCCAAAACAGACATACCGTCCAGCAAAATGCCTGCCTGATTCGGTTACAGTTCCGCTATGCAAAATGCAACGCTTCGGACCGTTCCATGTCTAAGTACCTGCAGGATTCGGTTACAGTCCTGCCACGCGGAATGCAACCCCCACAGCAAGATATACCACAAGGATCCCATAGGCCGCATAATCTCTTTTTTCATAATGCAGCGGCTTCATCTGGGTTCTGTGATCTCCGCCATGATAACATCTTGCTTCCATTGCCATGGCCAGATCATTGGCACGTCGAAAAGCAGAAATAAACAACGGTACAAGAAGGGGAACCATGTTTTTTGCCTTCTGGATCAGATTTCCATTTTCGAAATCTGCACCTCTGGCAATCTGCGCTTTCATGATCTTATCAGTCTCCTCCAGAAGGATCGGGATAAAGCGAAGGGCAATGGACATCATCATGGCGATCTCATGTACCGGCACCCGGATCTTGTTCAGCGGACGGAGCAATCTCTCCAGACCATCTGTCAGCTGATTCGGCGTGGTAGTCAATGTCATGATGGAAGATCCGATCACAAGGTAAACAAGACGGATTGCCATTCTTCCTGCAAGAACAAGGCCTTCCCTTGTAACCTTGATGATTCCGAAACGCCACAGCACTTCGCCAGGCGTCAGAATAATATTGAACACAACCGTGATCAGAAGGATCATAACGATAGCTTTCAGACCCTTGAACATGAATTTCACCGGAACCTTGGAAATCGCGATCATGGCAACCAGAAATACGGTCGCAACTGCATATCCCAGAAAAGTATGGAACAGGAACACAGAAATCAGAAATCCCAGAGTTCCCAGAAATTTGGTCCGTGGATCCAGTCTGTGAAGAACGGATTTGGCCGGATAATACTGGCCAATGGTAATATCTCTGATCATTTTTCCGCCCCTCCTTTGTTCAGTAATGGAGAGTTTGCCCGCGTAAGTGCGGCAAGGATGCTGTCTTTGGCTTCCTCCACCGTTGTGGCATCTGCATCCACATGCAGCCCATGTTCCTTCAGCGCATGCATGATATAAGTGATCTGCGGTGCGGCAAGTCCCATGGTTTCCAGTTCCTTATAATGTGAAAAAACCTTCTTCGGTTCATCATCAAATACAGCTTCTCCGTGGTTCATAACAATGAGACGCTCCACATATTTCGCAATATCCTCCATGCTGTGGGAAACCAGAACAATGGTTATCCCTCGCACCTTATGAAGCTCTGCGATCTGATCCAGGATATCATCCCTGCCCTTCGGATCAAGCCCTGCTGTGGGCTCGTCCAGAATCAGGATCTTCGGGTTCATTGCAAGAACCCCTGCAATAGCCACCCTTTTTTTCTGTCCTCCGGAAAGCTCAAAGGGTGATTTCTTGAAATTGGATTCTTTTACTCCAACCTGAATCAGAGCCTGCTTCGCTTCTTTCTCTGCTTCTTCCCTGGAAAGTCCCTGATTCATGGGGCCAAAGCATACATCAGAGATCACATCATTTTCAAACAGCTGATGCTCCGGGTACTGGAACACCAGACCAACCTCGCTGCGGAGCTGTTTCCGGTCATATCTCTCAGCCCACACATCTTCTCCGTTATACAGAACCTGGCCGGATGTTGGCTGTACCAGCGCATTCAGATGCTGGATCAGCGTGGATTTTCCGCTTCCTGTGTGTCCGATGATCCCGATAAACTGGCCATCCGGGATCACAAGGCTGACATCCTTCAGCGCATGGCTCTCATAGGCTGTCCCGGGGCTGTAGGTATAAGTTACATTTTTTAATTCGATTGACATAATGCGCTCACCAGCTCCTCTGTAGTCAGTATTCCATCCGGAACATCCACGCCGGATTTCTTCAGTTCATATGCAAGAAGTGTTACCTGTGGTACATCCAGTCCATACGCCTTAAGGGTATCCACCTGGGAAAAATCTCTTTAGGATTTCCCTGCATCACAACATTTCCGCTGTCCATGACATAAACACGGTCAGCATGGATCACTTCCTCCATGTAATGCGTGATCAGAATAACAGTAACTTTTTCCTTGCGGTTCAGTTCCCGCACTGCCTCCAGAACTTCTTTTCGTCCGTTGGGGTCCAACATGGCTGTAGGCTCATCCAGAATGATGCATCTGGGACGCATTGCCATCACACCTGCAATGGCAACTCGCTGTTTCTGACCGCCGGAAAGCTTGTTTGGTGACTGATAGCGGTAAGCTGTCATGCCAACTTTTTCCAGGCTGTCATCTACACGTTTCCAGATATCGTCCGTGGGAATGCCCATGTTCTCAGGCCGAATCCTACATCCTCTTCTACTACAGTTCCTATGATCTGATTATCCGGGTTCTGAAACACCATTCCTGCTTTCTGGCGCACTTTCCAGAGTTTTGTTTCCCTGGCTGTGTCAATACCATCTACCAGCATGGTTCCTTCTGTCGGAATCAAAAGTGCATTCATATGTTTCGCCAGTGTGGATTTTCCGGAGCCGTTATGTCCCAGTACTGCCACAAATTCCCCGGCTTCAATGTCCAGGTTTACATCATTGACTGCGCGCTGCATGTCTACCACATTGCCGTCATCGTCATATCTCTGATAGTCAAATCCCAGCTTGAGCGCCTTGATAATTCCCATCTTTTTGTTCTCCTCAATCCTCTGTAGCTGCCGGTTCTGCTAATCCAGTCAACTCATCGATCAGTGCCCATATCTCGTCTCTTCCCTGCTTTGTCTCCGCAGAAAACGGAAGGATCTTTCCATCTTTTGGAAGTCCCAGTCCTGTGCGGATCTCCTTCAAGCTCTTTGCCACCTGGCTGCGTTTCAGCTTGTCAAGCTTGGTCGCGATGATCACCGGCTCATATCCGTTATGGCAGATCCAGTCATACATCTGCTTGTCATTGGCAGAGGGTTTATGGCGGATATCCACCAGAAGAAAGACTGCCCGGAGTTCCTTTGACTCGTGAAGATAGCCCTCGATCATCTTTCCCCATTTTTCCTTCTCAGCTGCGGAAACTTTAGCGTAGCCGTAGCCTGGCAGGTCCACAAGATACATTGCTTCGTTGATATTATAAAAATTAATTGTCTGTGTTTTTCCCGGCTGTGCACTGGTTCTGGCCAGAGCCTTGCGGTTCATCAGACCATTGATCAGGGAGGATTTCCCTACATTTGATTTTCCCGCAAAAGCTACCTCCGGTCTTCCTGTGTCCGGGATCTTGCTTGTGATTCCGCATACAATGTCCAGCGATACGTTTTTGATTACCATTTGTTGTTCCTCCCTTTTCTGTTAAAAGCCCTGTCCTGAAAATCAAGGCAGGGTTTTTTCTTGTTTTGTTTATGCAAGAGCTTCATCAAGAACTTCTTTCATGTTATCCACAAACTGAATGTTAAGTCCCTGTAGGATCTCTTTGTCCATCTCTTCGATATCCGGACGGTTTTTCGCCGGAACGAGGACTTCTTTTATTTTCGCATATTTGGCTGCAAGCAGCTTTTCTTTCAGTCCACCAATCGGAAGCACACGGCCTCTTAAAGTAATCTCACCTGTCATGGCAAGGTCTGCGCGTACCGGTTTCCCGATAATAGCGGAAAACATGGCTGTTGCCATGGTAATACCTGCGGACGGGCCATCTTTTGGAACAGCACCTTCCGGGATATGTACATGGATATCTTTTTTCTGAAAAATTCTGCATCGATTCCATACTCATCTGCAACGGAACGGATGTAACTGATACCTGCCTGTGCAGATTCCTTCATTACATCTCCAAGCTGTCCTGTAAGAAGCAGCTCACCTTTACCCGGCATAACATTGACTTCGATCTGAAGAGTATCACCACCAACCTGTGTCCATGCAAGGCCACGGGCGATTCCAATCTCATTTTTTTCATTGGCCATAAGATAATCATATCTCTCTTTTCCAAGGAATCTGGAAATATTTCTGGATGTTACAACCACCTTATCTTTGCCTTCTTCCATAAGAGCTCTCGCAGTCTTGCGGCAGATGCGGCCGATATTTCTCTCAAGAGAACGGACTCCGGCTTCTTTTGTATAGCTGTTGATCAGCTTGCCAAGTGCAGCCGGCTGGATCACCAGTTTTCCTTTCGGGATTCCGTTGATTTCCATCTGTTTCGGAATCAGATGCTCTCTTGCAATATGTTCCTTCTCATTCTCTGTGTATCCGGAGATCTCTATCAGTCCATTCTGTCAAGAAGTGGTCTCGGGATTCCCTGAACATCATTTGCAGTGGCAATAAACAGTACCTCAGAAAGATCCTGGGGTATCTCCACATAATGATCATTGAACTTGCTGTTCTGCTCAGGATCCAGCACCTCGAGAAGGGCCGCGGAAGTATCTCCCTTGTAGTCGCTGCTTGTCTTGTCGATCTCGTCAAGGAGCATCAGCGGATTGCTGACACCTGCTTCTTTCAGCGCAACAGTGATCCTTCCCGGCATGGCGCCCACATAAGTCTTTCTGTGACCACGAATCTCAGCCTCATCACGAACACCGCCAAGACAGATACGTACATATTTCTTATTCATGGCCTCTGCAACAGAACGTGCAATGGAAGTCTTACCGGTTCCCGGAGGGCCTACAAGACAGAGGATCGGACTCCTGCCCTTATGTGTAAGCTTACGCACTGCAAGGAATTCCATAATACGTTCTTTTACATCTTTCAGTCCGTAATGTCCTTCCTCAAGGATTCTCCACGCATTCTCAAGATCCTCGGAATCCTCGGATTTTTTATCCCACGGAAGTGCAAGAACTGTTTCAAGATATCCTCTCTGTACCGTTGCCTCTGCCGCACTGGCTGCCATTCCCTTGAAACGGCTGATCTCCTTGGATATCTTCTCTTTTACTTCATCGGAAGCGTTGAGTTCTTTCAGCTGTTTGCGGAATTCCTCAACGTCATCAGCTGTATTATCCTCTCCAAGCTCCTCTCGTATCGTCTTAAGCTGCTCACGGAGAATGTATTCTCTCTGATTCTTGTCGATATGGGATTTCACCTTGCGCTGGAGATCTTTTGTAATATGAATCACTTCAATCTCACTGCCAAGAAGTGCACCCAGGATCTCATAGCGGTCATTGAGAGATACAGCCTCAAGAAGCTTCTGTTTATTCTGATAGGACATCGGGAGATTCACTGCAATCTGATCAATGGTCTCCTGCACATCCTCAATGACCATGATCTGGTTTACCAGATCTCTGCTTATTTTGCCACTCTCTCGGCAGTATTTCTGGAAAAGTTCCCGGATACTGCGGAGCATGGCATCTTTTACAGGTTCCGGATAAGTCTCTTCCTGTGCTGTGACAACCTCGCATTCAGCTTTCAGGTATGGTTCTTCCTGCTCCAGGCTTAAAACTTCTGCCCGTTCCTGTCCTTCTACCAGAACACGGTAGAGATCCTGCGGAAGCTTCACCACCTGCTTAATATAGGCAATGGTTCCTACCTGATACAGATCATCAAGCCCTGGCGTCTCAACTTCCGGATCTTTCTGCGTCAGAAGAAAAATCTTCTGGTCATGAAGCATTGCTGCTTCTACGGCACGGATTGATTTCTCCCTGCTCACATCAAAGTGTACGATCATCTCCGGCAGAACCGCAGTTCCGCGCAGAGCGATCATTGGCAATATATTGACCTGATTTGTCATTTATGTCAGTCCCTTCATCAAGCTGTTTCCGGCTTGCCTTTCTTTCTTGAACGGGATGTTTTGTGTCCTGCCTTCTTTACAGGAGCCGGGGCCTCCCCATGGATGATCTCCGCTTCTCCGGTTCCCTCCACTGCCTCTTTTGTAATGATACATTTACGGATCGTATCATCCGATGGTGTCCTGTACATCAGATCCATCAGAGTATGCTCCATAATGGAACGAAGTCCTCTGGCACCTGTTTTTCTCTCGAGGGATTTACGGGCAACAATTTCAAGTGCCTCATCCTGGAACTCAAGTTCCACTCCATCCAGTTCAAAAAGCTTGTCATACTGCTTGGTAAGAGAGTTCTTGGGCTCTTTCAGGATACGGATCAGAGCTTCTTCATCAAGGGAATCCAGTGTTACAACAACCGGAACTCGTCCGATAAATTCAGGGATCAGACCGAATTTAATAAAGTCTTCCGGCATAACTTCCTTGAGGACTTCACCTACGTTGCGCTCTTCCTTCTCGGAAACCTCTGCACCAAAACCGATGGATTTGGTATCCTGTCTGGACTCGATGATCTTCTCCAGTCCGTCAAAAGCTCCTCCGCAGATGAACAGAATGTTCGTTGTATCAATCTGGATAAACTCCTGATGCGGATGCTTTCTTCCACCCTGTGGTGGCACGCTTGCAACAGTTCCCTCAAGAATCTTCAGGAGTGCCTGCTGTACGCCTTCACCGGACACATCTCTTGTGATGGATGTGTTCTCGGATTTTCTTGTGATCTTGTCGATCTCATCGATATAAATGATTCCGTACTGTGCACGTTCAATGTCGTAATCTGCTGCCTGGATGATCTTCAGAAGAATATTCTCAACGTCCTCACCAACATAGCCTGCCTCTGTGAGAGTGGTGGCATCTGCGATGGCAAAAGGAACATTCAGAAGTCTTGCCAGTGTCTGTGCAAGAAGTGTCTTACCGGAACCTGTTGGGCCAAGCATCAGGATATTGCTCTTCTGCAGCTCAACATCCAGGTTTTTGGAAGCAAGAATTCTCTTGTAATGATTGTAAACAGCTACAGAAAGTGTTTTTTTTGCATCGTCCTGTCCAATAACATACTCGTCCAGAATGCTATGGATCTCTTCCGGTTTCAGAAGATTGATCCCAGTTCCGTAATCGTCTTCGCGATCGTACATGCTGAACTCTTCCTCCATGATCTCGGAACAGATACCGATACATTCATCACAAATATATGCTCCATCCGGACCTGCGATCAGCTTACGTACCTGATCTTCAGTCTTATGGCAAAAGGAGCATCTTACTTTTCCTTCTCTTATTTTATCTGCCATATGATTTTGTTTCCTTTCTAAGCGTAAATGTCCGTCTCTCACAGACATTTAAAATTCCTTTTTAAAGCAAGATAAGACTCCTGTGTTTTTACAGGAGTCTTTTCTTACGCATTATTTGTGGATCACAACACCGTCAATAAGACCATATGCCTTAGCTTCTTCAGCTGTCATATAGTTATCACGGTCAGTATCTTTCTCCACAATCTCAAGAGGCTGTCCGGTATTCATAGAAAGAATTTCATTCAGCTTCTTTTTAGTTTTTGCGATCTGGTCAGCTACGATCTGAATCTCTGTAGCCTGCCCCTGTGCACCGCCTGACGGCTGGTGGATCATGATCGTTGAATTCGGAAGTGCATATCTCTTGCCTTTGGCACCGGAGGACAGGAGAAAAGCTCCCATGCTGGCTGCCATTCCAAGGCAGATTGTAGATACATCACACTTGATATACTGCATTGTATCATAGATTGCCATTCCGGCAGTTACAGAACCGCCCGGGCTGTTGATATAAAGCTGAATATCCTTGGAAGGATCTTCTGCTTCCAGGAAGAGAAGCTGCGCAACGATCAGGTTCGCACTGACATCGTTTACCTCTTCTCCAAGGAAAATGATTCGGTCCTTAAGAAGTCTTGAATAGATATCGTAACTTCTCTCTCCTCTGCTGGTCTGCTCAATGACGTAAGGTACTAAACTCATTTTGCCCTCCATTTCCGAGGTTTATTACGCCTCTACAGCTGCATCGGCAACTAATGTAACAGCTTTCTGAACAGCCATATCTTTCTTCATCTGCTCCATCTCGTTCTCACCGATGAGATCTTTTAATTTGTCTGCTTCCATCTTGTACATCTCTGCCATCTTGGAGATTTCTTCATTTACCTCATCCTCTGTTGGCTGGATGTTCTCTACCTCAGCGATCTTCTCAAGAACCAGTCTTGTCTGGATTCTCTTAAGTGCCTGCGGTTTCATATCTTCCATCATCTTGTCAACGCTCTGGCCTGTGAACTGGAAGTACTGCTCCATGGAAAGTCCCTGAGACTGCATTCTTCTTGCGAAGTCGTCAAGCATCTGACGAGTCTGAGTCTCGATCATTGCCTCCGGAATATCCATCTGGGCATTCTCGATTACTTTATCTACTGCTGCGTCTTCTTTTGCACGACGTGCATCTTCTGCTTTCTTCTCTGTCAGGTTCTTCTTAACGTCTTCTTTGTACTCAGCAAGTGTATCAAACTCAGATACATCTTTAGCAAAGTCATCATCAAGCTCCGGAAGCTCTTTAGCTTCGATCTTCTTAACATCGCACTGGAATACAGCTTCTTTACCAGCGAGTTCTTTAGCCTGATACTCCTCCGGGAATGTAACCTTAACCTCTACGTGATCACCTGTCTTAGCACCAACAAGCTGCTCCTCGAATCCCGGGATAAATGTGTTGGAACCAAGTGTCAGCGGGTAATCTGTTCCTTTACCGCCCTCGAATGCTTCTCCGTCTACGAATCCCTCAAGTCAATTGTTGCTGTATCGCCGTTCTCTGCAGCACGATCCTCAACTGTGATCGTTCTGGAGTTCTTCTCCTGCTCTTTCTTAAGCTCTGCCTCAACTTCTCGTCTGTTACTTCTGTCTCAGACTTCGGAACCTCAAGTCCTTTATAGTCACCAAGAGTTACCTCTGGTTTGGTAGCTACTTCTGCTGTAAAGATAAATGGTTTGCCAGGCTCAACCTGTGTTACATCGATCTTAGGCTGGGAAACGATCTCAAGATCACACTCAGCAAGTGCTTTGCTGTAATGCTCAGGAATCAGAGCGTTAGCAGCGTCCTCAAGGAATACTCCCTTTCCGTACATCTGCTCGATCATTTTTCTTGGAGCTTTTCCTTTACGGAATCCTGGAATGGAAATTCTTCCTTTCGCTTTCTGATATGCGTTCTGCATTGCCTTGTCAAGATCCTCAGCGGAAACTTCAATTGTAAGTTTCGCCATGTTTTTCTCCATTTTCTCCACCTGTAAACTCATGTTTCTTGTTCCTCCTTAATTCTATCGAGTAAATACCTTATATAAATAGTTAACACTCGCATTTTATATATTTACAGTCATTTCTGTAGTATAGCATAATCACTGTAAAAACGCCAGTATTTTTTTCGACTTCTACCTCTCTTATATTGCTATAAATTCACGGTTTTCTATAAAGATCCCGGTATCGTGCCTGTACATCTGCCCTGATTATTATGCATTCGTACACGAAGCGTGTTACTGTTCACTCCGTGACCAGCAACCGAACCATCTTTTTTAATAGAATTTTTCTGTGGAATATACCACAGATTCTGCAATTTCCTCTGCTTTTGCACTTCCTTCCAACTGACGGATCAGGGAAAGGCTGAAATCGATTGCTGTTCCGAGTCCTCTGCTTGTTGTTACATTGCCGTCAACAACAACTGATTCCGTGGAAGTTCTGGCACTTGTAAGCTGCTCCATTACGGATGGGTAGGATGTTGCATTTCTGCCCTTTAAAAAGCCAAGTCTCTCAAATACTCCCGGTGCTGCACAGATAGCTGCTATCTTGCCGCCTTTCTGGTAAAAATCTATGAGAAGATCGGTAAGCGGTTTATATTCTTCGAGATATTTTGTTCCCGGCATTCCTCCCGGGATTACCAGCATATCTGCGTCAGAAAAATCGCACTCTCCGAAAGTTCTGTCTGTGAGAATATTGATTCCGTGGGAGGTTCTGATTTCTTTTGTTTCTTTAACAGATACTGTCTGGATATCAATTCCGGCTCTCCGCATCAGATCAACTACTGTCAATCCTTCAATATCCTCAAAACCGTCCGCGAAAAAAATATATACTTTGCTCATAATGTTTCCCATCCTTTCTTTTCTATATGATTCCGGGTTTTCCGGTGATTTTCCGTTCTATTTCATAATGCTTTTTTCTGTAGAAAATGTCAAGAAAAATACGGCAGAAATAACAAACTCTATACTTTTCAAATGTTAATGAGCATTGCAAAACCTTGTTATTTCATATAAAATGAGGGCAGCATATTTTAAACAGGAGGTATCTGTTTTATGGAAATCGAACGTAAATTTCTGATCCCGAAAGAAAACCTGCCAGCCGACCTGGCTTCCTATCCCTGCCACAGGATCGAGCAGGGTTATCTCTGTACTTCACCTGTAGTCCGCATCCGCAGACAGGATGATGAATATTTTCTTACTTATAAATCAAAAGGCCTGATGAGCCGCGAAGAATATAATCTTCCTCTGACTGCCGATGCCTACAAACATCTCAAACCTAAAGCCGATGGTATCCTTATTACAAAAGACCGCTACGTAATTCCTGAAAAAGACGGGCTTTTTATTGAGCTGGATGTGTTCCACGGGGAATATGAGGGAGTTCTTCTTGCTGAGGTCGAATTTCCTACGGAAGAGGCAGCTAATGCTTATACTGCACCGGAGTGGTTTGGGGAGGATGTGACTTATTCTACGAAATACCATAACAGCACTATGAGCCAGGGTGGTAATATCCCGCAAATCAACTCTTGTATTTCTTATTTCCAGTGCTATAATTGGGATTGCAGGCAGATATAGTTCATCGGTAGAACATCAGCTTCCCAAGCTGAGGAGGCGGGTTCGACTCCCGTTATCTGCTTTCATTGCCAAGGGAGGCACGCTTTCGGGAGCGTGTCTTTTTTTATAAAACATAATTCTAAGGAGGATTTTTATTATGAAGATCGGTTTTATCGGATGTGGAAATATGGGTTCTGCAATGATCGGCGGTATTCTCCGCCAGGGGATTTTTTCAAAAGATGAGATCATTGTTTCCAACCTTACAGAAGAAGGCAGAGAACGCAGTAAAAAAAATCTCGGTGTTGTCACCACTCTGGATAACAACGAAGTGGTCAGATCTGCAAAGACTATTGTACTTGCAGTAAAACCCCAGTTCTACGAGGAAGTCTTAGATGAAGTCCACAACAGCCTCACAGCAGATCACACTATCATTGGAATTGCCCCGGGCAAGACCCTTGCATGGCTGGAAGAAAAAGCCGGACTTCCTCTGAAAGTTGTCCGTTTCATGCCAAATACTCCCGCACAGGTTGGTGAAGGCATGACTGCTGTATGTGCCAACGAGCGCGTTTCCAAAGAAGGACTCGATGAAATTCTCAAGATCACAGACAGCTTCGGATGCACAGAAGTAATCCCTGAACGTCTTATGGATGCTGCAGGCGCTGTAGGCGGCTGTGCACCGGCTTATGTATTTATGTTCATCGAAGCTATGGCAGATGCCGCCGTAAGTCAGGGAATGCCCCGTAAACAGGCTTACAAATTTGCTTCCCAGACAGTACTTGGCAGTGCAAAGATGGTTCTTGAGACAGGCAGACATCCTGGCGATCTGAAAGACATGGTCTGCTCCCCTGCCGGAACTACCATCGAAGGTGTACGCACACTGGAGAAAAACGGTTTCCGCAGTGCTGTATTTGAAGCTCTGACTGCTGCCGCTGAGAAGGCAAAAAATTATAATTCCTCACAGACCCAAAATAAAACCCCGCAGGAATTTACAAAACAGATGATATAAATACATCTCTTCATCCGGCATACTGCAAGGATATTATATCTGTACCTGATTTTGCAGATCCTGCAGGGAATTATTTTATACAAAATTTTCTGCAATTATTTCTACTTTATGATCTTCTCAGGATGATACGCACTACAGCAATTCGATCAGCGCATCAATATCCTCCATCTTCGTTCCCCAGCTTGTAGCAAAACGGATCACTGTATGATCCTCATCATATTTCTCCCAGAAATCAAACCGGACTTTTTTTGCAAGTTCTTCTTTTTTATTATTTTCCAGGATTATGAACTGCTGGTTTGTCGGAGAATCAATATAAAGCTGGTAGCCTTTTTCCTGAAGAGCTTTTTTCAGCTTCATAGCAGTGTCAATGGCGTTTCGGCTGATCTTTGTATACAGATCACCTGTAAATAAAGTATCAAACTGGATTCCCAGAAGGCGCCCCTTGGCCAGAAGAGCTCCCTGCTGCTTCACCATAGTCATGAAATGTTTCGGAGCTTTTTTCGTAAAAACAACTGCCTCACCGCAGAGTCTCCTGCCTTGGTTCCACCGATGTAGAATACATCTGTATATCTGGCGATATCCTCAAGTGTTACATCTGTTTCCGGGCTTACCAGGCCATATCCAAGTCTTGCTCCGTCCAGGAACAGCGGAAGCTCATAATGTCTGCACACATTGAAGATTTCTTCCAGTTCTTTCTTTGTATAAAGCGTTCCGTATTCTGTAGGATGGGAAATATATACCATTCCCGGAAATACCATATGGTCATGACTTTCATCCCCGTAAAAAGTTTCGATATATTCGGTTATGCTCTCTGCTTTGATCTTTCCGTTCTCTGCTGGAAGTGCCAGAACCTTATGTCCGGTATACTCGATAGCACCGGCTTCATGGCAGTTTACATGTCCAGTCTCAGCTGCCAGTACACCCTCGTATCTGTTCAGCACGGAACCGATAACTGTCGCATTGGTCTGAGTTCCTCCTACCAGAAAAAATACCTCTGCATCCGGGCAGCCACAGGCCTTGCGGATCTTTTCTTTTGCAGAATCACAGTATTTATCTGTGCCATAGCCTGAAAGCTTCTCCATGTTTGTCTCCACAAGTTTTTCAAGGATCGCCGGATGCGCTCCCTCGCAGTAATCGTTTACAAAAAATAACATTTTATTTTCTCCTCATCTGTATTTCCATTTTATTTGACCGTCTGCCCCGGAATGATCTTACAGGTGGAAAACGATTTGAATTTACAGGAAATCGCCCCCTTCATCTCCTGTTCCAGGAAAAGCATGGCCACATGCGCACGTTCCAGATGCTCCATCCGAAGTGTAGTAAGAAGAATATCTCCCGTAAGATAATCCGGGATCTCATCTACTCCCAGAAGAGAAATGTCTTCCGGAACCGAAATCTTCTTCTGCCGTACGCCCGCATCACTCCAATGGAAATCTGATAATTTTCCATGATAAAGGCATCCGGCAGTTCATGAGTCTCCAGATATTTCAGTGTTGCCTCACATACCTCACTGGTAGTTTCTCCCAGTGGGTAAATAGATTCTTTCTCCAGTGGCAGGCCATTCTTCCGAAGTCCTGCACGGAATCCTGCACGCCTCTGCTGGAAATTAAAGATATTCTGGGTATTGGCCATATATTTGATATTCCGGCATCCTCTGGAAACCAGATAATCTACGCAATCCCTGATTCCCTCCACTCCACCGAAGGTAACACAATGATATTCATTTCCAAGATCATTGTCATAGATCACCATTGGCTTTCGGATTGCCCGGAACGGTGGAAACTGATCCGGCTGCATCTCCGTTGCATACAGGATCACGCCTGCCACATTTTCCTCATTAGCCTCACGCACTACACGCTCCACGTCTTCTTTTTTTGCGGAAGAAGCATAAGTCACGCTGATGATACAGCCCATTCTTCTGGCTTCCTGTTCAAATATCGTCAGGCTGTCCGGGCATACATCCAATTCAAAATCCTTGAGGAATCTGAGAGCATTATCAATAAAAAGTACCTTGATGATATTTTTATTCTCTAATTCCTGCTTATCTTTTTCTTCTTTTTGTCGTTCTGCTTCTCCTAAAACTTCTTCAATATAATCAAAAATCCTTCGTCGGGTTTTCTCACTGACTCCTGGTTTATTGTTTAAAACCAGGGATACCGTTGCTTTGGAAAGATTAAGATTTCTCGCTATATCTGTTGCCTTTATCTTCATTCTGATCCCTCTTGATTTAAACTTCTCCTTGATTCTAAACACTTTTGGTTTTCCTGTCAACATAAAGCAGGGAGCCGCCTCTCCGGCAGCTCCCCATAAATCACTTAACCTCGCGCACGCGCACAGCCATATACTCTCTTCCCGGCAGGTCAATCCGGAACTTGCCTTTAAAAGTTCCTTTTTTCTCGATGGTCATGTTCCATGTATCGATTACTTCTACCTCAAACTCTGTTTCATCATCAATATGATACTCACGGAATGACGGACGCATGAAGCTGTAATAGAAAATATAATATTTAATATCCTGAAGACTGTTATCTACTGCTGCGCCAACCTCATCCCACTGATTTTCCAGTGGACGAAGACCCGGCGCCGGAGTTTCTTCCATAATTTTCTGGAGGAATTTAAATCTCTCAGGCTCTCTCCATGAAGCTTGCCGCCATGGGACCACCAGAGAATTCCCTCATCATTCATATATGTCTCGCCATGTCCCGGATATGCACCTCTGCAGAATGCTTCCCAGAAACGTCTTGTCATTTCTTTTCCGCTGATATTTCCCCAGCCGTGCTGGATATTTCCCTCGTAAGCGATCTCATCCAGAACTACCGGTTTTTTATAGCGGATACGCCATTCATTTACCATCTCAGAGGATTTATAGAGATCCTGTCTCTGGATGCTGCAGTGAGTGATCCATGGTCTTGTGTAATCATAGAAGCTCTTGCAGTTGTGAATGGAACGAAGATGATTGTATACATCCTTTTCCTGGATGATGGATGCGTATCGCTCCCAATCCTCAGTTGTCTTTTTCGGGAAAAGATCGTACTCATTCGCAAGAGACCACCATACGTTTCTGTATGCACTCACTCTTGCAATGAGATATTTCCAGTAAAGATCATCACACTCTGCACTCATCTCACTGAAGCCCCATCTGTCATATGGATGCATCACAATGATGTCAGCCTCAATACCCAACTCCATCAGCTTCTTTACGCAGTCATCGATATGCTGGAAATGTTTCACATTAAATCTCTTGTAATCGAAGTTATTACCCTCTGCACAGCCAACATATTCCAGGAAATTCTCAGATGTAAGAACTGAACTGTCCATCGGAGTTCCTTCATATGGATAGCTGATCGGCTCATTCAAGTTGTAGTCATAATGTTTCGGGAATACACAGAAACGGATCTTGTTGAATGCACTGTCTGCCAGTGTCTCCAGTGTCTGTTTCTGAAGCTCCTCGCTCTGAAGCTCCCACACATAGCAGGTTGTTCCGATAGAATAATATGGTTTTCCATCTTCATATGCCATGTGATAAGTATAGGACACACGGACAGGTCCGTGGTTGTCTTCTTGTGCAGGTGTTACATGGAATGCACCTGTGTACACCTCATCGGAAAAGCTTCCTTTGATCTCAAATGTATAATCTCCTTCAAAGGATGGCATGAAACGTACACGGTAAATTCCGTCTCCATCATAGAAACCATCTACGGTTTTTGTCTCTTCTTTGCCTTTAAACGTTCCCTGAATTGCATAATCGGTAAACGGATTCCCTTCATGTTTACCTGGCATTTCAGCTTCAAAAGTTCCCCATTTTTCTACGGATTCTGTATATTTGCAAGTACTCATAAGTCATCCTCTTTCTTTCTGTAGTCATCCAGGCGGCTGTTCACGATCCGCTGTGCTGCCTGTATCTGATATCATGATTTAACTGCTCCGGCCATACCTTCTACGAAATATCTCTGGAAGATCAGGTATACAACCATAACCGGTATAACAGAAACAAGTACACCTGCACACAGATAACCATAATCTGTTCCGTGCTCACCTACGAATGTCATAATACCAACTGGTACTGTCTTCATGGCATTGTCGTTGATAATAACGCTGGCCAGAAGATACTCATTCCATGTGGAAAGGAAATCTGTGATAAACAGTGTTGCGATCGCCGGTTTTGCGATCGGCAGGATGATCTTGTAAAAAAGCTGCCATTTATTACATCCGTCAATACATGCAGCCTCATCAATATCTTTCGGAATTCCCAGCATGAAACCTCTCATGATCAGGATACAGTAGGAAATACCAAATCCGATATATACATAGAATAATCCGAAGTATGTGTTCAGAAGATTCAGTTTGCTGTAGATAATATTGATCGGCACAAGTGCTGTCTGCATCGGAAGCATCATACCAATAAGGAAGAATACAAAAAGCCCCACACGATGTTTGATGTTCAGTCGTGTTAATGCAAAGGAAGCCATAGCTCCTACGAAGATACCAAGCGGCACTTTCAGGCAGGAAATAATCAGGTCATTTTTCATATAGTTGAAAAGATTTCCTTTTGTGATGGCATTTGTAAAGTTATCCCATGCAATCTCAGCAGGAAGCTGGAACAGACTTAAACCGCTCATGAAATCTTTTTTATGTTTCAGTGCTGTTACAACAAGTGTGAAAATTGGCACGATCCAGATCAGCGCAAGAATGATCAGAAGCACATACAGCAGCACTTTTTTTTGTGATTTTTTTACTTTTTCCGTCCATTGCCTGCACCTCCTACTTTTCTTTTGCTGTAAAGGAAATATACGGAATGATTACTACAAGCATCATAACTACCATGATACATGCAACCGCAGTTCCCATACCTACATTGTTATACTGGAATGTCTGTGAATACATATAGGTTGCCAGAACCTGGGTGGAGTTGTTCGGGCCGCCGCCTGTAAGACCCTGTACAATATCGTAAACCTTCATAGCTGCTACGATCAGAGTTGCAAGAACCATAACGAATGTTTCTTTCATAAGCGGTACCGTAACACTGAAAAATTTACGGATCGGGCCTGCACCGTCAATTGTTGCTGCCTCAAGGACATCCGGTGATACTGACTGAAGTCCTGCCAGGAAAAGGATCATCGGCTGGCCGATTCCCTGCCACAGTGCTGCTGCAAAAATTGCATACAGGCTGACCTTCGGATCAGAGATCCATGTCTGTTTAAAATTAATTCCAAGTACTTTGAAAAACTGATTGATAAAGCCGATATTCGGGTTGTAGATCCATCTCCAGATGATCGCTACTGCGATCGGTGCGATAACACATGGAAAATAGAAGAATGCACGGAACACAGTACGTCCGCGGAACTGTTTATTAAGGATTACTGCAAATCCAAGAGAAACCGTCATCATAAGTACGATCGTCAGCACGATCCAGATCAGGTTATTCTTCAACGCGATCATAAATGTCGCATCATTTGTAAACAGATTGATATAGTTTGCCAGACCTACAAATTCCTTCTCCGCAACACCGTTCCATTTAAACAGACTGATAAACAGTGAGTAAAATACAGGTATTACAATAACGGAAAGGTAGATCACTGCTGCCGGTATCAGAAACGCATATGCGCCAAAATCAATTTTGCTTTTTTTCTTCATTCCGGATTACCTCCATTTTTCGTAAAAAAGCGACCAAAGCCCGCGCTCTGGCCGCTCCGTTATGCTTTTATGATTATTTAGCCTGATATTCCTCGATTGCTTTCTGGATATTAGCTGCTGCATCTTCCGGTGTCATCTCGCCGTTTGCAACTGCATCCTGTGCATTAAAGAGAACATCTGCAACCTCTGTCGGGAATGCCTGGTCAGTGATTGTGAATGTGCCGTTCTCATTGGATGTTTCAAGCATACCGTTTACGTTGACCTGCTCAGCCGGAGCTTCAGCGCCCTGTACAGGAAGCGGTACGTTATAGTACTCACCATACTCTGCAACATTCTCATCACTCTGATAGTAATCCATGAACTTCACGCATGCATCAAGTCTTCATCAGAAAGATTAGCATTGAACTGTGTCATCTCTGCGAAAGCAGACATACGGTTGTCATCACCTGACGGGAATGCAAATACACCATAATTGTTAGGATCAAGATCATTCTGGATGAACTGTCCGTCATACCACTGTCCCTGGAGATCCATTGCACACTCTCCTGTACCCATTGCCATGATGGTATCGTTCGGGTCAAGTGTAAGGAAACCATCCGGGAAGTATCCTGCGTCAACCCACTCTTTATATTTCGCAAAAGCCTGTACTACTGCATCACAGTTCCAGCTCTCCTCAAATGTGTTCAGCTTGTCATGAAGCTCAGCACCTGCATAGTGCTCAACAAGAAGCTCAAGCCATCTCATTACATGCCATCCGTTAAGTCCGGCTGTATCCATTGGTGTAACTCCGTTATCTTTCAGAGTCTTAAGAGCTGCTTCGAAATCCTCGAATGTAGCAGGAACTTCGATTCCGTTATCCTCAAAGATTTGTTTATTATAGTAAACACCAAGTGCATTGTAGCTTGTCGGATATCCGGAAAGCTTGTTTTCAAATGTACAGAGATTTAAAGAAGCTTCTGTAAATTTGTCGTTCCATCCGTTATCTTTCGCATACTGCGTAAGATCATATGTCTTTCCATTCTCCTCATAGAAGCTTCCAAGACTGCCGCCCCAGTTAAACCACAT
>ENA-OQCN01000534-OQCN01000534.1-human-gut-metagenome-genome-assembly--contig:-NODE-534-length-20257-cov-4.561401_pt1 | contig 20257 bp, 24 predicted proteins | sample MGYA00242497_ERZ504576 | MGnify/ENA primary metagenome ERZ504576 (study PRJEB26092, sample SAMD00036296) | human gut metagenome | host: Homo sapiens | study: EMG produced TPA metagenomics assembly of... | reverse complement strand
AAAGAAAAAACTTCCGGAAATCAGACAGGAAAACGATATGTTTTTTATTACACATTTTGGAGAACAGTATGGTATTTCTTTAAAAGACGGAACGATTTTTTTGGTAAATCAAAGAGAAAAGCCGGTGTCAAATGGAGTAAAGATGGATATCTATAACTTATTCTGGTATTCTAAAGAAGATGCCTTTTTCATGAACCGCTGGGTCCCTTTTCGGGATGTAAGAGGTGCTTCTCCCTTTACACCGGCATTTGAGAGAAATGTGCTTATGCCGTTTGCAAAGACGTTTGAAGGACATACAGAAGAATTAAAAAAGGCAGCGGAAGCAATTGGAGGAACAAGTGTGAAACAAGGCGATGTCGGATATATCATTCCTGCATTTGACTGTATTCCGATGCAGTATTTATTTTGGGATGGAGACGATGAATTTTCAGCACAGGCAAATATTTTATATGATTATAGTGTGACGGATTATATTCATGTAGAATCTACGGTATCCCTTGCGACAGAAGGAATTTTAAGACTGGCAGAAACAGCAGGTTTGGAACTAAAGGGAAATATTTTTAGAATGTAAAAGTAGAATCCCCTGGATAGGGTTAAAAAAGTAAAAAAAAGAATAAAAACAGTGAATTTTCAAGGCTTGAAAAAATGAAAGTAAAATCCCCCCAGGTGGCTTGCGAAGTAGAAAAAGACAGGGTATTATGAATTCAAGGTTATGAAATTCGTCTTCCTCTTTTACGAATAACCTTAACTTTACAGTATTGTTGGACTTGTAGAATACCTCTGCAAAAACTACAAATCCTCTAAGAATTTCGTTGAAAAAGAATTCCGTACGATAAAATGTATGGGATTCTTTTTCTTGTAAAGGAAAAAGGAATTCGATACAATAAAAGAAAACAGTAAGGGAGAAAAAGTAAATGCAAAAAGAACAAAAATGGCTTGACTGGGCGGTGGAATTACAGAGTCTTGCGCAGAGTGCCCTGTATTATTGTAAAGATAAGTTTGATATAGAACGTTTTGAGCGGATTCGGGAAATTTCCGCAGAGATGTTAAGTGAAGCGTCAGGACTTCCGACAGAAAAAGTAAAAGAAATCTTTTGCAATGAAGTGGGATTTCAGACGCCAAAATTAGACTGTCGGGCAGCAATCTTTAAAGGGGATAAGATTTTACTTGTGCAGGAAAATAATAAGACATGGTCACTGCCAGGAGGCTGGGTTGATGTAGACCAGTCTGTCAAACAAAATACGATAAAAGAAGTAAAAGAAGAAGCGGGACTGGATGTGACAGCGGACCGTGTGATTGCAGTGCAGGACAGAGAGAAGCATAATCTGCCGATTTATGCTTATAAAGTATGTAAAATTTTTGTACAGTGCAGTGTAATCGGCGGAGCATTTCAGGAAAATATTGAAACCATACAGAGTCGATATTTTTCACTGGATGAACTGCCACCGCTTGCAGAAGAAAAAAATACAAAAGAACAGATTGAGATGTGTTTTCAGGCGTATCGTTCCAAAGATTGGGAGACAATGTTTGATTAAAAGTTATAAATTAGTGGCGAAACCCCATAAGCTTGCCTGTGGGAGTAGTCAGCAACTGGAATAAATTTTAAAACAACTTGTCAATACCACCATACAAGTTATAAAATAAAAACCAAAGGAGTGTGTATAGTGGCAAACGAAAATGGAAAGACAAAATATTATGCACTGATGGAAGAATTAAAACAGGCGATTTTAAGTGGTCAGATTAAACCGGGAGAGAAACTTCCATCCGAAAATGAGCTGTCTGCCCGTTATCAAATCAGTCGTCACACAGTCCGGAAAGCACTGTCTATTTTGATTAATGAGGGATATATTGAGGCAGAACATGGCAGGGGAACATTTTGTTCTCAGAGAATGGGACATTTGAAGAACTCAAGAAATGTGGCAGTTGTGACGACTTATATCTCAGATTATATTTTTCCGCGTCTGATTCAAGGGATGGATAAGGTACTGACGGAAAATGGTTACAGTATTATTCTGAAAAATACAGCAAACAGCAGAACAAAAGAAGAAAAAGTGCTTGAAGATATTTTGACAAAAGATATTGAAGGGCTGATTATCGAGCCGAGTAAGAGCCAGATTTTCTGCAGGCATACGAACTTGTATGGTATGCTGGATGAGTATGAAATTCCTTATGTTTTTATTCAGGGTGTATATTCCCAGATGTTGGATAAACCACATATATTAATGGATGACTGCAAGGGCGGTATATGGTGACAAAACATCTGTTAGATTATGGGCATAAGAAAATTTTAGGTATTTTTAAGGCAGATGATTCTCAGGGGAGAGAACGGCATAAGGGATATGTAAAAGCATTGCAGGAAGCAGGAATTGCTTATGACCCGGATATGGTGGTATGGTTTCATACAGAGGACAGAAAGACAAAACCAGGAATGATTATGGAACTGTTGTTAAAGCAGAAAAAAGAGATGGACGGAATCGTCTGTTATAATGACCAGATTGCGCTTGAAGTCATTTACTGTCTGAAAAAAAATGGAGTCCAGGTTCCGACAGATATCTCAGTTACGGGATATGATAATTCTGTAATCGGAGAGGGAATGGGAGGTCTGACAACCATTACGCATCCACAGGAAAAACTCGGTGAAATGGCAGCGGAATTACTGCTTGAAAAAATTCGAAAAATCCCGGAAGAAAAAAGTAAGATTCCGAGATTGATCGAACCGGAATTAATTGTTCGAGGTTCAACGAGAAATAGAAATCAAAAATAAAAGAAACACGAAAAAGAAAGTGAGGACAAAAGAATGTTAGAAGAATTAAAAAAAGCGGTATACGAAGCAAATATGCTTTTACCTAAACACGGACTGGTTACATTTACCTGGGGAAATGTCAGCCAGATTGACAGAGAAACCGGATATTTTGCAATCAAACCAAGTGGTGTGGATTATGATAAACTGACACCGGAAGATATGGTTATTATGGATTTAGAAGGAAATAAAATCGAAGGAAGATACAATCCGTCTTCTGATACCCCAACTCATCTGGAGTTATACAAAGCATTTCCAAACATTGGCGGTGTCGTACATACGCATTCTTCATGGGCAACAAGCTGGGCTCAGGCAGGACGTGGAATTCCATGTTATGGAACAACCCATGCCGACTATATGTATGGAGAAATTCCATGTGTCAGATGTCTGACAAGAGAAGAAATTGAAGGTGCTTATGAGAAAAATACAGGACTTCTGATTGCAGATTACTTTAAAGATAAAGATTATGAAGCAGTGCCGGCAGTACTTTGTAAAAATCACGGACCGTTTACCTGGGGAAAAGATGGACATGAAGCAGTACATAATGCAGTCGTATTAGAAGAAGTCGCAAAAATGGCAGCACGTTGTGAAATGATTAATCCGCAGGTAAAACCAGCCCCACAGGAACTGCAGGATAAACATTATTACAGAAAACATGGTGCAAATGCTTATTACGGACAGAAATAAATTTTGGCTATAAAAATTCCGAGAATATAGAATGAAAAACGGAGGAAACAAAAATGGGTTTCGATGCAAAAAGCGTAATTGAAAACGGAAAAGCAGTACTTGGTATTGAATTTGGTTCAACCAGAATTAAAGCAGTTTTAATCGGAGAAAATAATGAACCGATTGCTTCCGGTGCACATGACTGGGAAAACCGTCTGGAGAACAATATCTGGACTTACACATTAGAAGATATCTGGACAGGTCTTCAGGATAGTTATAAAAAAATGACAGAAGATGTCAAAGAAAAATACGGAGTAGAAGTAAAGAAACTGGCTGCTCTTGGATTTAGTGCGATGATGCACGGTTATATGGCATTTAATGAAAGCGATGAGCTCTTAGTACCGTTCCGTACCTGGAGAAATACCATGACACAGCAGGCATCTGATGAGCTGACTGAATTATTTCAGTTTAATATTCCACAGAGATGGAGCATTGCACATCTTTATCAGGCAATGTTGAATAAAGAAGAACATGTATCTAAAATTAAATTCCAGACTACGCTTGCAGGTTATATTCACTGGAAATTGACAGGAAAGAAAGTACTTGGTGTAGGCGAAGCTTCCGGGATGTTTCCGATTGATATGAATACAAAAACCTACAATGCAACAATGGTAGAAAAATTCAATGAAAAAGTGGCTGAAAAAGGATACAGCTGGAAATTAGAAGAAATCTTTCCGGAAGTATTAAGCGCAGGAGATGCAGCAGGTGTTTTAACAGAAGAAGGTGCAAAACTGCTTGATACGACAGGAACATTGGAAGCAGGTGTGCCGGTATGCCCTCCGGAAGGAGATGCAGGAACAGGTATGACTGCAACAAACAGTATCGCAAAACGTACCGGTAACGTATCTGCCGGAACTTCTGTGTTTGCTATGGTAGTACTCGAAAAAGAATTATCCAAAGTATATAAAGAAATCGATATGGTGACTACTCCGACAGGAAGTCCGGTTGCATGGTGCACTGCAACAACTGTACTTCTGACTTAAATGCATGGGTTGGACTGTTCAAAGAATTTGCAGAAGCATTTGGAATCGAAGTGGATATGAATAAACTGTTTGGAACATTATATAATAAAGCACTTGAAGGTGAAAAAGACTGTGGCGGACTTTTAGCCTATAACTATTTCTCAGGAGAACATATCACAGGATTTGAAGCGGGTCGTCCATTATTTGCACGTACGCCGGACAGCAAATTAAGCCTTGCAAACTTTATGCGTGTGCATCTGTATACTGCACTTGGCGCATTAAAGACAGGTTTGGATATTTTGTTAAAAGAAGAAAACGTAAAACTCGATAAGATTCTTGGTCACGGTGGTCTGTTTAAGACAAAAGGTGTGGGACAGAAGATTATGGCAGGTGCAGTCGGTGTTCCGGTATCTGTTATGGAAACCGCAGGAGAAGGCGGAGCATGGGGAATTGCCCTTCTTGCTTCTTATATGGTCAACAAAGCAGAAAATGAAACATTAGATGATTATCTGAATAGTAAAGTATTTGCCGGAAATGCAGGAAGTGAAATGGAACCAGATGCAGAAGATGTAAAAGGATTTGATGCATTTATTGAACGTTACAAAAAAGGACTTCCGATTGAACGTGCAGCAGTAGAAAACTTACAGTAACAAATAGCAGAACTCACAGGGATAAAAAAATCCCTGTGAGTTTTTTAATATAGAATAATTTATCCAATCAACGCGAGAATGTAAAAAAATATTTAAAAAAAACTATTGACAGAAATAGGATAATTATGTATACTAATTGTAGTTAGATAACACTAACCAACAACAACACACACACTACATACACAGGCGGCTGCAAAGACAGTCGCCAAAAAAAAGAGAATGGAGTTAGAAAGAACTAACTTTAAATAGAAAATTGATATAAACCACTAAAAACTGTTTTGAAAGGAGAATTAAAATGAGTATTGTTATTGTGGGCGGAAATGAGAGAATGGTCTGTCAGTATCAGAATATCTGTAAAAACTACGGCTGTAAGGCAAAGGTATTTGCAAAAGAAAAAGGCGCTATGAAAAAGAAACTGGGCTGTCCGGATTTGATGATTTTGTTTACAAATACAGTATCTCATAAGATGGTAAACAGCGCATTGCAAGAAGCGAAGAAGAATAATATTCCGATTGCGAGAATCCATACAAGCAGTGCAGCCGCTTTACACACAGTACTGAACGAATATACAGGAAAGGAAAGTGTAGTATGCTAGAACAGTATCTGGTGGAGCATTGTTCGCCAACCCTTGCCGGATTAAAGACGGCGAATCTTTTTTTCAGTTCGTTTTATTGATGAAGAAGAGTTAAATCAGCATATGAAACAGTGTGAAAAAAAATTTCAGAATAAGGGAGTCTCATTGATTCTCTTGAAAAAAAGAGCTGATACGGCATTGATTTATGTATGCAGAAGAGAGAAACTTCAAAAAGATTTACAGAAAAACGGTGTAAAAGAATTTCTAAAAAAGTATGGATATGAAAATACTGATGAAGAAGAGGCCATTGCGTGTTTAAAGGCACGATTAAATTTAGAAGAAAAATTCCCTCATGAAATTGGACTGTTTCTTGGCTATCCTCTTGGCGATGTTATCGGATTTATCGAGAACGCAGGAAAAAACAGTAAATGTGCAGGTTGCTGGAAAGTTTACTGTAATGAGTGTGAAACAATGAAATTGTTTGAGAAATTTAAAAAGTGTACAAGGATTTACACAAAACTTTGGAGACAGGGTACAAGTGTAGAAAAACTAACAGTGGCAGCTTAAAAAGAAAAAAGGAGACGAAGAAATCATGAGTAAAATTGCAGTTGTATATTGGAGTGGAACAGGTAATACAGAAGCTATGGCAGAGGAAGTTGCAAATGGAGCAAAAGCTGCAGGCGCAGAAGTAGAATCCTTTACAACAGATGATTTTGCTGCAGATAAAATGAATGATTACGATGCAGTTGCATTTGGATGCCCGGCTATGGGAGATGAAGTATTAGAAGAGGACGAATTTGAACCATTATTTGAGGACTGTAAAGCAAAACTTTCCGGTAAAAAAATTGCTCTGTTCGGTTCTTACGGATGGGGAGACGGAGAATGGATGAGAAATTGGAAGAAGACTGCAAAACAGCAGGTGCAATACTTGCCTGTGACCCGGTTATCTGTAATGATGAACCAGATGATGACGCAAAAGAAGCTTGCCAGAACCTTGGAAAAGCACTTGCATAAATAAATTCAAGAAGAAATATAACAAATACAAGAAATATAACCAAATAGAATCAAAATAAAATATAACGTAAAAAGAATAAAGAGAAGAGAAGCGAAAGTGGAGTAGAAGTGTTGACTTTTACTCTGCTTTTTGCTATGTTCAAAGAAAACTAAAAAAGGAGAACTTCAAAAAGATGATGCGTGTAGGAATGGGATATGATGTACACAAACTGGTAGAAGGACGCGACCTGATTCTTGGTGGTGTTAAGATTGACTGGGAAAAGGGGCTGCTTGGACATTCAGATGCAGATGTGCTTTTGCATGCGATTATGGATGCACTTTTAGGTGCAGCAGCCCTTGGAGATATCGGACGGCATTTTCCGGATACCGATGAGAAATATAAAGGAATTTCAAGTATTAAGTTATTACAGCATGTAGGGGCATTGTTAGAAGAGAATATGTACGTGATTAATAACATTGATGCAACGATTATTGCACAGAAGCCAAAGATGATGCCGCATATTGAAAAAATGCGGGAAAATGTGGCCAAAGCTCTGAATATTGAAAAAAATCAGGTCAATATCAAGGCAACAACAGAAGAGGGACTTGGATTTACCGGAAGTGGAGAAGGTATTTCTTCACAGGCAATCTGTGCACTTCAAGATGCCAGGGATTTCATGGCAGATGACCGTATAATGCCGGCAGGATGCGGTGCATGCTGTAAAAAAAAATTAAAAGGTACGTCAGGAGTTTTGGCGCACATAAAAAACATCAGGAGAAAAAGAAAGTATGAGTATATTAAACGTAGAACATTTATCCCATGGATTGGTGACAGGGCGATTTTTCAGGATGTGTCCTTTCGTCTGTTAAAGGGGGAGCATATCGGGCTTGTCGGAGCAAATGGAGAGGGAAAGTCTACCTTTATGAATATTATAACCGGAAAGTTGATGCCGGATGAGGGAAAGATTGAATGGGCAAAGAATGTAAGAGTCGGATATCTGGACCAGCATACGGTGCTTGAAAAGGGCATGACAATCCGTGACGTCTTAAAGTCTGCGTTTGGATGGCTGTTTGAAATGGAAGAACAGATGAATGGAATCTGCGATAAGATGGGGGAAGCATCTGAAGAAGAGTTAACTCAGATGATGGAAGAACTTGGAACAATTCAGGATATGCTTACGATGCATGACTTTTATATTATTGATTCTAAGGTAGAAGAAGTGGCAAGAGCACTTGGGCTTACAGAAATCGGTCTGGATAAGGATGTGACGGATTTAAGCGGTGGTCAGAGAACAAAAGTATTGTTAGGCAAACTGCTATTGGAAAAGCCGGATATTTTGCTTTTGGACGAGCCTACGAACTATCTGGATGTGATGCATATTGAATGGCTGAAACGTTATCTGCAGGAGTATGAAAATGCCTTCGTGTTAATTTCACATGATATTCCATTTTTAAATCAGGTCATCAATCTGATTTATCACATGGATAACCAGCAGTTAACACGATATGTGGGCGATTACGACCATTTTCAGGAGGTTTATGCGGTAAAGAAAGCTCAGCTTGAAGCCGCTTATCAGAAACAACAGCAGGAAATTAGTGAATTAAAAGATTTTGTGGCAAGAAATAAAGCAAGAGTGGCAACCAGAAATATGGCAATGTCCAGACAGAAGAAATTAGATAAAATGGATGTTATTGAACTGGCAAGAGAGAAACCAAAGCCGGAATTTCAGTTTAAGACTGCAAGAACACCAAGTCGTTTTGTGGTAGAGACGAAAGAATTGGTGATTGGATATGACGAACCGCTTTCCAAACCGCTTACCTTGACGGTAGAGAGAGGTGAAAAGATTGCTTTAACCGGCGCAAACGGAATTGGAAAGACTACGCTTTTAAAGAGTATTTTGGGACTCATTCCGGCACTTGGCGGAAAAGCAGTGCTTGGAGATTATCTGGAGATTGGATATTTTGAGCAGGAAATGCCACAGGGAAATAAGCATACCTGTATCGAGAAATCTGGGAAGAATTTCCGTCTTATACACAGTATGAGGTAAGAGCCTCACTTGCAAAATGCGGGCTGACGACAAAACACATTGAAAGCCTGGTACGAGTCTTAAGTGGTGGAGAGCAGGCAAAGGTGCGTTTATGCAAAATTATTAACCGTGAGACGAACCTGCTTGTACTTGATGAGCCGACCAATCATCTGGATGTAGATGCAAAAGAAGAACTTAAACGGGCGCTTAAAGAATACAAAGGAACAATTCTGATGGTCTGCCATGAACCAGAGTTTTATGAAGGGCTGGTTTCAAAGGTCTGGGATTGCTCAGAGTGGACTACAAAAATTGGGTAAAATAAATGCTGGACTTTATGCAAAAAGTGCTTTAAATTGACAAAGTATATGCAGTTTTTATAAAAAACCACTGCAAATTTCGTCATAAAACTGATGATTTCTCCAAAAACTACGAAAAATATGAAAGAAATAAAATTTCAGCTTGCAAAATCTGTCCGAGAGTTTTATAATCAATTTGAGTTTACAAATAGCGAAAATGAATCAATATTAGGAGGACAGAAAGTCATGTCATACGTAGATGAGGTTATTGAATCAGTTGTAAAGAAAAACCCAGGCGAACCGGAGTTTCATCAGGCAGTAAAAGAAGTACTTGAATCTTTAAAACCGGTTGTAGAAGCAAACGAAGAAAAATATCGTAAAGAAGCTTTATTAGAGCGTCTTGTAGAACCGGAACGTGTTATTATGTTCCGTGTACCGTGGGTTGATGACAAAGGTAATGTACAGGTAAACAAAGGATATCGTGTACAGTTCAACAGTGCAATCGGACCATACAAAGGTGGTCTGAGATTCCATCCATCCGTATATCTTGGAATCATTAAATTCCTTGGATTTGAACAGATTTTCAAAAACTCCCTTACAGGTCTGCCAATCGGTGGTGGTAAAGGTGGTTCTGATTTCGATCCGAAAGGAAAATCAGACAGAGAAGTTATGGCATTCTGCCAGAGCTTTATGACAGAACTTTCCAGACACATTGGCGCTGATACAGACGTACCGGCTGGTGATATCGGTGTAGGCGGAAGAGAAATCGGATATCTGTTTGGACAGTATAAGAGAATCCGTGATTCTTACGAAGGTGTACTGACAGGAAAAGGTCTTACATTTGGTGGTTCTTTAGTTCGTACACAGGCGACAGGATATGGTCTGTTATACTTAACAGAAGAACTGTTAAAATTAAACGGAAAAGACCTTGCCGGTAAAACAGTAGCTGTTTCCGGTGCAGGAAACGTTGCAATCTATGCAATTGAAAAAGCATATCAGTTAGGTGCAAAACCAGTAACCTGCTCTGATTCCACAGGATGGATTTACGATGCAGAAGGTATCGACTTAGAAGCATTAAAAGAAATTAAAGAAGTAAAACGTGCACGTTTAACAGAATACTTAAACTACAGACCAAACGCTGAATATCATGAAGGCAAAGGCGTATGGAGTGTAAAAGTAGATGTAGCTCTTCCTTGTGCAACACAGAACGAATTACAGTTAGAAGATGCAAAACAGTTAGTAGCTAACGGATGCTTCGCAGTTTGCGAAGGTGCTAATATGCCTACTACATTAGAAGCAACTCAGTATCTGCAGGAAAATGGTGTAATCTTTGCACCTGGTAAAGCTGCAAATGCTGGTGGTGTTGCTACATCTGCTCTGGAAATGTCTCAGAACAGTGAACGTTTAAGCTGGACATTTGAAGAAGTTGATGAAAAACTTCAGGGAATCATGGTTAACATCTGCCACAACATGGTAAATGCTGCTAAGAAATATGGTCATGAAGGCAACTACGTAGTAGGTGCAAATGCTGCCGGATTTGAAAAAGTTGCAGAAGCTATGATGGCACAGGGTATCTGCTAATCAAAATTTGGAAAATAAATTGCTATAAAAACAGAAAAACCGTGGCGTTTAAAAAACGTTGCGGTTTTTTCATCTAGTGAATCCAAAAGTAGTTTCGGAGTGAAATCAAAAGTGGTTCTGTGAAATAGAGGTTGACAAATTTGTCATTTATGAATAAACTAGAACAAGACAGATTAAGATAAATTTAAGATATAAAAAAGCGATGAATGGAAAGAGTACCACAGAAATTTTTTACAGAGAAAGAGGGTCATCGGCTGGAAGCCTTCTAAAAAGGAATGTGTGAAAGTGCCTCCAGAAGCTGACAGCTAATCCCTGTCCGTAATCCTGCGTTAAAGGAAGAAAAGCGGAGGAATGTATCCTCAAGTAGAGTGGAACCGCGGAATATTTCGTCTCTATATGGCACAAGTCATATAGGGATTTTTTTATGAGTTAATTTAAGAATAAATAAAAAAGAAGGGAAAGAAAATGGGATTTATCAAGCATATTAAAGAAGAATTCCAGGTGATTCAGGAAAGAGACCCGGCGATTAAGACACCGCTGGAAGTGCTCTTATATCCAAGCTTTCGTGTTATGATTCAGTATCGGAAAGCGCATAAACTTTACCAGAATGGACATTATTTTCTTGCAAGATGGATTTCTCAAAGAGCGGCAAGAAAACCGGAATTGAAATTCATCCAGGGGCACAGATTGGAAAAGGGCTGTTTATTGACCATGGAAACGGTGTTATCATTGGAGAGACAGCAATTATTGGAGATAATGTTACCTTATATCAGGGTGTTACGCTTGGAGGTACCGGAAAAGAAACCGGAAAACGTCATCCTACGTTAAGAGATAATGTAATGGTGAGTGCAGGAGCAAAAGTTATCGGTTCTTTTACGATTGGTGAAAATTCAAAAATTGGAGCAGGAAGTGTCGTACTTGAAGAAGTACCGCCAAACTGTACCGTAGTAGGTGTTCCGGGACGTATTGTAAAAAGAGAAAACAGAAAAGTGCCGAGAAGCGATATGGATCAGATTCATTTGCCAGACCCGGTATTAGAAGATATTCGTACTTTACAGAAAGAAAATGAAGCGTTAAAATCCAAATTACAGAGAATGGAATATCAGCTGCAGGAGATAAGAGAAGAAAAGGAGAAAAACGAATTATGAAAATTTATAACACACTGACAAAGAAAAAAGAAGAATTTGTACCGCTTGAAGAAGGAAAAGTAAAAATGTATGTGTGCGGGCCAACTGTATACAACTTTATTCATATTGGAAATGCACGTCCGATGATTGTATTCGATACCGTAAGAAGATATATGGAATACAAAGGCTATGATGTAAACTATGTTTCTAACTTTACCGATGTGGATGATAAAATCATTGCAAAAGCAATTGAAGAAGGAGTGTCTGCGGAAGAAATCTCCAAACGTTACATTGCAGAATGCAAAAAAGACATGGCAGATATGAATGTAAAACCGGCTACCACTCATCCGCTGGCGACTCAGGAAATCGATGGAATGATTGACATGATTCAGACCTTAATCGAAAAAGGATTTGCTTATGAGGTAAATGGAACCGTATACTTCCGAGTAAAGAATTTTAAAGAATACGGAAAACTGTCTCATAAAAATCTGGAAGATTTACAGTCTGGTTTTCGTTCCATTCAGGTATCTGGTGAAAATCAGAAAGAAGATCCTCTTGATTTCGTATTGTGGAAACCGAAAAAAGACGGAGAACCATTCTGGGTATCTCCATGGGGAGAAGGCAGACCGGGATGGCACATTGAGTGCTCTGTTATGTCCAAGAAATATTTAGGAGAAGAAATAGATATTCATGCCGGTGGAGAAGATTTAGTATTCCCGCATCATGAAAATGAAATTGCACAGTCTGAGTGCTGTAATGGAAAGCAGTTTGCAAGATATTGGATGCATAATGCATTTTTAAATATTGACAATCGTAAGATGTCAAAATCTCTGGGTAACTTTTTTACCGTACGTGAAATCGGAGAGAAATATGATGTACAGGTGCTTCGTTTCTTTATGCTCAATGCGCATTACAGAAGTCCGTTAAATTTCAGTGCAGATTGATGGAAGCTTCCAGCAATGCCTTAGAACGTATTGTAACCTGCGTAGAGCAGTTAAAACATTATTTGGAAAAAGCAGAGGGCAATGAGTATGCAGAAGCAGAAACTGCGCTTGTGAAAGAAGTAGAAGCGCTGGTGGAAAAATATGAAGAAGCAATGGAAGATGATTTCAATACTGCAGATGCTATTGCGGCTATTTTTGAAATTGTAAAACTTGCAAACACAAACACAGATGCGGAAAGTACAAAGGCATTTGTACAGTTCTTATTTGATAAGATTGTAGGGTTAAGTGATATCTTAGGATTGATTGTAAATAAGAAGGAAGAAGTGTTAGATGAAGAAGTAGAAAAGCTGATTGAAGAACGTCAGGCTGCAAGAAAAGCAAAAGATTTTGCAAAAGCAGATGAAATCCGTGACAAATTAGCAGATATGGGAATTATCTTAAAAGATACCAGAGAAGGAGTACAATGGAAGCGAGCTTAAGTTATTTAAAAGAGCTGTTTGCACTGGGGAATACGGATATTAAGACGTATTCCCCACTGACACTGGCTTATATCGCGATGCCGTGTATGAGATTGTTATTCGTACGGTTTTGGTAGAAAAAGGCAATGCACAAGTCAATAAACTGCATCAGAGGGCAAGTAGCTGGTAAAGGCTTCTGCGCAGTCTGAAATCATTGAAAAATTAAAAGAGGATCTGACGGAAGAAGAACTTGCCGTTTATAAGAGAGGCAGAAATGCGAAATCTTATACGATGGCAAAAAATGCAACTATGTCTGATTATCGAAGAGCAACCGGATTTGAAGCTCTGATGGGATATTTATATCTGACCGAACAGTGGGAGCGAATGTTACAGTTGATTAAAAAGGGAATTGAAAAAGGAGAAACGGATGGAAGAGAAGTTCCAGGAAAGTAAAGTAGAGGGAAGAAATGCAGTATTGGAGGCATTTCGTTCCGGTCGTGTAATTGATAAATTGTTTGTTCAGGAACATTGTGAGGATGGTCCGGTAAGAACGATTTTACGAGAAGCAAAAAAACATGATACAATGGTGCGTTTTGTAAAAAAAGAGCGCCTGGATCAGATGTCTGACACTGGAAAACATCAGGGTGTGATTGCAATGACGGCTGCGTATGATTATGCAGAGGTATCAGATATTTTAGAAAAGGCAAGAGAAAAGGGTGAACCGCCATTTATTATTTTATTAGATAATATTGAAGACCCGCATAATCTTGGAGCAATTATCCGTACTGCAAATCTGGCAGGTGCACATGGAGTCGTTATTCCCAAAAACCGTGCGGTCGGGCTGACTGCGACAGTGGCAAGGACTTCGGCAGGGGCATTAAATTATACACCGGTTGCAAGAGTGACCAATATGGCAAGAACAATTGAAGACTTAAAGAAAGAGGGATTGTGGTTTGTCTGCGCAGATATGGGTGGAACAAATATGTATGACCTTGATTTAAAAGGTGCAATTGGTCTTGTCATTGGAAATGAAGGCGACGGTGTATCAAGAGTAGTAAGAGAAAAATGTGATTTTATTGCTTCGATTCCTATGAAGGGAGACATTGATTCTCTTAATGCATCAGTTGCGGCAGGTGTTCTGGCGTTTGAAATTGTAAGACAGAGAATGTAAAGAAAATAAAAAGATGAAAGATTTACAACAATATACGGATGAAGAATTAATTGTACAGCTTCGTAATGGTAACCAAAGCGTGGAAACGTATCTGCTCAACAAATATAAGGGGCTGGTCTTAAAAAAGGCACATGCGATGTTTTTAGCAGGTGGAGAGACAGAAGATTTGATTCAGGAGGGAATGATTGGACTCTTTCAGGCAGTCCGTGATTATCAGCCGGATAAAAATACGCTGTTTTCGACGTTTGCAAATCTCTGCGTAGTACGGCAGCTTTGTAAGGCAATCGAAGTTTCAGGAAGGAAAAAACATAAACCGCTCAATGCGTATGTCTCTTTAAGTGGAGACGATTCTCCACTTTTAGAAGCATTTGATTTCAGCCAGCAGAATCCGGAAACGATTGTGATTGACAGAGAAAATACGGAGCAGATGCGTAATAAAATTCGGGAATGTTTAAGCGAATTTGAAAACGAGGTGCTGGATTTGTATCTTGAAGGAAAGACTTATACGCAGATTGCAGTACTTATGGAAAAAACACCAAAATCAATTGACAATGCACTACAGCGAATCCGTGGCAAAATCAAAGAATTGTCGCTGGATTCGCGTTAATTGAGAGGACTCATAAAAGAATCTTTGCATTAACATAAAAAATAAAAGAAATATTACAAAAAGTATTGACATTTCAAACAATTTTTGCTAGAATCTGTAATTGTGATGAACGGCTTGTGATATCACAAGTCAGGCTGCCTTGGCTCAGTTGGTAGAGCGTCGCCTTGGTAAGGCGGAGGTCGGCGGTTCAAATCCGCTAGGCAGCTTGTAAAAAACCTCTCTGAGATTTCAGAGAGGTTTTTTTGAATGCTTTACAAATAATTAAAACGAATGCCTTTTTTAAATATAGTATTCAATTGTTTCGTGAGATTTCATATTAAAGATTTCGTAGACTTTATCACGAATCATCAGGAAATCATTGGAAGTACGGTCTCTGTGTTTTGGAAGCTGTACCGTAAGGAGAGCCTTAATTCGTCCGGGGTTTGCGGACATTATGACAATTCGGTCGGCAAGAAAGACGGCTTCTTCAATATCATGTGTGACAAAGACTACGGTCTTTTTTGTGTCCTGTGCAATTTCCAGAATGTCTGTCTGAAGTTTCATTCGAGTGATGGCATCCAGTGCACCAAATGGTTCGTCCATAAATAAAATATCCGGTTCTACGGCAAGGGCACGGGCAATTGCGACACGTTGCTGCATACCACCGGAAAGCTGTGCCGGACGTTTTTTTGCCGCATGTTCGAGGCCAACCATTTTTAAATAATGAGAGGCAATGTTGGCTTTCTTTTCTTTGCTGTAGTTTTTTGTCTCGAGTCCCAGTTCTACATTCTTTTGTACCGTTCTCCATGGAAGCAGTCCATAATTTTGAAAAATGGTGACATATTTCATGGAAGGTTTCTGAACAATCTGATTTTCGATTTTGATTTCGCCGGATGTCGGTTTTAAAAATCCTGCCATTGCATTTAAAAGAGTAGATTTTCCACAGCCGGATGGTCCAAGCAGGCAAATAAATTCCCCTTTTTCAATATTTAAAGAAACATCATCTAAAATGACATGAGTTTGATTTTCTTCTTCAAAAGAAATTGTTACATTTGATACATCTATCATTTTTTACGCTCCAAATCCGAATTTTGTACGAATCAGTTTCTCAGCTATCCGAAGAAATCCATCTAAGATAAAACCGATGACACCGATAGTTAACATAGTTGCAAGTAAAGAGTCAAACCGCATGCAGTTTTTTGTATCCATAATCAGGAAACCAAGTCCGGACTGAGAACCAACCATTTCACCGGATACAAGGAAAATCCAGGAAGTTCCAAGTGCCAGACGAAGTGCGTTGGAAATCTGGGTAAAAATGGCAGGAAAGATAATACAAAATAATGTTTTTACTTTATTTACACCAAAGCTGTCTGCGATTTTATAATAGATTTTATCGACATTTTGAACTGCACTGACAACAGAGAGCAGAATTGGGAAAAATCCGGCGATAAAGATGATTACAATTGCAGGTACATCACCGATTCCAAACCAGAATACGATAAATGGCATGAAAGCAACGGGTGCAATCGGGCGGATAATCTGAAGAATCGGATTAATAAAGGTAAATACACGCGGAAAACTTCCAAGTAACAGTCCAAGCAGAATTGCCGAAACAGCAGATGAAAAATAACCGATGGCAAAACGAATAAGACTGGTTTCAATATGAAGAGGAAGTATAACAGAAGAAGTACTTCCCGGCAGTCCGGTCGTACAAAGCTGAATGAATGCCTGTAATACTTTATATGGAGACGGAAACAGGGTTTCATTGGTGTGGGCGAGGGTGCAGGCTGTCTGCCAGAGCACCACTACAACCACAAAAGAAAGAATCGTTCGTATTGTCTTTTTTAACATAATCTTTTGTCCTCACAATCTGGATACTGATTTACTGGTAAATGAAATCATTGTAGGACGGTGGATTATCGTTGATTTCGTATTCTTTTACTTTTTCACTTAATTGTTCATAATCATCAAGTGAGATGTTAAGGTCATCGTAATGAATCCATTCTAATGAGACATCAAGAGTTTTTTCGTCCTGTCCTAAGTATTTTTCAGCTACTTCTTTTGCGATTCCTTCGTCCAATAACTTCCGGCTTCTTTGTATGTAGAAAGAAATTCGTCTGCGGCCTCTTTATTCTTATCAAGGAATCCGCCGTTAAATACGAGTGCACAGCAGATAGAATCCTGCCATAAATCAGTGGAATCATATAATACGTGACCGTAACCCTGTACAACAGCCTGTGCGCCAAATGGTTCTGCAACACAGTATCCATCAATGGAACCGCTTGCAAGGGAAGAAGGCATTTCAGATGGAGCAAGCTGTACCACATTGATATCATCAATACTTAAGTCGCCAAGTGCAAGCATGTCATTTAATAAGATATTGTGTGAGGACTGATTAGAAGGAATTGCAAAAGTTTTTCCTTTTAAATCACGGACATCTGAAATATCATCAGATACGATGACAACATTTCCGTCTTTATGACCAAGAGCAGCAGCCTTTAAGTCAATTCCGTTACTTACGGCTCCCATTGCAAGTTCAACGAGAACAGAAGCACCATCGATTTTTCCGGAGTTCAGTGCATCCATTAAATCCGTCCAGGAACTGAATTTTTGAAGAGTGACTTCAATATCGCTGTCTGATTTTTTATCTAAAAGTTCTTTTGTCTCAAACACAGCCAGTGCATGTGTGATTGGCAGATAGCCTAAGGTAATATTGGTTTTTGAAGAGTCTGTTTTTGTAGTGTCAGCGGCTGAGGTAGAGTCTGGATTTGTGGTACCGCAGCCGGTCAGAGCACTAAAAGAAAGTGTAGCGGCTAAAGCAAATGTAAGTAAGCGTTTGAATTTCATGGTTATACTCCTTTAATTATAGTTAAATTCCTAATTGTTTTCGTTTTTCTTTCATATCTGCGACAATTTTTTCGCCAAGTGCAACAGGGTCGGCATCGACAATCATTGCAGAATGAAGTGTTTTTTTCGTTCCTTCTTTTAAGAACTCAATGACTTTAGAAGAACCGTGAATTGGAGCTTCTACACAATGGTAGGAGCTGATTCCGTTTAAGCGGAAGCCAAGAGCGGCATCGATTCCTTTTTCATTGGACCATTCCGGTGAGGAAAAAGCAAATGGCATTTCGTAGAGTGCTTTGTTAAATTCACCGGCAATTCCTCCGAAAATACCAGAAGAACGGGTATTGTCAATACATTCTCCAACATGCCATACGGGAGGCATATCCGGATTTAAAAATTCTCTTAAACCATCCCCGCATTTACTGTAGGCAAATTCAGAAGTCTGACAGTATCCCATTTTCATAAGAGGGAAGGAAGCACATCCGTTTGTGATAATAAGTACGTTATTTTTTAACAGTACATCACAGACATCTAAGATTGCTTTTTCATAAAGGACTTTTGGATTGTTACATCCAACCATATTGACTACTCCGAGAATCTTGCCGGAGCGGATGGCGTCGGCAATCGGTTTGAAACTGCCGTATTTTTTACAGATGTATTCAACAGAAAATCCGACTTCTGCTTCCACTTCGTGTTTTGGAATAAAGACCGGAATGCCTTTTCTTGCTTCAAAACTTTCGATGGCACGCATGACAATCCGTTTTGCAATTGCTTTGGTTTCGGCAACATTGGAGTGATGGTGGTCATATCCGATGTGTTCTGCACCTGGAAGGCGGGCAGAATCATGAGTAGTAACAACCGTTGTTTTAAAACAGCGTGCTACATCCATGATAGCCGGATAAACTTCCTGTACGTCGGCAACCCAGAGGTCAAGCCCACCTGTTCCAAGTACCAGTTCTGCGCTGACGGCATTAGAAAGAGGAATGACTCCTTCATAGCGGTACATTGCGGAGAGACCGGAACAGCAGATTCCATAAAACTGGATACCTTTTGCTCCTTTTTCTTTTGCAAGGTTTAAGAGTTCTTCACTTTGTCCGGCTTTTACAATTTCTTTTACCAGAACCGGAAGATGTCCGTGAACTGCAATGTTGACATAGCCTTTTTTGAGGGCACCGATATTTACTTTGGAAGTGACACGGTCACCGACCCCGAGCAGGGCATCTGTTGCAATGGAAGTGGAAACGACCCCGCTAAAAGTAAAAGCGAGTCCACAGCGCAAAAACTGTTTCATAACACTTTCCCAGTCGCCATCTGTCGCACATCCGGTTTTATGATAAGCTTCAAAAACTTCGTGGTAAGCACTGATTGGAAGAATATCAAGGTCTTTCCATACTTTCTGGCGTTCTGGAGTTGCACAGGCAGAAATGACTTTGTATTCATCCGGCTCGGTTCTGGATAAATCATCAAGCAGAGTATCTGCAAGGTCAATTGCAATGTTTTTTAACGTACGTTTTTTAGTTTTGATTCCGAAGGCTTCTGCATGGAGCGTACTTTGTATTCTCCGATGATTGGAAGGTCAAGTTTGCCCTGGGCAGCCCATTTTAACATTAAAAGCAATTCTCTGGCGTGCATCCCGTGTTGGGCAGCACCGGCAGCAGCACCACGCAGAAGATTTCTTGCGACAATTAAGTCGGCATCTGCACCACAGACTCCGCGAGGAGACTTCGGGGTGATTTTACAAGGACCCATGTTACAGATACGACAGCAGGTTCCGCTTAAACCAAAGGTACATTGTGGCTGTTGTTTATCAAAACGGTCAAATGCAGTGTCATATCCAAACTGTTCCATTCGAAGCATCATTCTTTTACAGCAGGGTCTGGAACATTATCAAGCACATCCTGTTTGGTTGGAAAGGTTTTGCGGTAAGCAGAAACCGCTTTCCTGTAGTCCTCGGTAAAGACTTCTTCATGGCTGTGTTCATATTCGTTGCCGTTTTCATCAATATGTTTATGAGTATGACCGCTGACCGGTACTAAAACCTTTGGGATTCCGTTTTTATCAAAGCCGATAATGGCTCTGTGATTATGTGGTTCAATAACGGTGTTAAATGTTTCATCAGTTGTATTTTTATTTTCCATAAATTAATTCTCCACTAAATTACTTGGTTTTTGGTTAACGAGATAGTACCACTAAAAACATAGTTTGTCAATAGGTTTAGGGGGATAAAGTGAAAAGTTGTGAAAAAAATGTGAAATAAAAATAAGAAACTTGACAGAAAAAACACTGGTGTTATATTACAAATAGAACAAAAAACGGAAGGAGGAGGAAACAATGGCTGTAAAACGAGATTATTATGAAGTGTTGGGAGTGTCGAAAAATGCAGATGAAAATGCGATTAAGAAGGCATACCGAAAACTTGCGAAGAAATATCATCCGGATACAAATTCAGGCGATGCGGATGCTGAAAAAAAATTTAAAGAAGTTACAGAGGCATATTCTGTTTTAAGTGATAAAGAAA
>ENA-OQCN01000532-OQCN01000532.1-human-gut-metagenome-genome-assembly--contig:-NODE-532-length-20279-cov-5.691892_pt1 | contig 20279 bp, 33 predicted proteins | sample MGYA00242497_ERZ504576 | MGnify/ENA primary metagenome ERZ504576 (study PRJEB26092, sample SAMD00036296) | human gut metagenome | host: Homo sapiens | study: EMG produced TPA metagenomics assembly of... | reverse complement strand
TAAGGCTGGCAAGCGTAGACTGAGAGTTTAGTCTCCAAAAGTTCCTCGTATTCCCCGCACGTTCCGTGACCATACTTCCGGTATCAACGTAACCGGAGGTTCGGGGGATGTACAACAAAGTGGAATTATGCGGGGTGGACACGGCCCAGCTGCCGGTGCTTTCCGAAGCGGAAAAGCGGCAGCTGCTCACCCGGGCGCGGGCAGGCGATGCCGCCGCCCGGCAGGCCATGATCGAGGGCAACCTGCGGCTTGTCCTGAGCGTGGTGCAGCGGTTCGCGCAGCGGGGGGAGAATCTGGACGACCTGTTTCAGGTGGGGTGCATCGGGCTCATCAAGCCATCGACAACTTTGACCCGGCCAGCCGGTGCGGTTTCCACCTACGGCGTGCCCATGATCATCGGGGAGATCCGGCGCTTCCTGCGGGACAACAACACCCTGCGGGTCAGCCGCAGCCTGCGCGATGCCGCCTACAAGGCCATGCAGGCCCGGGAAGCGCTGGAAAAGCAGCTGGGCCGGGAGCCCACCGTGGACGAGGTGGCCCGGCAGGCGGGGCTCTCCCGCCGGGAGGTGAACGCGGCGCTGGAATCGGTGGTGGAGCCCATCAGCCTGGAAGAGCCCCTTTACACCGATGGCGGCGATGCCATGTATGTCATCGATCAGGTGCGCGACCCGGACAGCGAGGACAGCTGGATCAGCGGATTGGAGTTCCGGCAGACCGTGGCCGGGCTGACCCCGCGCGAAAAGCGGATCATGGAGCTGCGCTACCTCAAGGGCGAGACCCAGATGGAGGTGGCGCGGGAGATCGGCATCAGCCAGGCGCAGGTCTCCCGGCTGGAAAAGGCCGCGCTGGAGCAGTTCCGGCACAAATAAACAGGAGAGCGGCACAGGTCTCCCTGCACCGCTCTCCTACTTTTTGTATTTGCGTCTGGTCGCCGCCCCGCCCCGCAGATGGCGCTCGGCCTTGTTGCGGGCCAGCACGGCCTGCACCCGGGCAAACAGGGCCGCATCCACGGCCCGCAGGCGGGTGGATACATCCTTGTGCACCGTTGATTTGCTGCACCCGAACGCCCGGGCGGCTGCCCGCACCGTGGCACTGTGCTCTGCAATGTACTCTCCCAGCAGCGCCGCCCGCTGCTCCGGCTCCACGTTCATCCGGTCACGCCTCCCCTGTTTGCGGTCTCCCTAAAAAATATGAGCCAGCGGCCGCCAATATGCCCGCCGGGGCTTGACATTTGGACGCTGGCCGCTATACTGGGAGCTGGACATAAAAACAGGGGCGCTGAAAAGCTGAGATCCGCACCTGAGCGGAGTACCCTCGAACCTGATCCGGGTAATGCCGGCGTAGGTAGTTTGCGGAAAGGTCCACCCTCTTCACAAACGAAGCCCATGCGCCTGCCTTTTTGTGCGGGTGCATTTGTTTTTGTGTACTATTATCTGAGAAGAGGAATCTCCCATGTCAAAAACCTATTCCAGACCCGCATTCTTGTGGAGTGCGCCCTGATGATCGCCATTGGCACCGTGCTGAGCAACATCAAGTTCTTCACCCTGCCCAACGGCGGCAGCGTTACCCTGCTGAGCATGCTGCCCTTTGTGCTGGTCTCCTTCCGCCACGGCGTGAAGTGGGGCCTGTTCACCGGCTTTGTCAACGGCTGCCTGCAGATGCTGCTGGGCTTCTGGGCACCCCCGACCCCGACCTTCCTGTATTTCCTGGGTGAAGTCCTGCTGGACTACCTGGTGGCCTTTATGGCGCTGGGTACTGCCGAGTTCTTTGCCCGTCCCTTCAAGAACCGGATGGTCGGCGTGGCCGTGGGCACCTTTATGGCAGGCTTCCTGCGTTTTATGTGCAGCTTCCTGTCCGGTGTGCTGGTCTGGGGCAACCTGAACGAAGGCCTGTCTGCCTGGACTTACAGCCTGGTGTACAACGGCAGCTACATGCTGCCCGAGACCCTGCTGACCATGGTGGCCGCCGTTCTGCTCTGCCGCGTGGCTCCGCAGATCTTTGACCGCCAGCACGCAAAGGGTTGACCCATCCTCACTTTGTTCCGCGCCCTGCCCGGCTCTGTGCCCAGCAGGGCTTTTTTGTTATTGCAAACTTTTTCAAATTGGGTGTTGACAACCGCCCGCCCGGCTGGTATAATAACTCACGTCGCAAGACACCAACCGAATATGTGGGGGATTAGCTCAGCTGGGAGCCCGGTTGGTATCAAAACACACCCCCAGTCAGAAAGTCCTGCGACAATCAAATTCCCAACAAAAAACTCCATCCAAGAGGTTCGCTTCTTGGATTTTATGGGGGATTAGCTCAGCTGGGAGAGCGCTTGCATGGCATGCAAGAGGTCACCGGTTCGATCCCGGTATTCTCCACCAATCAAGAGCAAAACGAACACAGAACCACCATTCAAATGGTCGGTAATGTGTTCGTTTTGTTTTGCGAGATTCCAAATGTCACCCTGACATGAAAAAAGCGCCCACGTTACCATCATCGGTAGCGTGGCGCTTTTCTGTCTTAATTTACCGAAAATCGGAAAAAACTCCCGAAATATGAAGTTTTCTGCCAAAATGCAGACAAGCCGGTACATATCGGCTAAAATTTCGGTAAAAGGAGACAAAAGGCTATGATTAGAATTTTGCTGTCTACCCGCCTCGGCGAAAGACGGATGACACAGAGCGAACTTGCACGTGCAACAGGGATTCGCTCCCAGACCATCAATGAGCTGTACCACGATTTTGCAGAGCGAGTCAGCCTGGATGATCTCGACCTCATTTGCGAGGCCCTTGACTGCGAACTGGATGACCTCATCGTGAGAGAACCCAACCCGGAGCGTAGGGTCAAAGAGGTGCGGCACATCCCTCAGACCGTGAACAAGTCTCGCAAGAAATAACCTCTCCTGCCCGGATGCGTCAAGCGTCCGGGCTTTTTTCGTTCTCATTCGGCACGAATTCCAGAAGATCTGCGGGCTGCAGTCCAGAACGGTGCACAGCTTGTCCAGAACGTCCAACGGAATATGCTTGACGGAGTTGTTGTTCATGCCCGACAGAGTGGGCTGGCGAATCCCGGTCATTGCGACCAAATCCTTTTGTTTGATGCCTTTTTCGGCAAGCACGGCTTTCAACTTGATGCGAATCATGTAAACACCTCCCTTTTCTTCACTATATCACACTTACCTGAAAATTGCAACGCTTTTCGTAAAAATATTTACGAATGTTGTTTTACTATTGACATACAACGAAATTCGTTGTATAATATAGACATAGAGAGGAGGTTACGAGGTGCAAGGGAGCAACCCAAAGGGGGTGATGCTCCATGACAAGCAAGGAATTTGCAAAGCTCACCAGAGCCGAGCAGGTAGCCCGCTTTGAAGCATACAAAAAAGCGGCTCAGGATCGCACCCTGAACCGCTAACCGCTAAAAGCCCGTTATCCACAAGCCCCTTGCACCTCCATTTTATTTTTTTATTGAAGATTTGTCAAGAGTAAATCGGAGGTTTTCAGCATGAAGTTCATTGACATTAACCGCGAGTTCACCGCCGCAGCCAGCAGCTACATGGCACAGGCTACTACATCAACGCCGGAACGATGGGCGGCAGCCAGAGCGAGGTCGCTCACATCGACCTCACCAACGGCACCGAAATCATCCGGGTGCTGCTCACCACGTTCAACAATTACCTCGGCACTGAGGGCGTGGAGCTGATTGTCGGCCGGGTCAAGGACGACATCAAGCCCAATCAGGAAGACCGCTGGAGCACCGTCTGGAATGAGCGTCTGGAGGTCATCAGCAGCAAGAAGTTCTACCGTCTGAACAACCGCGCACAGGATGGATTCTACGGCACAGAGGAGGAAGCAAACGCCGCCGAGGAGAAGCGGTTTGACCGCTACAAGAGCCGCCGCGGCAATGACAGTGCGGTGGATGTGACCACAAAGGCTGCTCCGATGGTCAAAAAGTACATCCACGAGAAGTTCGGTGTCCGGCGCGTGAAGATGGACGATATCAAGGTCGTCAAGCACGGTGGCCGCTACACCGTCACCTACCACAAGCACGCTGCACAGCTGTACTAAGGGGAGGGCGCAAAGATGGTCACGATTCAGAGCCAGAACTTCGGCGTTGAGATTGAAATGACGGGCGTTTCCCGCGGAACAGCCGCCTCTGTCATCGCCAACTACTTCGGTGTCGGCGGTATCCACTTTGCAGGTGGCACCTACCAGACTTACGAGCCAAGGACAGCAAAGGCCGCGTATGGAAGTGCATGAGAGACGGTTCCATCACTCCCCGGCGGCGCAGAGGCGGCGCAATCGTAGAGGCAGACGATACCTATCGCTGCGAGGTCGTGACCCCGATTCTCCAGTACGAGGACATCACCGACCTGCAAGAGGTCATCCGGCACTGGTCAAGAAGGGTGCCATGGCGAACAGCTCCTGTGGTATCCACGTCCACGTTGACGGTGCGAACCACACGCCCGAAAGCCTCTGCCGGCTGCTGAACTTCGCCACCGGGCGGCAGGATCTGTTCTACGAAGCCCTGCAGATCGCAACCGCGCAGATCACTGGTGCCACAAAATCAACCCTGCCCTGTTCCGTGAAATGAAGAAGAACGGCCGGGCAAGCCGGAACGATGCAGAGCGCATCTGGTACAGCGTGGCGAATGATGGATACGATGGAGGTGTGGATTCTTCCCACTACAACAGCACCCGGTATCACGGCATCAACCTCCACGCATTCTTCACAAAGGGCACCGTGGAGTTCCGGCTGTTCAACGGAACCACCCACGCCGGGCGCATCAAAGCATACGTTCAGTTCTGCTTGGCAATAAGCGCATGGGCTATCAACTGTGACCACGACAACCTTCACTTCAAGTCCATCAGCGGTTACACCCAGCAGCAGAAGCACGATTTGATGATGCGAGTGCTCACCAAGCGTCTTGGCATGAGAGGCCCGGAATTCAAGACCGCCCGGTTGCATCTCACCTCTGCATTTTTGACAGAGGCCGAGAGTGAAAATACCGCCGCCTAAGAACCGAAAAGCTGCGCTATCTGGCTATACGGGCATTTGGAGGATATGACAATGAAACTTTACAAATACTCCGGCACCATCGAGGAGCTTGCCGTTGAACGCGGCCGAATCTCCTATATCAAACTCTTCGATGTGACCGACTTCGACAAAGCACCAACCAGACTGGAAGTCTTCGGTGCGCTCGGCAAGTACATTGAGGCCATCGAGTTAACCGATTCCGAAGAGCGGTACATCAAGAGTGATTGGTACTTTGACAGCAGCCTGTATCTGCGCCGCATTGAAGTCCCTGGCGTGGGCGATTGGCCGGCAAAGATTATCACCCAGTCGCCTGACGACATCGACCAGCTGGAGATCTTCGGAGAGCGGGAGTACATCGAAACCAGCAAGCCGAAGTCGATGCCCGGCGAGGAAGTGAACCGCTGGCTGATGTGGGAACGCCAGAACATGAAGTAAGGAGTCATGACCATGTTCAGTATTACCGATAATGAGAGATTGCGGGATGCGTATGCACTCCTGATGTTCATGCAGCGCGATATTTCAGCCTCTGCCGAAAAGAAAGCCGCTGTGAAAAACTTGGCCGCAACCGTCAAGATGGAGATCCGGGCCTACAACAACCGCCCCGTTTCCAATGTGCGCATTATCAGTGCCGACTATGACGGCCGTCTGGAGCTTGTTCAGCTGCCCGATAAGCTGGACGAGGCGCACGAGATGGACGCTACCAACTGGTTTCTTAACCATCATTATTTGAAGAGTTACAACAGCCCCTATGACTGCACAGGGCAGGAGTTCACGAATTGGTTCTATCTATTCCGGCGGCGCGGTCACTGGTTTGCATATCACTCGGTTAGCGAGATGTTTAAGGAGGAAGTACAATGACGGACGAAAAAGCTATTGAAAAGATGCTCTATGACCAGCAGCAGGGCTGGCCGCTGTGCCCCCGCTGCGGCGAGAGGATGCCGGACAAACTGACCCACGGAGCACTGAGCCGCCACGCCAAGGGCGTGTACATCTGCGAGGCCTGCGGCACCGATGAAGCTCTCCGGGACTGGACCGGGAACGTCAAACCGCTGTCCGAATGGGTGCTGGTTCGCGTATACAATGGAGATCTTCGGAGGTAATCGATATGGAAGAAATGCTCCTGTCACTGAATGGACCGTGGTCAAACGCAGCCTGCATCGGCTACTGTGTCATGGCGATGCGCAACGCTGGTTTGAGCGAAAAGACGCAGCGCAAAGTCCTTGATGAACTGACCCGGTGTTTTGACGATGTGAGCGTTGAAGATGCTGCACAGATGAAGTTCTAAACAAACAAAAATCCCCCTACACTGGCCCGAAGGTCAATGCAGGGGGATTTTTGCGCGCTACCGAGGTAGCCAAATATAAAATCAAGAGTGGACCATGCCGGGCCGCTCTCTACAAAAGCCGAAGCTTTTCAAGTGCCTCTATTTTACACGGCACTCATGCAGCAGTCAAGACTTTTTGCCCAGTGCTGCGGTCATAACATCAAAGGCGTGTTCGATAACAGCGTCCAGCACCTCGTCGGTGATAGCCCAGCGGATAGCCGCCGGGCACTTGGCGCGGAGAGCCGCGAACACCTGCTTTTTCTTTTTGGCGCCCTGCCCGCTGCCCATGATGGACAGTTCGGCTTTTTCGACCAGCTCCAGCGCCAGATCCTTGACGGTGGCCTTGTAGCCCAGCCGGATGCCACCGACTGCCAGAGCAACGAAGCCCAGCAGCATCAGTGCAATGGCGATGGGCGCAGGGATGAAGTTCAGCATAGCTCCATGATATTGCCTCCTATAAGTATCAGCGGCACGGGGAGCCACCCCTGCGCCGTTTTGTCGTGTTGGTTATATCGGATGTTTCACAGGTACTTGGAAGCCCCGGAAATGGCCTTCCAGCTGGCAGGACCACAGATGCCGTCCACGGCCAGTCCGTGCGCCTCCTGCGCTTTCAGCAGAGCGTTCTCGGTGCCCTCGCCGAAAATGCCGTCCGGGGTCAGCCCCAGCAGCCGCTGGAGCATCTTCGTGGCTGCACGGTTTGCATCCCCGGTGCAGCCCCGGCGGATGGTCGGCAGAATGAACTTCTGGTAGGTGGTGCTGGGGTAGTGCCGCGGGGCATCGCACAGCACGTTGCCTTTGCATCGCGGGTATCGGTGTGTACGATGGCGCAGCCGTCATACCAGTAGATGCCCACCGCCTTGAAATACTGGGCGGCGATGATGCCCAAGGCCACAGGATTGATGCTGCGGTTCACCATGCGCCAGTCTGCCGCCATACCGTAACGGTGCTTGCTGCCGGAACTGCCGCCGACCGCCGCATTGTGGGGAATGCAGCGGTATCCGCTGGTCACCTTGATGGGCTTGCCCAGCTTGTCCCGGATGGTCTGAAGTTTTTCGACCAGCTCCGAATCGACCATCTGGCGGCTGCATCCGCAGGGGCACTTGAAGTCCTTGCGGGTGAAGTTCTTGCTCAGGGCAGATGTGTCGCTGGCCTGATAGACAATGACTCTCATGTAGAAGACCTCCTTCAAGAGAAGTCGTGCTTTTGAAGCCGCTCGTTGTACACCCGCTTGATATTCGCTACTGCACAGATGCAGCGGTTGTTTTTGTAGTCGGGGTGACTGCGGCAGTAGTCCTCATAGGCATCAATGACGGCCAAAATCTCGATAAAATGCTCCCTCGTGTGGTGCTTATCATCAATCAGTTCGTCATTGAAGCGCAGGATCTGGGTACGCAGAAGATTGGCATTGCGCTCATCATCAACTTGGATATGCTCCTCCAGCTTTTTCTGGGTCTGCTTCTGCTGTTCCAGCACTTCAGCATTCAGGGCGTGTCCGATGATTTTCGCAAGCCTGCTCCACGGATTGATCTTGATGGGCGAAACCTCAATGAGCGAGAGCAGCACCAAAACCATCCCGCCACCGCTCCAGAACAATTCTTTCAGATTCACAGCCATCCCCCTCACTGAACCAGCGCGGCGATTGCCTGCAAATCAAAAATCGGAGCATCAAAAAACGCTCTCGCCCACAGCCAGTAGTCTTCGGACTCCGGGCGGCGGTACTTTTGGCAGAGTGCCGATGCCCAAACCCGGTTCCAGCGGGTCTGATAGTCCGCATCTCGACGCTCAAGGCTCCGCTGGATGTTTCCTACCAGATCCCCGCGCAGGTGCCGTTACCGTCATCATCCTGCACAAAGCAGTCCATGCCGTTCTGGCTCCCTACAGCACACACGCGCTGGTTTTTGTGCATAAGAAAACCGTCCTGACAAGTCAGGGCGGTTCCATAGGGAATATTCACTTTTCCATCTATGCCGTCGAAGCGCGCCCGGCGGCGGGCGATAAAGCGTTCATGCTCCATAGGTTAGATCTTTCTTCTCGGCGAGCATACCGGTCAGCTCGGCGTAGTGCTCATCGGTCAGTTTGCCGGCGCGTAGAAAATATCGATCTTCTCCGCCAGACCATCGGTACTGCCGCGCTCGATCATGCGCTTGCAGGTGCGATACAGAACCATTTCCGTTGCTTTGCTCATTGCCTTTTCCTCCTATCAGGTATTCTCAGTGTCATCCGTATCGGAGACATTCAACTCCAGAAGGGTCAGGCGATAAGCCTGATCCACGTTCATCTCGTCGGCATCCTCGATGGTAGCTTTCGCCTCCATAATCCAGCCACCAATGTCGGTCGGCTCCAGCATAACGCTTTCCAAATCGTCCCCCATAGGGTCACGATCGAGCAGCTGATACGGTGTGCCGGCATAAGAAATGCCCGAAGCATCAGGCTCCGGGCAGAGGATATAACAGCCGTTGTCGGCTTTTTTGATATAGGTCACGTCCTCGGTCAAGGCAAGGACGGTGCCATCACTGGCTTTGATGATTTTGTTGAACAAGGCACTCTACCTCCAAAAATTGCATAGCAAAGCCGCCGCAGGCGCAGCAGCCGCCCATGGTCATCAAAATTTTTATAGTAGGCTTCTTGGCAGTTCATATACTGCGCTACCTCCTGCAGGGTACGTTTCCCGGCCAGCCATTCACGGTGGAACAGCTTCAGTTTTCTCCGTGCGCGTATCACGCCGTCACGGCTACCATTGACTTTGATTTTCCCGGTCTCGGTCAAGGTAAAACGAGCCTTGCACCAGCGGAAAGGCTTTGTCAGAGGGATGATCTTGCATTTCTTCTTGTTGACCGGGATGCCGCGGATTTCAAACTGGCGCACGATAGCGCGGCCCAGCTTTTTCAGATCTTCGATATCCGGGAGAATGATGCAGTAATCATCCATGTAGTGTCCTGCGCTATGCGTGGACATCTGGCATTTGATCCAGTTGTCCACAGCACTGGGCATCGCCGCCATTTCCTGCTGGCTCGGCTCAACGCCCAGCGGCATCCCACGGCCCGGAAATTCGCCGGGCGCAGTATCAATAATGGTATCTGCTATCCGCCGAAAATCAGGGTTCAGGATATACCGCTGGTGCCGCTGATAGATGATGGAATGGGGCGCATAAGGAAAGAACTTCTTCAGGTCGAGCAACAGCACCCCGCCCGCACGGCCATACTTGCGGTAATGCCGTGCCAGCTGCTGTTTGATGCGCTTGATCTGCCAATGCAGTCCCTTACCAATCCGGCTTGCACCGTTGTCATAGATCATGCTGGGGTCGTAAAGCGGCTCCAGCACTTCCTTGCTGATGACCTTGTGGATTTGTCGGTCTGTAATATGAGGAGCGTCAATCCCACGAATCTTGCCGCGTTCGCAGACCGTGAAATGAACGTATTTCTTAGGCCGCCACCTTTTTGCCAAAATAAGCCGCCGCTGCTTCGCTGTGTTGGAAAACAGATGCCGCTCAAAGTTCTGCGTGCTCTGCTTCCAGCGTACACCGTTGCAGCATTTCCGGCCGTATTTGAACATCGTGTGGTAACTGAACACTTCTTCCAACGAACCGAGGGCGGCACAACGGGCTTCCTGTCTGGCTCGGCGTGCTGCCCGGCGGCGCTGGTATCGTGCTTCATGGCGCTCCTGACTTGTCATAAAAGTATTCGCTCCTCGTACAGATGAATTGTAGGGCATCGTCTAATCTGCTTTATGCCGGCACATGAAACGCGGTAAGATGCATCCCGCGCCATGCAAGAAGCGTCCGTGTCGGCATATCGAAAAGCAGTTTTAGAGGTTTGACCCTCAGGGAAGTACCTCTCCTTTTGCTATGGTCGTCTTTCACCTATGGCTACTCCATGTGACCAAGCATTGCAAAATCCGGGCACAACACCATACGCATTGTTAGCGTTGTTATAGTCCAACGACCCCGACGACGAAACCGCGCAGAAGTAGTTGTTGTTGTTGATGTTGTTGTAGTTCGGCGACCGCAGCCACCAGACCGCCGCCGCAGGAATTGACAGAGATACACCCACTTAAAAATCAGGCTTTCCGATTGACCGTTCCGATCATGCCTTGCAGCAGGTCGTTTTCCTTGTCAATCAGCTCACCCAACTTTTGAGCCATTTTGTCCAGTCTTTCAGTTGCTTTCTTCGCATCGACACTTTTCCCTGAGGGAGTTGTGAAACATCCCTGCGGGTTCTGGGTCATGATGAGATAGCAGTGAGTCAACCGAACATCCAGCGCCATCAGGGATGCCCGCGCTTCCAGAAGATGTGCTTTACGAAGCTGGCGCCGCTGATCGTCGGAGGGATAGATGCTGTTTGCCTTTTCGGCATGGTCTATCACCTCACCCGCCAGCTTTGCAACCGGTTCTGCAATCAATCTGGAATACCTTGCGGAAATGCGGGTCAGGAAGTTTATCGTTTCAATGTAAATCGCATTGGCGACATTCACATACTCCGCCTTGCTTTCTGTGCGCTTGGATTTCAAAACTGACATGATACTTTAGTCTCCTTCGGGGTCATCAAGATCGATTTCCCCTTGCTCTCGCTCAACTTCTTCCAAATGCTTGAGCAGCACATACTCTATGTAGTTCGTGATGGACCGATGCTCTTTTGTTGCTAGAACGCCGATCTTATCAAAAACTTCATCGGACAGGCGCAGTGTAAAGACGCGCTTGTTAGTTGCCATACAATACCTCCTGAAAAACAGGTTTTAATAGTATTGTATAGCGTTTTTCACGCCATGTATGCACTCATAAGACAGTTGAGTGATAGCACTTTCAGTATCTTTTTTCAAAAAATCGCGCGGGGCGCTGACGCGCCCTTTGAATTTTTTGAGGAAGTTTGCTGTTTTCCGCCCACTTCCGTGGGCTTGAGTAAATCGAGAATCCCTGAGGGGGATTAGACAACAAAGCCGGGCACAACACCATACGCATAGTAAGCGTAGTTATAGTCCAACGACCCCGACGACGAAACCGCGCAGAAGTAGTAGAAGTAGCTGTAGTCCGGCGACCGCAGCCACCAGACCGCCGCCGTTCCGGTGGCGGAATGTTTATTGGCAACTTTGCTGTTACCCGCTTTGAAGTAATCGTACTGTGCCTGATAGTTCGGCTCCGCATCATTGCAATACTGGTGCGTTGCAAAGACCTCATACTCGGACAGCAGGAACAGATAATCCGTGGTAGAGGACACATTGCTGGCGGTATTGCCACCGCCCTTATTATCCGTATACTTCGTGCAGGACTTCATCACCGCCCGCAGGTCAGAGGGAAGTGCGGCCAGCAACGTGTTGGCGGTCGGGCTGGTGGGAGAGCTTGCGCTACCAAGCACCTTGCTCCGCATCTGACTGCTCCCCCAGCCGCCAGAGTTTGTGCTGCTGGTGTTCATCGTGAATGCGCCAGACGTGGAAGTCGTGCTGCCGTAGCTGCTATCCACCAGACCAACAAACTTGCCGCTGATCTTGCCCAACAGGAAGTGGATGCGGTTGCTGCCCTCCTTGCCGGAATTGTGGTTGAAACCGATGATAAAGGCATCAACTTTCAAGCTGGAGATCGTAGTCGCACCCACCTTGCCATTGATTGTCACGGACTTCGTGGCACCAACAGACCAGTAGTTTGCACCCTGACCAGCATCGCTGACGGCCTTGATGACTGCCCAACTGTTGCTGCTGAGCGTTTTGGACACCAGCGTAACGGCCACCGTGAACGTCTTGCTGGACGGTGCAGTATAGTTGGTATCTGCACCCACATTGACCGTAATAGTGGCACTGCCGGTCGCCTTTGCGGTCACCGTGATGGTGGTGCCGGAAACACTTACCGTTGCAATGTTCGTACTGCCAGAGGATGCGGTCACCGTACCGCTGCCCGGCCGCGTAACAGTGATGGTGCCAGAGGTTTTCGGGTAGGTCAGGCTCAGACTGCTTGCGGACAGCGTAATACTGCCGGTCGCCTTGCCGATCGTCACGAAGCGCTCTTGGCCGTAGTCGTCCCATCCGACCACTTATAATTGGAAGTCGGGGTAAAGGTGGCGCTGTAGCTGCCAGCGTTGGTTGCGCTGCTCGTGCCACCGATCGTCAGCTGAGAACTGTTATAGTTGCTCCACGACGGGGACTGCGCCGAGCCATTGTAAGTCACGCTACCGGTCTGTGCCGGCACATTCTTGACCTCGGCTCGGCCAATCGTCCACGACACACTCTTGGCTTCCTGCGTGCCGTCCGTCCAGACATACTTGCCGATGGGCGTAAACGTGGCCGTATAGGTGCCAGCATTGATGCCGGAGGTCACGCCCCCGATCGTCATCATGCTGCTGTCATAGCCTTTCCATGTGGGACTCTGGGTGGAGCCGGTATAGGTCAGGCTCCCGCTCTGGGCGGGCACGGCCTGAATCGTCAGGGTCAGCACAGAAAGCGCATCAATGGCTTCCTGCACATTCGCCGCCGAAATGCCGGACTTGCTGTTGTCATAGGAAATATCTGCCGCAGTGCCGCCGGACGAACCGCCGCCACCGCCAGCATTAAAAGGACCCCATGCCATAAGATTAACCCTCCTTTGCCGCTGTCGCGGCCGTGATGATGTGATACTGCGCCGAAATCGCAGCTGTTGGCACCGATGCCGCACGAAGCCGGAGGATGCCGGCACGGCTTTCGGTCGCAACAAAATTTGCCGCTCGTGCAACTACGCTGCTGGACGGGGCAACATCCACTCCCACGCTATCTGCCGCCGTCAGACCATCCACCTTGATGTCGATGTACTTCGTATACCCGGGGACGTTGGAATCGGTCTTCCAGCCGGTGACAGGGATGGAGAACGAAACGAATGTTGCCCGGTCTGCTTTCAGTCCGTGCATTTCTTCCAGTGCAGCAGCGGCGGCAGATGCGACTTTGGCGGTAGCATTGCTGGACTGGGATGCAGCGCTGCGAAGCTGATCCAAAGTTGTGAGCGCATTGCTCAAAGAAGTCACCTCCCATAAAAAAATAAGGGGCAGCGGTGAATATTCTCCGCCGCCCCTTTACTCATGAGATCTCAGAGGCTTACTCGCCGTAAATCTCTGCCAGCATCTCAGACACCTCGGCATCGGTAGCCGTATGGTTCGCAATGACCTTATCGATGGTGGTATCCATGCCGTCCAGCTTGGTCTTATCCGCAGCGGACATCAGGCCAGCCTTGGCAGTGGTCGCCTCGTCATAGGTGGTATCCTGAGCCGGGATGCCAAGGCCGGTGATATCATCCTTGGTCACAGGAATGGCATCGGTCACATGGCCCTCTTCATCCACAGTGGTCTTGTACAAACCGCTGGCAGCAGCGGTGTGGGTGGGATGGACATACTTGTTTGCTCCAGCCTCAATGCCGTCCAGCTTATCCTTGAGAGCCGCAGTGAAGTTCTCGTCAGACAGACCCTTGCCCGCTTCTTTCTCCACATAGCCAGACAGGTCAACGAAACCGGCCAGCACATCATACTTGTAGCATCGCCGACCTTAACCACCACGACATTGGTGCCCTTGGGATATTTGTTGCCCGCACCCTCAACGAAGTTGTTGGTGGTGGTGAAAGCATCGGTCACGTTGTAGACGTTGCCCAGAACGTTCTCAGCCAGAGCGGGCAGCGCAGAAAAGACCACAGAGCCAGCGGGCTTATAGACAGCGCTAATCTTGGCGTTGATCTCGTCCTTGGTGTAAGCGTCGGTGATGCCGTATCCACCCAGAGTAGTGGCCTTGTCGGCCTTCGCAGCCAGAACAGCAGCCAGAGCGTCGTCGAGGTCAGACTGGGAAATCTTCGCCTTGTAGGCCAGTGCAGCCAGACCCTTGATGGCAACATCGGTACCAGCCACGGAAATGCTACCGTTCTTGGAGCCGGTGGCAACCAGAATGTCCACCATCTTCTCAGCGATGGCCAGGCAACGCCGTTCACCTTAACGCCCTCCAAGACGTGGCCTGTGCGCCGACATCCTCCAGAGCCTTGATGCGCTTGTTCTGGGCCTCGTCAACGGCCTTCTGCTTCAGACCCAGCTCCTTCAGTGCGCCCAGTTTCGCGAGCTTCTCAACATTGTAAGCCATAATAAGTATCCTCCGTAAATTGTTGTTTGGTGTTTATTTGTCGTAGATTTCGGCCAGCATTTCGGATACATCATCCGTAGCTGCCATCTGGTCTTCGGAAACTGTGGCGTGGACAGAAATAACACCGTCTTTGGTCACTTCCACGCCGTCGCCAATTTTCACGCAGCCCAGCCGGTCACGGGTCGCAATTACCAGTCACCGGTGCCACCTCCTTTCCCGAACAGAGTGACGACCGCCTGAATATCAGCTTCCGGGATGCGCTGAGAGAAAAAGCGAACAATACCGTTCAAAGTCTCGCACCCGTTCAGGACACCCGCCTTGTTCGAAATAGAAAAGCAGCTGGCAGTTGCGGAACCGCTGGGCCAAAGCTCAGGGGTGCAGTCTGCCAACTCTGCATCGTAGGTATACGCATACGGCATTTCACCCTCGCTGTCCGATACGGCTTTCCAGCCGTCCACAGAAAGGGTCAGGTCGTATTTGCCATAGTAGCCGCCGGAGCTGCCGCCACCACCGCCGCCGCTTTCCTTGATAAGCTCTTTGACCCTGTCTTCCGACATGATCTGGCCGGATTCCTCCAGCTCTTTCAGAGCCTTACTGGTGGCTTCGGTGATGATTTTGGCATGGGCATCCGGGGCATCGTTGTGCTGTGAGATCTCCTTCAGCACCATTTCCCGCACCATCCGCATAATTGCTTCAACCTGCGGGTCAACGGTGAGTGAGATATTGGCTTTGGTCGAAACGGCCAGCAACACAGCAATTTGGAATTCATGGTCAGCAGTACCGATGGCCGGGATCTCGATGCCCCGATCATCCTGCATCAAAAAGAGCAGCGTGTCCTCCGGGTCGTCATTGAGGCGGCCAAACACACCGATCTGGTGCATGAAGTACGGCTTATCTGCACCGCCCGTCCAAATGCTAACTTTGCGGGCTTTTTCACCCTCATATTCCACGGTGTCGATGCCCAGCAGTTTAAGCTCATAGGTATCACCGCTGACTGCCGTTTCCTCGGACAAGTCGGTGTCAACGGTGCCCGTGCCGCTTACAGCACGGGTGATGGTGAGCGCACCGCCCGAAATGGACTCGGACAACATCGCAGCACCGGCGCTGGTATATGCATATTTTTCCCAGCTCATAACGATTTCCCTCCTAACTTGATGGTGACGGTTTCATAGGTCTGCGCAGGTCTGCCAGATGCAAGCGCTGTGCAGACACAGCCTTGGCGTGGATAGTTCCGGGCAGCGCAATGGTCGTTTTCATCCGAGTTGTGCTGACCGCACCAGCGGCGCAGGCGTGTGCGCTGACTGCCCGCGGCTCGATAACACCCGGCATAAGAACCGTGTAGGACATCGTTGTGGCGCAGGGAATCGCTGCAACATAGCACGCTTTCGGCTCCGTTTCCGTGTAGTAAATGACGCTGTCCAAATGCGACCGAAGATTTTTGTAGCAGATGATTTTTTGCAAAACCTGCTGATGTTTGGCCTCATTGATTGCAGCGAAATCAACCGTGATACGGAGTTTGAAGTGGTACGGATCGCCGCCGTACTCAAACCACTCCAAAACTTTGGGATTGGGATAAATCGCAGAAATGGCTCTTTCAACAGCCGCTTTTGTGCCACGGTGCCGGTGAACATAGAAGCTGTCCTTGATGGTTTTTCTTTTTTCCTCAAGGGTGTAGGATCTATCGTACCAGTCCACGGCGAAGTCACGAGCCAGAATGTCAAGCAGCCATTCGGGCAGTTCGTCGATGCGGGTATAAATCCGCAGGGAGTCGATTTCATCCTGCCGGGATTCCATCACCTTGGCTATGGCCTGTCCCAGAGCCACCGTCTTAGGGTCTTTTTGGAGCGCAATCGGAAACTGCTGCATCATGTTGTCAGCAGTCAGGCCGTGGTTACTCATCCTCATACCCTCCGCTCTTTATCGTCACCGTGCCCAACTTTGCCACTTGCGGAACCTTGTCGTTGCGGTCAAGGGATGGCGCACCGTCTTCCAGCGGAGTAAAGGCGGGCTGCTTGAGGTCTACACGTTTGATGCCGGCCGAAAGAAGCAGATACCGCAGCCTGTCAGGGTTGATGTCCCTGCCATCTTGCCGGACTGCCAGCGGATGTACCGCTGCACAGCCTCATTCACGCCGGACTGAGCTTCACTTGCGGAAATGCTTCCGTCACGGGTCAGGTAATAGGTCAGGTCGATATCATAGGGCACTTCTTCCGGGTCGCCGGAGATCACATAGTCCGTCAGCGGCCGGATTTCATCCGGTGAGCAGGCCGCAACCATGGCACGCTTGGTTTCTTCGCCAGCCACGCTGCCATCGTTCATGACGGCATACAGGCAAACCGTGCCAGGGCTGGGCGAATTTGCAACGACATCTGCGATTTCCGTGGAAACCCTCTTTGCAAAGTATTTGTAGGCACCGATTGGGCCAGCATCAGACCATGCACTCTGACTGTCACGCATCAGCTCATAAAATTCCTCGTCGTCCGGGGCATCAGAACCGTTTGCGCTGACCGTGATATTGGAGCAGCCGGAGTAGTAGTCGTAGATGTCAACAGCGGTGTGGATGTCCCCCACAGCATAATCATTGCCAGCCGTGCCCACGGTCTGGCAGGTCACCTGAACATCCGTGTATGTTGCGCCGATGGGAACGTACTCGTCTGCGGAGGTTTCCCAGTACAGGGCTGCATTGTCGTCTGTGACACGGGTGCGGCCGGAATCAGCACCGCCGTCTGGCGGGGCTCGCTGATGTAAAAGCGCATGGTGCAGGTCGCCGCCGTAGGCTTGGGGCGCTCCTGCAAATAGAACAGCTCGGCCAGGCCATCCAGATACTCGCCCTCTGCGCTGCTGGGCAAGTTTTGGCAGCCTGTCCAGTTATTCTGGGCACGCTCGTACATGATGGCATCTTCGACCCACGAAATGAAAAGCCGTTCCGGGCTACCGGGCATCACAGTTTTGCCAAAGAACTGCTCATATCCTGCGACAAGCAGCCTGTCCAGCTCATCCATGTCCGTAGACACGAACTCGTAGGTTTTACGCACTGATGCTCACCTCCACGACGGGCAGCATCCGCCCGGGAGTGTCCGGGGCTTCCTTGAAAGTAGTCCCCATGTAGGTGGCACGAGGTTCAAACCGCTCGATGGCCTCCTTGATGGCAGCGCAGAGCATAGGCTGCGCCACATTTTCCGGCCGGTCGAGAATGTTCGCAATATCAATGCCAAATTCCCGGTAGCAAGGCACTGTGCCTTTCGGTGTAGACAGGATGACGGCGATGTTCTGCAGAACGCTGGTCACGGTATCCTGCTCCCCAAGGGAAATGGTGGTCAGGTCGTTTGCCGATACCAAGTAGTTGCTCACAAAAATCACCTCATTCTCTCTGATATTCCAACAAAGAAACGCTTGCGGTAATCCATGTCGGTGTACCGAAAGCGTCTGTGTGCAGGGTCTTGAATTTTACAGATTTGATAACCCACCGATAGCTGCCATAGACCACATTGCCGAGAACGAACGGCAGCGTTGTCCCATTGAGGACGCATTCTTGCAGTCGTTCCCGCTCTTTGGTTGGATTCACGCCGAGGTATGCGGCCAGTTCAATGTCAAACGTAATTGTTTGAGCATCGGTGCCTGTAAACTCGGTCAGGGCCGGGCCTCCGGCGCGCTGGTGGGTAGTATATCTGGCAGATACATTTTGCACCATGTTCTTGATGGTCTCGACATGGCTATCGAACACGGCAAAACTGATGTCTCCGAGGCAACCGACAATCACGGATAAATCCCTCCCAGCACGAAGCCATCAGCATTGAAGCACGGGAGGTACAAGCAGACCACCGTATCATCAATGGCCGGCAGCCACCACACCACATGGGACTTGTGCTGATGGTTTGTGGAGTTGTCCGCCCCGATGACCTTTTCTTCCTCATCCCAAATCTGGCGTGAGCATCCATGGTCGTTTTGATCTCAAGGTTGTAGGGGCTGGGGTGGATATACTGGTGATTGTGTTCGCCGGCTGACTCCGTATAGACAATGGCTTTGTAGTGCTGCATCACCGGGAGCCAGCCGGACGTGATGCCGGTGTCCTCAAATTTGCAGCGGACAAGGCGCTTTTCTTTGTTCACATCGGTGACTTTACCGAGGCGAACGTCAACAGCGGTGTTCATCAGTACCCTCCTAAAACATGACGGCCGGAAACCTGCGTGGTGTACCCGCCAGAGCCGGTCACGGTATGCTTGGCCTGCTTCACGATGTACTTTCCATCCCACGGCCCGAAGCTCTTGGTTTCAAACGTCAGGCCTGCAACCTTGCCCGGGTCGCCGTGGTAGGTAAAGCCAACCTGACGCTCAAACTTGTTGTGCAACCGGAGCTTTTTGGCAGCCAGTTCTTTGGCCTCGGTCTTGCTCGTGACCGGGGCATAAACTTCCAGCTGCTGGTTGGTTTTGCTCTTGGCATCGTAGTCCTTGACGTAGGCGATACCCTCAATGGGCTTGCCGTTCGGCCCAACATAGGACACCCGGCAGGACGCATACTGCGTTCCGGCCTGGCCGAGCGTGTGGCTCCACTTGATATAGCTTTTGTCGTCTTTGGTGACAGTCCATGCAGAATCTTTTCCCTCGTATTCTTTCTGGTCGAAGATAACGAGTTTGCCGTCTGTGCATTTCAGCGACAAGCCGGCATCATGGCACAACTGCGACAGGAAGTCGATGTCAGAGCAGCGGTACTGCTCCACACGCTTATACTCAGGATCCTTTTTCGCAAGGAACTGGGACTTCATACCGTTCTTCTTCGCCATTTCATTGGCGATGCCGGATAACTTGTACTTTTCCCAGCCCTTGCTCTGCTTGGTCTGCCGGATCTGGCTGGTATAGGGCAGCCCCGTGGCCTTTATGGTGATAATGTCGGGCGGGCCGGATGCGTTTATGCTATCCAGCTCAAACTCCCCGCAGTCCAGCGCCTCATCCTTTCCGTCAGAGTGCCAGTTACAGGCCGTGATGGTAGCCCGGATTTTCAGGCCACCTTCACTGCTGCCGGAAGAACTGCCGCCAGATTTACCGGAGATCTCGCTGGCATCGACCCAGCCATAGACCCGGGACGTTCCGTCCGTGTGAATAACATGGTACGGGTGCAGCGCGCCCTGCTTGATGATGGTGATCTTGGCCGGGCCAGCCTTTGGTGTTCCGTTTGCCTTTTTGTCGGTAGATGCCTTGTAGTGTGGACCGCCAAGGAACTGCACCACGTCACCAACCTTGTAGCCATCAGAAGATGCGGCCGACACATCGCCGTCCAGCATCTTCTGGAGCCAGTCGGTCATCCAAACGCCCTCCCGGTCTTGGAGTTTGATCTGCAGGTCGTCACTGGCATCTTCCTCATTATCGGTAAATGTCAGCGACAGCAGGTAGGGCTTGATGCTGCTGGTGATGTCCACGCCGTCAAACTCCACAGTACACTCGGCATGGCGGGCGGTATTTTCGTCGCTCATGTGACCACCTTCTTCCACGGGGGCAAGGTAGAGCTGGTTTGTGTCTCGGTATCCGGGAGCGTCAGAACGATTCCGGCCGGGAACACAAAATAGCCCAAGTGCTGCGGATTAGCAGCCATCAGGTTGGGAGCATAGGCGCAACTGCCGAGCTGCTTATAGGCCACGCTGTCCCAGCGGTCGCCTTGCACAGTCGTATAGGTTTACTCATGCATACCTCCCTCTGAAATCATCGTCCTCTGCATCTTTCACGATTTCGAGGACAAGTTCTCTCAGGCTGTCATTCTGGGCATTCAGGACGTTTTGCAGCTCGCAGTATCAGATATACCTGAGATATGGTAAACCGGCGAGAGCGATATAGGAACCGTGCTGCGTGCTGAGGAGGAGCCGTTGCTCT
>ENA-OQCN01000530-OQCN01000530.1-human-gut-metagenome-genome-assembly--contig:-NODE-530-length-20358-cov-4.388018_pt1 | contig 20358 bp, 24 predicted proteins | sample MGYA00242497_ERZ504576 | MGnify/ENA primary metagenome ERZ504576 (study PRJEB26092, sample SAMD00036296) | human gut metagenome | host: Homo sapiens | study: EMG produced TPA metagenomics assembly of... | reverse complement strand
ATATTATAATCTATCTTGCTGATTTGATGTTGGCGAACAGATGGCGGAATAGCTCAGCTGGCTAGAGCACTCGGTTCATACCCGAGGTGTCGTAGGTTCAAGTCCTATTTCCGCTACCATACGGCCCGGTGGTCAAGCGGTTAAGACACCGCCCTTTCACGGCGGTAACACGAGTTCGATTCTCGTCCGGGTCACCAAACAATTAGCCGGTGTGGTGGAATAGGCAGACACAAGGGACTTAAAATCCCTCGGTCATTGCGACCGTACCGGTTCAAGTCCGGTCACCGGCACCATGAAAAGGTCTATTGTCGTAAGACAATAGACCTTTTCGCTTTTATATAAAAGGCTCTATGTCAATAGTTGGGGTAAATCCGAAAAAGAAGAAATAAATGAGCAAGCGATAGTATAAATCAAGCTATCGCTTGTTGACAGTCTGAAAGGGCAGACATCAGTTTATGCTGTGTCTGCCCTTGTTGTAATTTGGAATTTTAATCTGTATACGGTATTCTGAAATACTCAAGATATTTCTTGAATTTGTCTTGTGCGGTTAAACAGGTATCAATCAAATAACCTTTTTCGCTTTTCCACTCATTAAGTCCTCTGTAATAAAACATTTTTAAATTTTCGTCAATGATAAACGGAACAATATTGTTTTTTAAACATTCTTTAAAAAGAATTAATCTGCCTATGCGACCGTTGCCGTCCTGAAAAGGGTGGATACATTCAAATTCATAATGAAATCTGATTATATCGTTAAAAGTTTTGTCTTTGATTTTGTTGTACTCTGAAATCAAAAGTTTAATACTTTCGGGAACTTTCTCAGGTAAGACGGTAATTTTTCCGCCGACTTCATTTGGATATTTTTTATAATCGCCGACAACAAACCAATCTTTTCGTGAGTCGCTTGTACCGTTTTTTAATGTTAAATGTAACTGCTTTATAAAAGTTTCGCTAAGAGGTTTAGCGGCGTTGTCAATTACCGTATCTATACACTTAAAATGATTTGCCGTTTCTACAATATCATCAATATTTACGGCACTGTCGGTAATTCCTATCGTATTGGTTTCAAAAATATAGCGGGTTTGGTCGTGGGTCAATTTGCTGCCCTCAATATGGTTTGAATTATAGGTTAATTCAACTTGAATTTTGTGGTATATACCGCCTTTTATTTTGCTTGCTTTTTCGGCTTTTAAAACTTCTAAAAGAGTTTCTTGGAGGGGGCGTGCTTTTTTTAGCTTTTTGGGTCGTTCGGCGTTTTCGGGGATATTCCATTTTTTACCTGTTAAAAAAGCGTCGGGTATCTTGCCGTTGGCACAGTAGTTTCTTACAGTTCTTTCGGATAAATTCCATTTTTGTGCTGTTTGAGCAACTGATAAAAATTTCATATCACACCTCCGTACGATATTAAGTATATCATATTATCGGCAAGAAATCAACAGATTATTCACTTGCAAAACCGATATTTCTTGCGATAACGGCATAACCCCTTTGATTTAGCCGAAAAATTTATCGCCACCAAAATAATACTTGTTTTGACGGCAAAAGGTGATATAATTTAAAAACAAACTGCATTTTTAAAATTTTATTTACATAAAAACCGAATACGGAGCAATTAAGAATTACATACAAGCTGTACTTGCATTTAAAATAACGGACTGCAAATTCGCAAGAGATTTTATAACAGAAAAAATCAAACGATTATTTAGTGTAATTTTACTATCAGGTTATGGTAAAAATGTAAAAAATCAAAAACTTGACCTGCAAATTTATATATATTGCATAAAAACTAAATATAATTTTTGTTTGATAAAATTACTTACTTTTATTGCTCTTTTGACAAAAATATGATAGAATAATTCAGAGGTAGTATGTATTATGGATAATGTTATAGTTGTAGCCTCCGGAAAAGGAGGCACGGGAAAGTCAACAGTGTGCATTTGCCTTTCGGTTGCCCTTATTAAACAGGGCAAAAAAGTTTTGCTTATCGACTGCGACTGCGGTATGCGTGGTCTTGATATTATGCTCGATATGGAAAACGACATTGTTTTTGATGCGGCAGATGCCGTAAGCGGTAACTGTTCTTTTACGGACGCAGTTTATAAAAGCAAAAACAATGAGAATCTTTATCTTATGGCGGCACCTTTTGACACCGATAACGAGCTTAGTCCCGGGGTATTCCGTCAGCTTGTCGATACATTAAAAGCTGACTATGATTTTGTTATTATTGATTCACCCGCAGGCATCGGCTCGGGCTTTGTTACAGCTGCTACGCCCGCCGACAGGGCGCTTATTGTAGCCAACGCAGAGCCGACAAGCGTAAGAGGCGGATTAAAAGTAAAAAACAAGCTTGACGCTTTGGGTATAAAAAATCAAAGGCTTGTTATAAACCGCTTTGACAGAAAAACTTTTACCGAGCTCGGTTTTTATGCCGACCTTGACGAAGTTATTGATGCGGTACAAACTCAACTTATCGCACTTGTACCGTTTGACATAAGAATATCAGTTATTATGCAGCGTGGAGTTGCAGGGCTTAACTGGAGTGCCGCAGCATCGGTTTTTGATTGTCTGGCACGAAGGCTTGAGGGGCAGAGAGTTCCCTTGGCATTTAAAGGATAAGCCTTTTAATATATAGGGAGGAATTTGTGTATGAATATTGCTCTTATTGCGCACGATGAAAAAAAGGAACTTATGGTTCAGTTCTGCATTGCTTACTGCGGTGTTTTAAGCAGAAATAACCTTTGTGCGACAGGCACTACGGGCAAAATGGTTTCAGAGGCAACAGGCCTTACAATTCAGAAGTTTTTGGCAGGCTCACAGGGCGGCAGTCAGCAGATTGCGGCAAGAATTGCCTGCAACGAAGTTGATATGCTTCTCTTTTTCAGAGATCCGCTCAATCCAAAGCCTAATGAGCCTAACGATATGAATATGCTCAGACTTTGCGATATGCACAATATTCCTGTTGCTACAAACATCGCAACCGCAGAGGTACTTATTCACGGTCTTGAGCGTGGCGACCTTGACTGGAGAAATATTTTAAAGTAAAAAACGATTTCATTGTCGGGCGGTTTTGTGCTGCCCGATAATTGTGTTTATACGGAATTTTCGATTAATATAAAAGGTTTTATAATTTGGAGGAAATAATGGGAGTAATCACCAAAAAGATTAAGGGCACAGAAGATGTTTTGCCAAAGGACAGCTACCGCTGGCAGTTCGTTGAAGATGTTATGCGTAAAGAATCGGCGGCTTACGGATTAAAGAGATTCGCACACCTGTTTTTGAGCACACAGAGCTTTTTGCAAGAGGTGTGGGTCAGACAACAGATGTTGTTCAGAAAGAAATGTATACATTCGATACAAAGGGCGGAGAAAGTGTTACACTTCGTCCCGAGGGTACGGCAGGCGCAGCAAGAGCAGTGCTTGAGCACGGTCTTGTAAATGACAGCTTACCTATCAAGGCAAGCTATTTTGTGTCTTGCTACCGCTACGAAAAGCCGCAGGCGGGCAGATTAAGAGAGTTCCACCAATTCGGTCTTGAGTGCTACGGTACACAGTCACCTGTTGCCGATGCAGAGCTTATCTGCGCCGCACAGTCTATTTTTGACCGCCTTGGCATTAAGCAGCTCAGACTTGAAATTAATTCTATCGGCTGTCCTACTTGCCGTGCCGAGTACCACAAGGCGCTCAAGGAGTATTTTTACGGATACAAAGACGAGCTTTGCAAAACCTGCAATTCAAGACTTGAAAAAAATCCTATGAGAATACTCGACTGCAAAAGTCCCGTATGTTCAAAGATTGCACAGGGCGCACCTAAAATTACAGATTATCTTTGCGACGAGTGTAAAGAGCACTTTGCAAGCGTTCAGAAATACCTTGATGCCGCAGGTGTTGAATATACGGTAAATCCTACAATCGTTCGTGGACTTGACTACTACACAAAGACTGTTTTTGAGTTCGTTACCGACTTTATCGGTGCTCAAGGCACAGTTTGCGGCGGCGGCAGATACGACGGACTTATTGAGGAGCTCGGCGGAAAGCACTTGCCGTCACTCGGATTTGCAATGGGCATTGAAAGACTTTTAATGCTTATGGACAAACAGGGCATTGAAATTCCGAAACCGTCAACCTGCGACCTCTATGTTGCTGTTATGGGCGAGAGTGCGTCGCTTAAATCATTTGAAATTATCAAAGCTGTCCGTTCCTGCGGACTTATTGCCGAAACCGATATTGTAGGCAGAGGATTAAGAGCACAGATGAAATATGCCGACAAAATCGGCGCAAAGTTCTCTATGGTGCTCGGCGACAATGAGATTGAGCAGGGCAAGGCAGTTATTAAGAATATGTCGAACGGCGAGCAGACTGAAATTGTACTTGACAATACATTTGCAGAGAAATTTATGGTACTTCAGCTTGCCGATGTTGACAGCTTTAAGCTGTAAGCGTTGACAACTTAATTTAAGGAGATATACAAAAATGGCAGAATTTATGACAGGACTTAAACGAACCGACTATTGCTCCGACCTTAGAATCGGCGATGTCGGCAGAGAAGTAACAGTTTGCGGTTGGGTACAGCGTTGCCGTGACCTCGGTCAGCTTATTTTTATTGACCTTCGTGACCGCACAGGCATTGTTCAGCTTGCTTTTAACGATAAGACGGATAAAGAAATTTTTGATAAAGCTTTTGCTTGCCGCAGTGAGTATGTTTTGGCGGCAAAAGGCATAGTATGTGAGAGAAGCTCCAAGAACAAGGATATTCCTACAGGCGATATTGAGGTTATGGTAACAGACCTTAGAGTTCTTTCAAAGGCACAGACACCGCCTTTTGAAATTGTTGACGAAACAAGCACAAACGAGGAGTTAAGACTTAAATACCGTTATCTTGACCTTCGCCGCCGTCCTATTCAGAACAACATTATTATGAGAAGTAAGATTGCAAAGGTTGCAAGAGATTATTCTACGAGAACGGCTTTATTGAGATTGAAACTCCGATGATGATTAAATCAACTCCGGAGGGCGCAAGAGATTACCTTGTACCGTCAAGAATCCACAAGGGAAAGTTCTATGCTCTTCCGCAGTCACCGCAGATTTACAAGCAGCTTTTGATGGTATCGGGTTTTGACCGTTACATTCAGCTTGCCCGTTGTTTCAGAGATGAGGACTTAAGAGCCGACCGTCAGCCTGAGTTTACACAGATTGATATGGAGCTTTCGTTTGTTGATATGGACGAAATTATGGAAATCAACGAGGGACTTTTCAAGCGTTTGTTTAAAGAAGTGCTTGGCAAGGAGCTTGTAACTCCGTTTGAGAAAATGACATACAACGACGCTATGGAGAACTACGGTTCGGATAAGCCTGATATTCGTTTCGATATGAAGATTCAGAATATCTCCGACCTCGTAAAGGACTGCGGCTTCAGCGTATTTACAAGCGCTATTGAAAACGGCGGTTCTGTTCGTGCCATTGTTGCAAAGAATGCGGCGTCTGTATATACAAGGAAAGAAATTGACAAACTTACAGAGTATGTAAAGGGCATCGGTGCAAAGGGTCTTGCCTATGTAAGATGGGTTGACGAGCCGAATGCATCATTTAAGAAGTTTATGACAGAGGAAGAGCTTTCCGCTATTTACGAAAGACTCGGCGCAGAGAAGGGCGATGTAATCTTCATTGTTGCCGATAAGAACAGCACAGTTCTTACAACTCTCGGTGCATTAAGACTTAAGGTTGCAAAGGTGCTCGACATTATTCCCGATGAATTTAAGTTCCTCTGGATTGTTGACTTCCCGTTCTTTGAGTATGACGAAGAGAGCGGCGAGTGGCTTGCAATGCACCACCCATTCACAATGCCTAAAGAGGAGTGCTTGCAGTACCTTGACACAGACCCGTCAAAGGTTATTGCAAAGGCTTACGACCTCACTCTTAACGGAACAGAGCTTTCAAGCGGTTCAATGCGTATTACTGATTATGAGTTACAGCAGAGAATGTTTAAGGCATTAAAACTTACCGACGAGGAAATTGAAGCAAAATTCGGCTTCCTTGTAGAAGCGTATAAGTACGGCGCTCCGCCACACGGCGGTATGGGCATTGGCCTTGACCGTGTTACAATGCTTATGTGCGGTACAGACAGCCTTCGTGATGTTACGGCATTCCCTAAGGTTCAGAATGCAAGCGAGCTTATGTCAGCTTGTCCGTCCGTTGTTGACGATGAGAGCCTCGATGTTCTCGGAATTTCAGTAAAACCGCAGGAGTAAACGATGAATCAATTGTTTGTCGGAGCGGTTTCGTCAGGTGTGCCTGTCGGACTTATAGTTACACTTGTATTGATTGCAGCGGCTGCCATTGCCATTGCGGTGGCAGTCTATAAAATAAAACACGGAATCAGACAGATTTCAAGAAATATGTTCGGTACGGATTCTTTTGTACAGGGAATCAATAATCAGAAAAGGGAAATGAGTGAAACTCCACGCTCTTTGCAGGCTATGACGGGTCTTTGTCTGCCGAGAATACAAAGAGATTTCCCGGAGTTTGACTATGACGATTACAAACAAAAGTCAGAAACCGTACTGCGCAGTTATATGAACTCAATTGAGGAAAAAAATCCGAAGCTTTTGTACGGCGAGTGCTCCACAGCCTTAAAAGACAGCGTAAAGAGTATTATTACCGACCTGTCAAATAGAGGCTACAAGCAGAATTACGATGATATTGTAATTCACCGTACGGAGATTTCACGATACACAAAGGACGGCGCAACCGCAAGGATTTTGTTTGTATCGTCTGTAGGTTCTTATGCCTATACCACCGACGCCGCAGGCAGTGTGGTTTACGGCAGCAGGGATATGAAAACTCAAAGTGTTTACGAAACCGAGCTTGTGTATATTCAGAATGTTGACATGGTTGCAAACGGCAGTGAGGGACTTGGTATTAATTGCCCTAACTGCGGCGCACCGATTAAGAACTTAGGTCAAAAATTCTGTGAATACTGCGGCACAGGCATTACGGAAATCAACATAAGAGCGTGGAAATTCTCGTCAATAAGAGAACAAACCAACGCTACAAGACCATATTAATTTATAAACAATTGCACTTAGGCGATGTTGAAAATCAGAGTGAATTATGGTTTAGCAAATTGCTTTGTTTAACTTGTGTGTTAAATAATAATTTATTTGTTACCCCAGCATTTTTGAAAACAAACCTGTAACAGATTAAGAAGATTTAATCTAAAGCAAAAGTCTTCGTTTCATTGCAATTATATCAGCTCACAAAAATTTAAAAATAAAGAAAATTTCTTGTAAAGGAGATAAGACTATGGGCATTATCAGAGCAGCCATTAACTCGGTTAAAGGCGGATTGGCAGATTCTTGCAGGAGGTTATCCAGCCAAGACCAATGAGCGGAACTCTCGCAATGGTTCCCGGTGAAAAGATAACACACGGCACATCTCAAAACACAAAGGGCACACCAAACATCGTATCAAACGGTTCGGTTATTCAGGTATATGACAATCAGTGTATGCTCCTTATTGACGGCGGTAAGGTAGTTGACTTTACTGCAGAACCGGGTTATTACCAGGTAAGCAACAGCTCAATGCCGTCACTTTTCTGCGGTCAGTTTGGCGACTCTCTTAAAGAAACATTCTCCCGTATTAAATACGGCGGAATTCCGTCACAGTCGCAGTATGTAATTTACATCAACCTTGCCGAAATTACAGGTATTCTTTTCGGCACAAAGAATGTTGTAAACTACTTTGACAGTTTCTACAATGCAGAACTTTTCCTCCGTGCGCACGTACATATTCTATTAAGATTACCGATCCGCTTAAGTTCTATCAGGAAGTAATCGACAAGGGACTTGTAACAGCTTGTCAGCCGTTTGACTACAAGTCAAAGTCAATCCAGTATAACACAGAGTTTGAGGCAGCTTTAAGTTCTGCCATCAACAACTTCTCTGCTGACGGTTACAGAATCAGCTTTATTAAGGGTAAATCCCGTGAATTCGGTCAGTATATGGCTAAAACTCTCGACCAGGAATGGGAGCAGCAGCGTGGTTTCCAGGTTCAGGCAGTTGCTATCAACATTTCTTACAATGACGAGAGCACAGAGCTTATCAATATGAGAAACAAGGGCGCAATGCTTTCGGACGCAGCGGTTCAGCAGGGCTATGTAGCAGCTAATGTTGCGGAAGGTATGAAAGCGGCAGGCTCAAACTCAAACGGCGCAATGGCAGGCTTTATGGGTATGGGCATGGGTATGAATGCAGGCGGTAATATCCTCGGCGGCTATCAGCAGAACCCACACTACAACAATCAGCAGCCACAGCAGCCTCAACAGCCACAGGGCAATCCGCTCGGCGGCGCACAGCCTGCTCAGCCGCAGCAGAACGCTCAACAGCCTGTACAGCCTCAGTCGGCAGACAGCTGGACTTGCGCTTGCGGTGCGGTAAATACAGGCAAATTCTGCCTGAATGCGGCGCAAAAAAGCCTGATGCACCTAAAAAGCATTTCTGTGTAAACTGCGGATATGAATTAAAAGAAAATCAGAAGTTCTGTCCTGAATGCGGTACAAAGGCAGAATAATTTAAGAGGGATAAGGTAATAGATGGGTACAGTCAGTTATAACTGTCCATCCTGCGCCGCACCACTGACATTTAACCCCGAAAGGCAGAGATTTTGTTGTGAATACTGCCTTTCGGAGTTTTCTCCGGAGAAGATTCAGCAAATTTACGCCGAAAGGGAACAAAGCGGTGCTGACAGCCAACAGGAATTTAAAGAGGAATTGCACGACGGTTATGTGTTCCATTGCGATTCCTGTGGCGCAGAGGTTGTTACCACTTCATCTACAGCGGCAACAACCTGCTTTTACTGCCACAATCCTGTTGTAATGAAGGCAGATTGTCGGGAGATTTCAAACCCGACAGAATTATTCCGTTTAAGTTGTCACGAGAACAAGCCGTTTCAGCTTTTATGGATAAAACAAAAGGCAAAAAGTTTTTGCCCAAAGATTTTTTAAGCAACTCAAATATTGAGAAAATGACAGGTGTATATTTCCCATATTGGTACATAGATACTCAACAGGATTCTCATATGACGGCAAAGGGCAAAAAATACAAGCACTGGAAATCCGGTGACAGACGATATACCGAAACTTCGTATTATGACCTGTTCAGAAGCGGCGATGTTTACATACGCAATGTTTTTGAAAGGGCGCTTTCATCTACCGACAGAGAAATGCTGCAGTGCATACATCCGTTTGATTTGTCAGAGGCACAGCCGTTTTCAATGTCGTACCTGTCGGGTTTTCAGGCAGAAAAAAGAGATATAGAAAAGTCCGATATTCAGATAATGGTTGACCAAAAGATTGACGAGTATTGCAAAGAGGTGCTTAAGGTGCTTGCAGTGAATATTCGGGTATTGAAGTAACCAATTACTATGACCGCACAGATATTGAAAGTTGGAGTTATACGCTTTTGCCTGTGTGGATTATAACTTATAAGTATAAGGGCAAGATTTACCCGTTTGCCATCAACGGTCAGACAGGTAAGCTCTACGGCAGTTTGCCTGCCGATACCGGCAGATTAATTGCAATGTCTTCATTAATAGCCGGCATAGCTTTTGTGTTCGGTATGTTGGGAGGTATATTTTTTATATGAAAAATGTACTTTCCGTTGCGGCCGTATCGCTTGCCGTAACCGCCGTATTTGCCCTGTCGGTAACACCGGCTTTTGCAGAGAGCAGCAAAAAGCTGACAGACGATGCGGATATTATAACTTCTTCGCAGGAAGAAACCATAGAGAATAATCTGAAAAAATGTACGCTTGCCACAGGCTGGGACACAATAATCTATACCAATAACAACAATGTGGATTCGTATGATATGGAAGATTATTGCAACGATTATTTTGATAATCATAATTACGGCTGCGGCGATAAAAAAAGCGGTGTTATGCTCACTATAGATATGAGTTCCCGTGAAATGTATATAATCACCAAGGGCGAGGCGATGTACTGTTTCAGCGATGCCCGAACAGACGATTTGCTCGACAGCGTTCAGTACGAGCTTTCAAGCGGCGACTATGACGGCGCTTGCGATGAATTTATCGAAACGGTTGAGCAATACTATAATGCGGGTGTAGATACAAGCAAAGACGCAAGCTACAGCAATATAATTGAAGCACAGCTTACTCCGCTTGAGAAGGTTATAAAAGGTTTTCTCTACGGTATAATGTTTATGCTGATGGGCGTTTTGGCAGGATTTCTTGTCAGTCTGGGCGTTCGTTACGCTTACGGCAAAAACGGTAAGGGTGCAAGCTACGACCTTGAAAAGAACAGCTCGCTTAACCTTACGGAAAGCAGAGATCAGTTTTTATACAAGAATGTGACTTATACTACCGTGTCGAGTTCAAGCTCAAGCTCGTCGTCGCACAGAAGTCACAGGAGCAGCAGCAGTCACCGTTCAAGTCATTCATCACACGGCGGCGGTGGCAGACATTTTTAAATTTGCAACAATGGTGTTCTTCATATTTATCAAGAACAAAATCAGAATTTTTACAAACTGTCGCAGGAATTTTGTTCCTGCCGATTTTTAAAAGAATATTTTTGATGCAGATGAGTTGCGGTTTGATAAAACATACTTTTTACAAAATTATATAATTTACTCCAAACCAAATCCCAACAGGCAATGCAAAAGTATTACCCGTACAGAGTTTTATTAAAGAATATGAAAAATTATGAAATTATAGATAAGCTCTACGCCTATCACAATGCAGACAGAGCAGAGTTTACAGCATTAATAAATACTGTTACAGACGAAGAACTTGAGTACCTGCGCAAAAAGGCACAGCAGACGGCACAAAAATACTACGGTAACAAGGTGTATATCCGTGGTTTGATTGAGATTTCAAGTATTTGTAAAAATGACTGTCTTTACTGCGGTATACGCAGGTCAAATGCAAATGCCGTTCGTTACCGCCTCTCAAAAGAGCAGATTTTGCAGTGCTGCGATACAGGCTACTCGCTCGGTTTTCGCACCTTTGTTTTGCAGGGCGGAGAGGACGGATATTTTACCGATGATGTTATGTGCGATATTGTGCAAAAAATCAAGCAAAAATATCCCGACTGCGCAGTAACGCTTTCTCTCGGCGAACGCAGTTACGAAAGTTACAAAAGACTGTTTGATTCGGGTGCAGACCGATATCTTCTTCGTCACGAAACGGCAGACAAAGAGCATTACGAAAAATTACACCCTGACAATATGTCGCATCAAAACAGGCTTGATTGCCTGTACAATCTTAAAAAAATAGGTTATCAGACAGGTGCAGGTTTTATGGTCGGTTCGCCTTTTCAGAGCGCCGAAAATCTTGCGGATGATCTGATTTTTATAAAAAATCTAAATCCGCAGATGTGCGGTATAGGGCCGTTTATTCCGCATAAAGACACACCCTTTGCAAGTTATCACACAGGCAGTGTGCGGCTTTGCCTTATGCTCATCTCAATAATAAGACTGCTGTTGCCGAGCGTACTGCTGCCGTCAACAACCGCACTCGGTACGGCAGACAGCAGAGGCAGAGAAAAAGGAATACTCCATGGCGCAAATGTGTAATGCCAAATCTCTCGCCGATTGAGCACAGAAAGGACTACTCTCTGTACGATAATAAAATTTGTACGGGTGACGAGTCGGCACAGTGCATAAGTTGTATGAAAAACAGAATGAAGTCAATCGGCTACGAAGTTGTGACCGATGTGGGAAATTATATTGCTCCTTAGTTGCGACAGGAAAGGAAATATGAAATGTATGACAAAAAATCTCTTAAAGCAGAGGAATTTATTAACGACGGTGAAATCCTTGACACCCTAAAGTATGCAGACGAAAACAAAGATAACCTTGCGCTCATAGACAAAATCATCGACAAGGCAAGGCTTAGAAAAGGACTTGACCACAGGGAGGCAAGCGTATTGCTTGCGTGCGAGGACAGCGAAAGAATTGCAAAAATTTATGACCTTGCCGAGCAGATAAAAAAAGATTTTTACGGCGACAGAATCGTTATGTTTGCTCCTCTTTATCTTTCAAATTATTGTGTAAACGGTTGTGTTTACTGCCCGTATCATCTTAAAAATAAACATATCTGCCGAAAAAAAACTTACGCAGGAAGAAGTGAAGAGCGAGGTTATCGCATTGCAGGATATGGGGCACAAAAGGCTTGCGATTGAAGCGGGCGAAGACCCCGTAAACAATCCGATTGAGTACATTCTTGAGTGCATAAAGACGATTTATTCAATTAACCATAAAAACGGCGCAATCAGACGAGTTAATGTAAATATTGCTGCCACCACGGTTGAAAATTACAGAAAGCTAAAGGATGCCGGCATAGGAACTTATATTCTTTTTCAGGAAACTTACAACAAAAAGAGTTACGAAGAGCTCCACCCCACAGGTCCGAAACATAATTACGATTACCATACCGAGGCAATGGACAGGGCAATGCAGGGAGGAATTGACGATGTGGGACTTGGCGTGCTGTTTGGATTGGAACTTACCGCTATGAATTTGCGGGACTTTTGATGCACGCAGAGCATCTTGAGGCGGTTCACGGAGTAGGCCCGCATACAATCAGCGTCCCACGAATTAAGCACGCAGACGATATAGATCCCGATTCATTTGACAACGGAATAGATGACGAAACTTTTGCGAAAATTTGCGCACTGATAAGAATTTCCGTACCGTACACGGGTATGATTATTTCGACCAGAGAGAGTAAGGCGGTGCGTGAAAAGGTAATAAGACTCGGTGTGTCGCAAATCAGTGGTGCGTCCTGCACAAGCGTGGCGGTTATGCCAAACCCGAAGAAGAGGACGAGAATACGGCTCAATTTGATGTGTCGGACAATCGTACGCTTGACGAGGTTGTAAATTGGCTAATGAGCTTGGCTATATCCCGTCATTCTGTACGGCTTGTTATCGTGAGGGCAGGACGGGCGACAGATTTATGTCGCTTTGCAAAAGCGGTCAGATTCAAAACTGCTGTCATCCAAATGCGCTTATGACGCTTAAGGAGTATCTTATGGACTATGCAAGCGAGGATACAAGAAAAATCGGAGAAAAGCTGATTGAAAAAGAGCTTTTGAAAATTCCCAATGAAAAAGTAAGAAAAATTGCCGCACAACACATTGCAGAGATAGAAAACGGCAGTCGGGATTTTCGTTTTTAAGAGGTGCTTATGGGACTTAATGACACACCGCTTGCAGAAAGAGTGCATATTGCATTTTTCGGCAAGCGCAATGCAGGAAAATCAAGCCTTGTAAATGCGGTCACGGGGCAGAGCTTGTCGGTTGTATCCGATATTAAGGGCACTACCACGGACCCTGTAATGAAAGCTATGGAACTGTTGCCGCTCGGCCCTGTTGTAATAATTGATACACCGGGTATTGACGATGAGGGCAGTCTTGGCGAAATGCGGATTGAAAAGGCAAGACAAGTGCTTGATGGAACGGATATTGCAGTGCTTGTGGTTGACGGTTCGATGGGAAAAACAGCGGCAGATTCTGAACTTATAAATCTGTTTGAACAGAAAAACATACCGTATGTTGTGGCTTATAACAAGGCTGATTTGCTGAAAAATCCACCGCATACAGATGACGGAATGCTTGTAAGCGCAGAACAAAATACAGGTGTTTTTGAGTTGAAAGAAAGAATAGCAAGCCTGTTAAAATCCGACAGAGAGCAGAGAACGCTTTGCTCGGATTTAATTAGCGCAGGTGATACGGTAGTGCTTGTTGTGCCGATAGACAAGGCTGCGCCAAAAGGCAGAATAATTTTGCCACAGCAAATGGTAATACGGGAAATTCTCGATTCGGGCGCAATCGCCGTTGTAACGAGGGACAGCGAATTTGAACAGACTTTGAACTCGCTTGCCCAAAAGCCGTCGCTTGTAATTACCGACAGTCAGGCTTTTGCGGCAATCGCAAAACTCACCCCGAAAGACATCAGACTTACTTCTTTTTCAATTCTTATGGCAAGGTATAAGGGCGTGCTTGACACTGTCGCAAAGGGTGCAAAAGCTATAGATTCGCTTTGTGACGGTGACACGATTCTTATAAGCGAGGGATGTACTCACCACCGCCAATGCGATGATATTGGCACGGTAAAACTTCCACGGCTTTTAAGAAAATACACGGGTAAGAGCATAAAAACAGAAACAAGCTCGGGCAGAGATTTTCCCTCTGACCTTACAAAATATAAACTTGTAATACATTGCGGCGGCTGTATGCTTAACGAAAAAGAAGTTGACAGCCGCAGACAAAAAGCCGAAAACGCAGGTGTACCGTTTACAAACTACGGTATAGCAATTTCATATATGCGTGGAATTTTTAACGGCAGTTTGTTTGTAAATAAAATATGATGAAACGACCTCACAAAAGTTATCTGCTTTTGTGGAGTGAATTATGGTTTATCGCATAGCTTTAGCTAAATAATTTTAAAATTTAGGTCAAGCCTTTTTAAAGGCTTTCGCCATTGTGTTCAAGCCGCCAAACAGCAAGCTGTTTGGCTATCGTCAGATTGCAATAAACGGAAAGTATTTGTGGGCTTTGCCCACACCCACGACCTTTGAAAAGGTCGACCAAACTTTTATAATTGATTGGCAAATCAATTTGCTAAACCATAATTTATTATTGTTACCCCAACATTTAGAACAAAACCATTTTGGCTTATAAATATAACATTATAGATTTAATAATTTAAAAATTCAGTTCAAGTCTTTTTAAAGGTTGACTAAACTTTTATGATTGCACGGTAAAGTATTTTCCAAATACATAATTTAAAGAACAAAAGAACGGTCTGCACGCTGCAGACCGTTCTTTAAGATTTGGTATAAATAAAATTTGTAGTTTTAATTAATAAGCAAGGCTCAATCTTCTGTCTGTTTCATTAATAATAAATGCGCAGCTGAGCGGCGGAATTGTTAATTTTCCGTTTTCGAGCTTTGTATCTAAAATAGGTGTACCGTCTGCATATCCGGGCGGTGGTCCATAATTCTTTCTTCATTGCTTGCATTAAACGCACAATAAAGCGATGACTTGCTGTCAAGACGGATATAGCTCAGAAAATTTTTGTCAGCCGTAACCTTTACAAAATCGCCGTCCCAAAGCGGTGAGCAGGACTTTCTTAAATTACCGAGAGCCTTATGCCACTCGATAAGTTCCTTATCCTCTCTGCCCCACGGATAACAGCAACGGTTGAACGGGTCATGATAGCCCTCAAGACCTGCCTCATCACCGTAATATACACACGGGAAACCCGGTAAAGTATACTGCATACCTACGGCAAGCTTTAAAAGTGCTATGCCACGCTTACGCTGGTCGTAGCTTAACTTTTGATTTGCCTGCCACTGACGATCTCTGCCGTTGAGCGGCTCGCCTGCAATAACTGTAAGCGCACGCTCTGTATCGTGAGTTGAAAGTGAGTTCATAAGAACACGGAGAACCGGACGAGGATAGTTCTCTATAACACTCATAATCTGGTTCATAACATATTTTGCGTCTGCACCACGGCAGAAATCAAGGATTGCATTTCTGAAAACATAGTTCATAACCGAGTCAAGCTCTTCGCCGAGCAAGAATTTTCTTCTTGCGCCGTAACTTTCCTTGTTACTTGCGTCTTCCCACACTTCGCCTACAATAAAGCCTCGGGATCTTCTTCCTTTACTGCCTTACGCAGATTTTCCATAAACTCGTCGGGAAGTTCATCGGCAACATCAAGACGCCAGCCCGAATTTCCGTAACGCATATAGGTTCTTACGATACCGTCTTTGCCGTTGATATATTCATTGAACTTCGGGTCGGTTTCGTTTACCTCCGGCAAGGTGTAAAATCCCCACCATGAGTGGTAATCATTCGGCCAATTGTTAAACTTATACCAGCTGTAATACGGAGAATTTTGATCTCTGTAAGCGCCTGTATGCTCGCCGTATCTGCCGTTTCTGTTAAAATACTTACTGTCAGAACCTGTATGAGAGTAAACACCGTCGTTAATTACATGGATTCCTCTCTTTTTAGCCTCTGCACAAAGATTTATGAAATCCTCGTTTGTACCGAGGATAGGGTCAACCTTTGAATAGTCGCCTGTATCGTAACGGTGGTTTGAGTATGCCTCACCGATAGGATTAAGATAAATACAGCTTACGCCCAATTCCTCAAGGTAGTCGAGCTTTTGTGTAATTCCCTTAAGGTCACCCATAAAGAAATCGCTGTTTGTAATTTCGCCGTTCTCGTTAGGCACCACTGTGGGAGTGCATACCAATCTGTATTGCGCTGAAAATCTGTACGGGTAAGGTTCTTTTCTTCGCCGCTGAAATTAAATCTGTCAGGCAAAATCTGATACATTACACCGCCAACAGGCCACTTTGGAGTTGTAAAACCCTTTTTGTAGCAGGTAAGCTGCCAACTTCTGCCCGGTGAAGTTTCTATGGTGCTGATATTATACGGATCAGACGGTACAATATATCTGATACCGTATTTTGTTTGAAGTTTAAAGCCATACCAGTACAGACCGATTTTGTTAGGAGTAAAGTCAGCCTCCCAGATTTCAGTAGCGTCATCAAATGTGCCGCACCAGAAAAAGCCGAAGTATTCCCAGTTGTAATCGTAGTCATACTTTACTGCCAAATCCGCTCTCTGAGTGTGGAGATCTCTTGGCAAAAGTATTCTTAAATGTATGGTCGTTCCCTCTTCTACCGCACCGAAAGGTGTACGATAGTAAATTTTTTGTGAATCAAAAGGAACCGGCATATAATCACTTCCCTGTAAAATAATATTCCGCAAAAGGCTTTGATATGTAATATTAATAAACTGTTATTAATTACTATCAAAAAAACAATATTATCATTAGTAAAACAATGCGAAATCGACAAAACTCTACCGTTTTGTCGCACATACTATATATTAACACAAGAGTTAGCAGTTTACAATATAATTGACAAAAATCAACAAAAAAACGACATATTAGGATAATTATGTCAAAATTAGATTACAACTTTAACATAATTCTTTAATAACGCATCATTTTATATTATAATTTAGTGTGGATTATAATTTATTGTAAAAAACTCTGTTATTTTGCAGGCAGAGTCTGAATATGGAGAGGTGCTGTAATGAATACTAAAAGAAAAGTCAGCGTGCAGATTGAGGGCAGGAGCTATGCGCTGATTACTGCAGATGACGAAAAATATGTGCAAGGCGTTGCCGATGATGTTATAGCACAAATCAAGAAAATTGTAACATCAACAAATCACCTTGACACAAGAGATTGCGCTATATTGGCGGCACTTAATTTTTGCGATGACCGCAACAAGGCTTTGCGCAATAAAAAAGAGTGCATTTCAAAGGCAGATAAGATTATTCGTCAAACAAATGACCTTAATAAGCAGTGTTCGGAGTACAAAACCCGACTTGCAGAGGTTATTAACGAAAACACTGCACTTACCCGCAAATATAAAAGACTTGAAAAGGAAAACGAACAATTGAGAAACGCTCTGCAAAAGGCGGTTAATTCTGCGCAGGCAGAGGAAAACGAGGGCGAAGATGATGAGGAAAGCGATGAAATCATCCGCAAAATGCGCCAACAGCAGATCTCGCTTTTTGATTAATTATTTGATTGATTACAATAATGGTTATGGAAAATAAAATTGAAATTCTTGCGCCTGCAGGCAGTATGGACAGTGTTATTGCTGCTGTACGAAGCGGAGCAGACGCTGTTTATCTGGGCGAAAAGGAATTTTCCGCCCGTTCTTCTGCGCATAATTTTGATGAAAACGAGCTTAAAGAGGCGGTTCGTTACTGCCATATTCATTCGGTAAAGGTGTATGTCACCTTAAACACAATTGTTTTTGACGATGAAATGCAAAGGCTTAAAGAGGCTGTGCTGATTGCCGCAAGAGCAGATGTTGACGCACTTATTGTACAGAATATGGGTGTCGCACGCCTTGCCCGTCAGCTTGTGCCGTCAATGCACCTGCATGCATCCACACAAATGAGCGTTCACTCGTACCTCGGCGTAAAGGCACTTTACGAAATGGGCTTTGAACGAGTTGTTGTGTCAAGAGAAATGAGCAAGGCAGAACTTGAAAAAGCCGCCGAAATCCCCGTTGAACTCGAAGTATTTGTGCACGGTGCGCTTTGTATGTGCGTTTCGGGACAATGCTACTTCAGCGCAATGCTCGGCTCAAGGAGCGGAAACCGAGGTGCTTGCGCCCAGCCGTGCCGTCTGCCGTTTTCGGTAGGAAAGGTTAAGGACGGTCACGCACTAAGCCTTAAAGACAACAGCATTATACCATATATTACGCAGTTGCAGGAAATGGGTGTAGCCTCTGCTAAAATTGAGGGAAGAATGAAACGCCCCGAGTATGTGTCTGCCGCCGTGCGTGCCTGCAAAGAACAGCGTGACAACGGATTTATAAGCGAAGATACGGCAGAAATTTTGAAAAATGTTTTTTCACGAACAGGATTTACCGACGGTTATTATACAGGCAAAACAGGCTATGAAATGTTCGGATACCGCAGAAAAAACGATGTTGTATCGGCAGACGAAAAACTTTTTTCAAAAATCCGTCAAAGCTACAAGGACGAACTTTCCGATATTGCAATAAACGGTACATTCACAGCGAAAATCGGCGAAAATCCGACCCTTGCAATCACGGACGGAACGCATAATATAAAAGTTACTTCCGACTTTGTCTGTCAAAAAGCAGAAAAGGTTGCGCTTGACAAAACAAAATGCGAAACCCAGCTTAAAAAGACAGGCTCAACGGCATATTTTTTTGAAAGCTTGAGTATAAATACAGAGGACAGCCTCTCGTTACCGCTTTCTGTTTTGAATGCGATGCGCAGAGAGGCACTTGCTCAACTTGACGATTTAAGGGCAAAGCGGCATAACTACAAAATAAATGATATTGAAATTACAGCACCCGACACTTCCTGTGTGCCAAAAGGCAACGGAATAAGAGCAAGAATGACTACCGCAAAGTTTTCACCCGCTTTCAAAGCCTGCGAACTTATTTATGTTCCTATTTATACCGATAACGAAAAACTGAAATCGCTTATGGCTGACGGTTGCAATATAGGTGTGGAAATTCCGAGAGGACTTTTTAAAAACGAAGAAAGAATAGCAAAAAGGCTAAGCGAGGTAAAACAGCTTGGTGTAAATGACGCACTCTGCGGAAATCTTGCCGCCGTGTATATGGCAAAAAGCGAAAATATACGTGTACACGGAAGTTTCGGACTTAACCTTGTAAACACATATGACCTGCTCTGGGCGGAGGAATACGGACTTGAGGATGTTGAACTCAGTTTTGAACTTACTTTCGAGCGAATAAACCGCCTGGGCGGCACAATCAAGAGGGGCATTATCACCTACGGATATCTTCCTCTTATGCTTACGGTAAACTGCCCTGCAAAGAGCGAAAACATTTCTTGCAAAACTTGCAAAAACAGCTCAAAAATGACGGATAGAAAAGGGGAGAAATTCCCGCTGAAATGTGACGGAATTTGTACCGAAGTGCTGAACTGTGTACCCCTTTATATACCCCAAAATGAGTTTTCAACACTTTCAACATCTTTTTATTCACTTCGTTTAACTGTTGAAACTATGTTGAAAATGTGGAAAGTATATGCGAATTTACGCAAAATCCGATGTTAAAAGTCAAATCAACAAGAGGTTTATATCTAAGGGGTGTTAAATAGCATTGTTAAAACAATGTTAATGTTAATAACTCTGTTTAAATTGTTTAAAAGAATTAAATTAAGGCCTTGTTACAAAAATTACAGGTTTTTAATATTCTAATAAAACATTATTAAAATTCAGTAAATTTTTCTTTTGCAAGGAATTTAAAAAAATCCTGCAAAACAAGATTACAAATGCAACTTAATTTGAAAGGACAGTTATGGATTTAAAGATAAAAAAAGTAAAAGATAACGCAAAAATTCCCAAAATCGCAACAAGCGGTGCCGCCGGTATGGATTTATATGCCTGCATTACCGAAAAAATCACCGTTGAGCCGCAGAAGATTGCGGTTATTCCCACGGGTATAGCAATCGAGTTGCCCAACCCGTCGGTTGCCGCATTTGTTTACGCCAGGAGCGGACTCGGCATCAAGCACGGAATCTGCCTTGCCAACGGCGTTGGCGTGATTGACAGCGACTACAGGGGCGAAATCTGCGTCGGTCTTTGCAATGTTTCGGATAAACCTTACACCGTCGAGCCGTTTGAAAGAGTGGCACAAATGGTGATTGCACCTGTAATCGTCCCAACCGTTACAGAAGTCAGCGAACTTTCCGATACAGAGCGTGGCGAGGGCGGTTTCGGCTCTACAGGCACAAAATAA
>ENA-OQCN01000529-OQCN01000529.1-human-gut-metagenome-genome-assembly--contig:-NODE-529-length-20365-cov-4.923955_pt1 | contig 20365 bp, 19 predicted proteins | sample MGYA00242497_ERZ504576 | MGnify/ENA primary metagenome ERZ504576 (study PRJEB26092, sample SAMD00036296) | human gut metagenome | host: Homo sapiens | study: EMG produced TPA metagenomics assembly of... | reverse complement strand
TGAAAAATATTTTCCGGATGTATTGCAGATCGGATACATATCCCCAAGCGTTTCTTTTATGAAGCAGGTTTGGAAAAAGAGAAAATAATGGAATATGACAAAACGCATATTTATGACGAAGGGGAAATAAAGGAATTTATGGCATTGCTCCGAGAAAAGGAGGCTTCCGGACATATTCTGGACGAAGATTATATTCTGCAGTGTCTGAACAAGGGTTCCAGGGTAAGTACAATGGAATATTTACAAAAGACGCTGCAGCATGTAAAGCAAACGATGCATTCCGTAGAAGGATTTCGCAATTTTCAGGTGGAACTGACACAGCTTGTAAGCAAATATCTCCATGATAAAAAGGAAAATATGAACAGCGTGATTCGTGACCCGATCTATCTGAAACTGGATATGAATGCGGTTAAATCGGAATTTTCTATGGTGCAGTGGATGACATGGCTGATGAATAAGGTATTTGATCTGACACAGGAGGAACGGAAAGAAAAAACAGAAAAAAGGATCACAGATCAGGTAATTGATTATATCAGAGAACATTATACGGAAGATATTAACAGAAATACGCTTTCGGAGAGGTTTCATTTTTCACCGGAATACATTGGAAAAATGTTCCGGAAGGATATCGGAACGTCGTTGAATGATTATATTAATTCTCTGCGCGTGGAAAAAGCGAAACATTTGCTGGAAAACACCAATACAAAGGTGATTGATATTGCGCTGGAAGTCGGATTTGATACGCTCCCGTATTTCTCATCTGTATTTAAAAAATATACGGGAGTTTCACCGGTAGAGTTTCGGAAAAAAGAATAGATAGCTTAAAAACGAAAAGTTTTTGTACTTTTTTGTGTAAGAACTTCGTTTTTTTTGCGCTATTGATAAGTCTATCAAAAGGAACCGGAAAGAAGAAAGGAGAAAGAAATGAAGAAAAGATTTTGGCGATTTTGATGGCCACCCTGACAGTGGGATCTCTGCTGAGCGGGTGTGGTGGAGCACAGAGCGGTGATGCAACCGGAAAACAGGAAAGCAGTAAACAGGAGAGCAGCGACAGCGAAGAACCGGCAGAAATTGTATTTGCGTATATGACACAGAACAATATCCCAGAGTCATCAGAACTGGAAAGAATTCAGAACCTGATCAACGATTATACGGTAGATAAGATCAATACGAAGGTCAAACTGGTACTGTTTTCCAATTCTGATTATATGAATCAGGTGAATCTGATGCTGGCATCCGGAGAACAGCTGGATTTATTTCAGGCCTATAATACGTCGCATCTGAAATATATTCAGGATGGAACAGCGCTGGATATTACAGAGTATCTGGACAATGATCTGAAAGAAACAACAGAAACTCTTTACGATGGTTTTCTGGCACCGACAACGGTAGAGGGAAAAACATATGGAATTCTGAATATGGGTTCTAACTATGTACCGGGTGGATTTACCTATCGTGAAGATATTACTGAGGAACTTGGAATCGATATGAGTCAGGTTACCAAACCGGAAGACTTGACAGCAGTGTTTGCAAAGGTAAAAGAAGCTTATCCAGATATGACAATCATTGATCCGAACAGAGCGAATGCATTATTTGAAAGTTATCTTGGCAAGATTGATAAAATTGATCCATTAGGCGACAATATCGCTTCATCCGTTTCCGGTGTGGCTTATCAGGATAATGCAACTGTAGTGGATATATATGAAACGACAGACTTTAAAGAACTGTGCGAACTGACCAGAAGCTGGTTTGAAGCTGGTTATTATGCAAGTGATGCAGCTACCACAACAGCAACTACCGCAGAATTACTGATGTCCGGCAACTGCTTTGGCACATTCTGTGGTCTTGGTAATCCAAAGATTGCGCAGCAGTATACAAACAACTATGGTCATCCATTTGAAAATGTACAGATCAGTGATTCGATGATCTGGTCTGGAAACTCCGGGGCGTGGATGGTAAATTCCGGCTGTAAAAATCCTTCAGCAGCCTGCAAATTTATGAATCTGCTGTACACAGATGAATATGTAGATAACCTTCTGGTCTATGGAGAAGAAGGCGTGGATTATAAATTGGATGAAAATGGTTGTGCAGTAGCACCGGATGGATATACGGATCTGAATAGTGTAGCCTATACCGATAATATGAACTACTATTTCTGGGGAAATAAATGGTTGACCTATCCGGTTGCAGGCGGTCTGTATGGAGAAGAAAAAGAGACAAATAAACAGCAGAATTATGATGGAGATCATTCAAACTATTATGGTTTCCTTTACGACTACAGTGATAAAGAAGCAGAATATACCGCATGCCTGAACATTGTAGAAGAATATAAAAAATCTCTGTGGGTTGGTGCTGCGGATGTAGATGCAACACTTGCCGAGATGACAAAACGACTGAAAGCAGCCGGCATGGATGACCTGATTCAAGGAAAACAGGAGCAGCTGGATGCATGGATGAGTAGTAAATAGGAAAGACTTTGAAAAAAGGAAAGGGCTGCGGAATATCACCGCAGCCTTATTTATAAAAAGGGAGCTCGAATTATATGCCGAAGAGTAAGAAGAAATATGCCAGCAAAAATACATTAGCATTGCTCTTAATTGCATTGCCGGGTATTACATATCTGATTATTAATAACTATATCCCGATTGTGGGAACCTTTATTGCGTTTAAAAAGTTCAGCTATGCGAAAGGAATCTGGGGCAGTCCATGGTGTGGACTGGATAACTTTAAATTTTTGTTTCTGACAGATGATGCATGGGTTATTACGAGAAATACATTGTTATATAATCTGGCTTTTATCGTGATCGGAACCGTAGTTTCTGTGATTTTTGCAATCCTGCTGCATGAGCTGGGAGAACTGTTACGCGGAAAGCTTTTCCAGTCCGTGCTGTTGTTTCCACACTTACTGTCCTGGGTTGTAACGGCGTATCTGGTATACGCGTTATTGGGAAGTACAACCGGTTTTGTGAACAATACAATTTTAGATGCGTTGGGGAAAAACGGCGTAGACTGGTATACTGCAAAAGCTGCATGGCCGTTTATCCTGGTTATTGTATATCTTTGGAAGAATGCAGGATATAATGCGATCGTTTATATGGCAGGTATTGCAGGCATTGATAAGGAAATTTATGAAGCAGCAAAGATTGACGGTGCCTCTAAACTGAAACAGATTACTGCTATTACGCTTCCGCTTCTGAGACCAACCATTATTATTATGACATTGATGGCGATCGGTCGTGTATTCTATTCTGACTTTGGTTTGTTCTATCAGGTACCAATGAATGCAGGAACCTGTTTTCTACGACGCAGACGATTGACACGTATGTATATCGTGGTTTGATGGAACAGGGTAATGTAGGAATGTCTTCGGCAGCAGGTGTATATCAGTCATTGGTTGGTTTTGCACTGGTCATGATTGCAAACTTTATTGTACGGAAAAAAGATCCGGAAAACGCATTGTTCTAGGAGGCAGGATATGAAAAAAGACAGTCAGCGATGAAAAACGATTTATTGCAATAGCAACAGTTATTTTAGTGGTAATCAGTATTGTGGCGTTGTTTCCGATGATTCTTCTGGTGGTTGCGTCCTTTACCGATGAAAATGAACTGATTACAAACGGATATCAGATTTTGCCGAAGAAACTCAGCCTGGAAGCATATACCTACATGGTAAAACAGGCAGCAACAATCGTAAGATCGTATCTTGTTACGATTGGAACAACCGTTGTCGGAACCGGATTAAGCGTATTACTGACGACTTCGATCGCATATCCGATGGCACGAAAAACATTCAAATATAGAAACGCATTATCCTTTTTTGTATATTTTACCATGCTGTTTAATGGAGGACTGGTGCCACAGTATATTATGTGGACAACATTTTTCCATATTAAAGATACGTATGCAGCACTGATTTTTCCGAATCTTCTGATGACAGCATTCAATATTTTCCTGGTAAGAAACTATTACAGCAACAGCCTGCCGGAAGCATTATATGAAGCTGCACAGCTGGACGGAGCGTCAGAGCTTGGAATTTTCACCAAAATTGTATTTCCGTTGTCGAAGCCGGTAGTTGCCACCATTGGACTGTTTACAGGTCTTTCCTACTGGAACAGCTGGACCAATGCTTTATATTACGTACAGGATCAAAATATTTTGGTATTCAGAATCTTCTGATGCGTATCATGAAAAACATTGAATATCTGCGAAGCGGAGCATCAGAGCTGGCGGCCGAAGGACAGGCAGTTTCGCTTCCGGGAAACTCCATCCGAATGGCACTGGCATTTGTCGGAATTTTACCAATCATTATTATTTACCCGATGCTTCAGAAATATTTTATCAAAGGTGTGGTTGTCGGCGCTGTAAAAGGCTGACAGAAAGGAGAAACAGATGGCAGCATATGTACATTGCAATTTTCACTCCTGTATCCTGCGGATGCAGTAGATGTTTCGATTCTGCTTCCGGAAAAAGAGCGAATGGAAGATGTAGAGCAGGGAAAAAAGGGAGAGACTTTCGGGAAAAACAAAAAATATCAGACCCTGTATCTGCTGCATGGATTTACAGGAGACCATCTTTCGTATCTGAGGACCTCCAAGATTGAGCGTTATGCAGATGAGCATCAGATTATGGTGGTTATGCCAAGCGTATATAACAGCGCCTATACGGATATGAAATACGGACTGGATTATTTTTCTTATCTGACAGAAGAACTGACAGATTTTGTGGAGAGAAATTTCCCGGCAGCAACAAAGCGGGAAAACCGTTTTATTGCAGGAATGTCGATGGGAGGTTACGGTGCCTATAAATGGGGACTTACCTGTCCGGAAAAATTTGCGGCAATCGGAGGCGTTGCGGGATCTTATCATGCGGAATATCGTTATCAGGGAAAGGTTAACACGGTATCCACCTTTGTGAAGCGTTATATGGTGATCCGCCTGCGATTACACCGGAGGTTCATGATGTTTTTACACTGTTGAAAAACCGGAAAGAAGAAGGAAGAGATATTCCGAGACTGTATACCTGCTGCGGTACAGAGGACAGACGTCACCAGGATTCGGTCGATCTGAAGGAGTTTGCGGATCAGCTGGGCGTTCCGCTGCTGTTTGAAGAGGGACCGGGAAGACATGATGATATTTTCTTTGATGAGTATATTCAGAAGATTCTGGACTGGATGAACTTTGCAGGGAAATCAGTAGAAGAATAAAATATACCGCAAAGTGGGGCTTGCAGATTGCGGAAATGATTTTTCAGACACGCGCTAAGCGAAAACACTACAGAATATAGAACTATTTAGCAGATAAAGACCCATATTTGTAGAAATTTTTCTTAGTGCGGCAGCCCCCACGGGAAATACAGGGAGAAGAGGAAAATGCAGATAGAAAAAGCAGCTGTAGCCGGAACACTGGAATCCAGCGATTGTATGGTTACGGTAGAAGATGGGGATGGCAATATAGATCTGGTACTGGAAAGTACAGTGATTCATCAGTATGGAAATCAGATCCGTCATGTGGTTCTGGATACTCTGGAAAATCTGGGAGTTCAGAACGTAAAAATTAAGATTGTAGATAAAGGAGCTCTGGACTGCACCATCGTGCAAGGGTGGAAGCTGCGGTATACCGTTCCGCCGGGCAGTCGGAGCAGCTGCCATGGGGAGGTGCGATCCGATGAGAGACGCAAAAAAACGATTACGTCGTACCATGATGTTTTTAAACGCACAGAAGCCGGGACTGATTAAAGATCCCTATATTTATGGAGCAGATTCTCTGATGTTGGATCTGGAAGATGCAGTGGCAGAAAATCAGAAGGACGCGGCCAGATTTTCCCTGTTTCATGCACTTCGCACGATTGATTATCATGGAGCGGAACGGATTGTACGTATCAATGGCCTGGACACACCTTTCTGGAAGGAAGATATCCGTTGCGCAGTAGCCGGTGGATGTGATGGCATCCGGATTCCGAAGACAGAGACAGCACAAGATGTAAAGATAGTGGAGCAGCAAATTTTAAAGGCAGAGAATGAGTTTGGCAGACCGGAGAACAGTACCTTAATTATGGCAGCGATAGAATCGGCAAGAGGTGTGGTGAAGGCGTTAGAAATTTGCGAGGCTTCGAAAAGGTTGTTTGGTATCGCACTGTCCGGTGGAGATTACACGAAAGATCTGCATACCCACATCACGGGAACCGGAATAGAACTGATGGGAGCAAGACAGCAGCTTGTCATCGCTGCACGGGCAGCAGGTGTACAGTGTTTTGATACCGTCTATACAGATTTGGAAAACGAAGAGGGCTTTCGGGAAGACGTCAATACGATTCACCTGATGGGCTTTGATGGGAAATCGATTATCAATCCAAGACAGATTCGTATTGTACATGAAATTTTTACGCCGAAAGAAAAAGAGATTATTTTTGCGGAAAAGTAGTCCGTGAGATTGACAGCAAAAAGGCACAGGGAATCGGTGTGTTTACTGTAGACGGAAAGATGATTGATATTGCGTTTTATGATGGTGCAAAGCGAATCATCGAACTGGCCAAGGCTTCCGGTGTGTACGAGGGGGAACTGTAAAATGAAAAATGCAGTAGGGAGAGAAATTCCCGAGGAAATATTGAAGATAACAGGAAAAGAAGTATTTCACGGAGTGCATTATTATGATGGTTATGAATATCAGAAAGATGGTCCGAAAACCCGCTGCGTGGTGAATTCCGATGGCAGCAAACTGGTGAAAACAATTCATGAGGCACTGGTGAAATGCGAAATCCGGGATGGCATGACAATTGGATTTCATCATCATTTCCGGATGGTGATCTGGTTGTAAATATGGTGATGGAAGAAATCCATAAAATGGGTATTAAAAATATTACCATTTGTGCCAGCTCTCTTGGGAAAGCGCATGCAGGACTGGTGCCGTACATGGAAGATGGAACGATTACGGGAATCCAGTCTTCCGGTGTGCGCGGTGAGATTGGAAAGGCGATTTCTGAGGGAAAACTGAAAGGGCTTGCAGTGATGCGCTCTCACGGCGGCAGAGTTCGGGCAATCGAAACAGGAGAAGTACACCTGGATATTGCATTTATCGGAGCACCGACGTGTGATGATTATGGAAACTGTCGTGGTATCGGTGGAAAGGCGGACTGCGGAGTGTTGTCCTATGCGATGGTAGATGCTGATTACGCAGACAGAGTCGTAGCAATTACGGACTGTCTGGTTCCGTTTCCTAATTTCCCGGCGCATATTTCCATGACAAAAGTAGACTATGTAGTAGTGGTAGATGCAATTGGAGATCCTAAGAAAATTGCAACAGGTGCAGCAAAACCGACGAAAGATATGAGAAAACTGATGATGGCGGATTACTGTACACGATTTGTAACGTCTACCCCGTACTTTAAAGATGGATTTTCCTATCAGACAGGTGTGGGAGGCGCGTCTATCGCTTCCACCATTTCGCTGGCAAAAATCATGAAGGAACGTGGAATCCGTATGCGTTTCGGTGTCGGAGGTCTGACAAAACCGATGTGTGATCTTCTGGATAACAATCAGGTTGATGTACTTCTGGATACGCAGGATTTTGATCTGGATGCGGTAGAATCAGTAAAAGATATCAGGCATTTCAGAATCAGTGCCGGTGAATATGCAGACCCTTTTAACAAGGGCGCAGTAGTCAACAAACTGGACTTTGTGATTCTGGCAGCACTGGAAGTTGATGTAAATTTCAATTGCAATGTTGTAGTAGGTTCCGATGGCGTTATAACAGGCGCGCAGGGAGGTCATCCGGATACGGCGGCAGGTGCAAAATGCACCATTGTACTGACTCCTTTATTACAGGGAAGAATTCCGGCAATCTGTACGGAAGTAACAACAGTGACAACACCGGGAGAATCTGTAGATGTAGTCATCACGGAATATGGAGTTGCAGTTAACCCACTGCGAAAAGATCTGCTGGAAGCGGTAAAAACAGTGGACTTCCGCTGAAAACGATAGAAGAACTTCGGGGATTTGGCTTACCGGATTGCAGGAGAACCGGAGAAAGTAGAATTTGGCGAACGTGTTGTAGGAATTATTGAAAGCAGAGATGGAACCATCATGGATGTAGTTCGTCAGATTAAACCATTCCGATTTAAAGAGGAAAAGAATATACTCCCGGAGCCAGTACATAAATAAGAGAAGGGAGGGCAGGCAGTGAGTGACTATATGGAAGAAACAGGGGATCCTTTTAACCGGGAAAAAGAAAGAGGAACATCAAAAATTTCTGGAAATACATGGGACTTACTTATGATGAGCAGATTACACATTCCATCGTATTGCGAAAAGAGAAAGAAATCATAGCAACTGCTTCCTGCCAGAAAAATATCATAAAATGTGTTGCGGTATCAGAAGCGTATCAAGGACAGAATCTGCTGGCACATCTTATGACATCTCTGATTGAATATTTTTATGGAATGGGAATTTCTCATTTTTTCGGATTTACCAAGCCTCAGAACAAAGAACTGTTTTGTAGTATGGGAATGTATCCGGTGGCACAGACAGAAAAAATTCTTCTTCTGGAAAATGACAAAAACGGACTTGAAAAATTCCTGAAACGATTAAAAAAAGAAACACAGGAACAGCAGAAATGCAAAGTGGAAAACAGACATGAAAACGGTATCGGTGCAGTGGTTATGAATTGTAATCCCTTTACCAGAGGACATGAATACCTGATCCGGGAGGCAGCAAAAAAAAACAAATGGCTGCACATTTTTATCCTCTCAGAAGAACAGAGCTTTCTGACAACGAGAGAACGGTATCAGTTGGTAAAAGAAGGAATACAGGAAATTCCAAATGTGATTCTTCACCAGACCTCAGAATACATGATTTCGCCGGCTGTGTTTCCGACATACTTTATCAAAGAAAAAGCGAAAGCCTATGAGATGAATTGCCAGTTGGATATTCAGCTGTTTGGAGAGTGCATTGCACCGGAGCTTAAAATTACAGATCGCTATGTGGGCAGTGAACCGGTCTGCGATGTGACACATACCTATAACCAGTGCTTACGGGAGCAGCTGCCGTGCTATCAGATCCGCTTTCATGAAATTCCCAGAAAAACATATGGAGACCAGATCATCAGTGCATCTGAGGTCAGAAAAAAATATGCGGAAAATCAATTAAAAAGCGTCTGCGGAATGCTTCCGGAAAGTACCTGGCGCTATCTGGAAAGGAAAAAGAATGAAAACGGAAAATAAAGTTTCCTTAGAGCAGGTATTGTGGAGCCGAGAAAAAAGGGTGGCAACGCAGAAAGAGCTTCCTGAAAAATATCCGGGTACGTTAATCTGCTTTATGCTCAATATTCCGGGTCCGGAAAAGGTAAATAAACTTTTCGAAAAGGTCTTTTATGAAGGACTGGAAAAGATACAGAATAAGCTGGAAACGGAAAAAATTTCGACGGAAGTCCGGCTGGTACAAGAAAACATAACCGGATATGAGGGATATTTGGTTGTGAAAGCAGACGGCTGCCGGGTGAAAAAGCTTATGATTGCTTTGGAAGAGACGAAGATTGGGAGACTGTATGATATTGATGTATTGGAAAAAGAAAATACGAAAATCAGCAGAAATGATCTTGGATTCCGGAAAGAAAATGTCTGTTATGCGACAACCCGGCCTGTCAGTGTGGCAGAAGCAGAAAAACATTCGATCGAAGAATTGAGAAAAAAGATCTATGATATCATATGGGAAGAGCAGCTACAAAGAAGGCGTAGCCGCTGAGATCAGTCAGGCCTGATGGAAGAAGTGTATACGACACCAAAACCAGGCTTAGTAGACCGGGAGGATACCGGTGCACATACAGATATGGACTGTCAGACATTTCAAAAGAGTACAGAGGCGATCGCCGAAGATCTGGCGGCAATGTTTGAAGCAGGGTATTCCTGGGAGGCAGATCCGGAGACGCTGTTTCCGCTTCTCAGAGAAAGAGGAAAAAAGACGGAAGAAAAAATGTTTGCTGCAACCGGAGGAGTCAATACGCATAAAGGAATCATTTTTACGATTGGCATTCTAGCAGCTGCGGCCGGAATTTCCCTGAGAAATTACGGAAAAATCGAGTCAGAGAGTGTTTGCCGAATCAGTCTGGAAATGACAAAAAAAGAGCTGGAACAAGATCTGAGAAAGTTAAAACAAAGTTCGGGGATCACGCATGGAGAAAAAATTTACTGCCATCTGGGCGAAAAAGGTGTCCGGGGACTGGCAATGACCGGATATCCGATTCTGTGTGAACTTACGGTTCCTCATATGAAGCAGTATATAGCAAATAACAGGGACAAAAATCAGATCAATGTACAGATTCTTCTTGAATTATAGCAGAGCTACAGACACAAATGTCATCAGCAGAACCAGTGAGAAAGAAATGCGATGGCTGCAAACGGAAGCAAAGGCAATTCTTAAGGCAGGTGGTGCTTTTAGTGAGAATGGTTTGCAAAAAGTGCGGGAACTGAATCAGATTTGTATCCGGAAAAATATGAGTCCGGGCGGAGCTGCGGATTTACTTGCAGCAACGATTTTTTTGTGCCGCATGGAAACACTGATGGAACGACGGAAAGGTATTTTACAATAAAAAGAAATTAAAAAGAAACGGCCGCTTTCAATACGGAATATTTCGTTATTGAGAGCGGCTTTTCCTATAACAGCCTTCACTCGGACAAAATCTCCCACAAAGTGGAATTCACAGCTTACGAATATCCGCTTGACACACACTCTGGTGCGGTAATGTTTAGGGAAGGAAGAGTTACAATTTGCCCGGCGTTTGATTGCATCGAAAAAAAGAGTCTGTTATACTTAGCTATGTCTATTTTAGGAACGGAAACGGGGCAGAACAGGAGGAAAAAAGCATGAGTCTGCAGTTTATTATGGGAAATTCGGGGGCTGGGAAATCGAGGTATGCGTATGAAAAAATTCTGGCGGAAGCGGCGCGCCACCCGGAGAAAAATTATCTGATCGTCGTGCCGGAGCAGTTTACGATGCAGACGCAGAAAGAACTCGTGTCTCTGCATCCGGCGGGCGGAATTTTAAATATTGATATTTTAAGTTTTCAACGTCTGGCCTACCGTATTTTTGAGGAGACCGGAGGAAGCCTGTATCCGGTGCTTGAAGAGACGGGAAAAAGCCTCGTGGTGAAGCGCGTTGCGCAGGAAAAGAAAAAGGAGCTGACAATTCTTGGCAGCACGTTAAAAAGAACCGGTGCGGTTTCGCAGATGAAATCGCTGATTTCCGAGCTGAAGCAGTATCAGATTGCGCCGTCCGAGCTTGATACGTGGGCGGAAGAGACGGGAGAGAAAAAGCTGCTGGCGGCAAAGCTGAAGGACACCGGTGTGATCTACCGTGCGTTTGAGGAATATCTGGAAAACCGTTACGTGACGGCGGAGGATGTGCTGGAAGTTCTGGCGGGAAAGCTGGAAGAATCGGAGCTGATTAAAAACAGTGAGGTACTGGTGGATGGGTTTACCGGATTTACGCCGGTGCAGATCGGTGTGCTTGGAAAGCTGTTCCGGCTCTGTGCGAAGGTTTATGTGACGATTATTATGGATGAGCGGGAGGACCCGTATAAAAAGGCGATTCCGCATCAGCTTTTTGCGATGAGCCGCCAGCTTGTCCAGCAGCTCATGAAAGCGGCAGATGAAGCAGGGTGCCCGGTGGAGCCGGAAATCTGGGTCAGACGCTCGGGACATGGCCGTTTTCAGCCGGGAAGCACGATGGATCAGCTGGAGCAGAGACTGTTCCGGTATGGGAAGAGAGGATTTTCCGGAAATGGAATAGAAAAAAGACCGGAATCAGGAACGGAAGCAAAGACGGGAAATCCGGCAGCAGGACACGAGGCGAACCAGCAGGGAATCTATATCAGCGTAGCGCCGAATCCGCGTGCCGAGCTGGAAGAGACGGTGCGTCTGATCCGCCGCATGGTGCGCGAGGAGGGCATGCGCTACCAGGATTTCGCCGTTCTGACCGGAGATCTCTCCGTTTACGGTACGTATGCGCGGGAAATCTTTGAAAAATGCGGTGTTCCGTACTTCGTTGATGAAAAACATTCCGTCCTGATGAACCCGTTCGTCGAATTTCTGCGCGCGGCGATTGAGATGGTCGTGCAGAGCTTTTCCTACGAGAGTGTCTTCCGCTATCTGCGCTGCGGTCTTTCGAGTCTGAACCGTGAGGAGACAGATGCGATGGAAAACTATGTCCTGGCACTTGGCATCCGTGGCTGAAAGCGTATGGGGAGACGTGGACGAGGGGTTACCGCGGCATCAAGCCGGATGAAGTGCCGCAGCGCAATCTTCTGCGGGAGAAGTTCTATGCCGAAGTGCAGCCGTTTGCGGAGCAGATGAAAAAGAAAGATGCCACTGTGCGGGAGCGGACCGAGGCGCTGTATGCACTGGCAGTGCAGAATCAGATGCAGCAAAAGCTCGAGGAGCGGCGGCAGCAGTTTGAGCAGCAGGGACAGGAGGCGTTCGCAAAAGAATACAGCCAGATTTACGGCATTGTCATGGAGCTGCTGGACAAAATTGTCGAGGTGCTGGGCGATGAGAAGATGACGCTGGCAGAGTATCAGGAAATTCTGGAGGCGGGCTTTGCGGAGGCATCTGTCGGTATTATTCCGCCGACGGCGGACCAGGTACTGATCGGTGATAATGAACGGTCGCGTCTGAAGGACATCCGCGTGCTGTTTTTCGTCGGCGTGAATGACGGGCTGATTCCGCGCCACGACGCGGGCGGCGGCATTCTCTCGGAATATGACCGCGAGGAGCTGGAACGGGCGGATGCGAAGCTGTCCCCGACGGCGCGGGAGACGATGTATCAGCAGAAATTCCATCTCTACCGAAATCTGACAAAACCGTCGGAGCGGCTGTACCTTTCCTTTGCGAAAGCGGGCGCGTCCGGCGAGGCGCAGAATCCGTCGTATTTGATCAACGAAATACGAAAACTCTTCCCGGAGATTCCGGTGCGGGATATTGAAAAAGAGGAAAAACCGGAGGAAAAACTGGAAATGCCGCGTTCCGGCGAGGCACTGTTTCTGGAGGAGCTTGGCAGAGCGGCGGAGGGAGAGATCGATCCGCTGTTTGAGGAGCTTTACCGCTGGTATGCAGCACATCCGGAGGCGGGAATTCCGGCGGAGACGTATCGAAAAGCGGCGTTTCTGCGCTGTGCGGACGGTGTAATCGGAAAGAGTGCGGCATCGGCACTGTACGGAGATACGTTAAAAAACAGTGCAACGCGGCTGGAAAAGTATGCGGTGTGTGCGTTTGCCCACTTTATGGAGTTCGGCCTTCAGATCCGCGAGCGGGATCAGTATGAGCTGAAAGCGGCGGATATGGGAACGGTCATGCATGAGGCGCTTGAGAAGTTTTCGAAAAAACTGCAGGAGAACGGTGAGACCTGGAAGACGGTGACCGATGACACGCGTGACCGTCTGATTGAGGAGTGTGTCGAGGAGACGATGGCGGACTATGGAAACACAATTTTTCAGAGTTCAAGCCGGAATCAGTACCGCATTATCCGCGTGAAGCGGATCCTGAAACGAACTGTCTGGGCACTGCAGCAGCAGATCCGGCAGGGAGAATTTGAGCCAGGGGAATTCGAGGTTTCGTTCTCGATGGAGGACTCGCTGTCGGCGATCAACATCGATCTGTCGGAGCATGAGAAAATGCGTCTGCGCGGACGGATTGACCGCGTGGATCTCTGCGAGACGGACGATAAGGTCTATGTGAAAATTATCGATTACAAGACGGGAAATACGTCGCTCGACCTGGTGGCGCTCTATTATGGACTGCAGCTGCAGCTTGCTGTTTATCTCGATGCGGCGGTGGAACTGGAGCAGAAAAAGCATCCCGGCAAGCAGGTGGAGCCGGCGGGCGTGTTCTATTATCATATTGATGATCCGATGCTCGATCAGGAGGAGGATGAGACCGACGAGGCGTGGGGCCGGCGGATGCTGAAAGCGCTGCGGATGGACGGTCTTGTGAATGCGGACCGGAAAGTTGTGGAGCTTCTCGACCGCGTGCTTGAGGACGGAACGACATCCGATGTGATTCCGGTTGGAAAGAAGAAGGATGGAAGTTATACGAGCTATTCGAAAGTAGCGTCGCCGGAGCAGTTTGATGTGATCCGTACGTACACCAGAAAGAAGGTGCGTGAGATCGGCGAGGGCATTTTCTCGGGCAATGTAAAAATTTCCCCGTATCAGCGGGACGGTGCGACGGCGTGTGCGTACTGTGAATATCAGGGAATCTGCGGTTTTGACCAGAAAATTCAGGGATACGAGTACCGCAAACTGAAGGGCATGGACACGGAACTGCTGATGAAGGCGATGCAGGAGATAACACAAAGTGATCAAAAAGAGTGACTGCCTTCCGGAAAGGAAAGAGAAATGCAGTTTTCCATGTATGAGAAAGTAATCAGCCAGAAAGAAGAGGGAGAGATAAATGGCAGTAAAATGGACAGCGGAACAGCAGAAAGTCATTGATACGAGAGACCGGAATCTTTTGGTCAGCGCAGCGGCAGGTTCCGGAAAGACGGCGGTTCTGGTAGAGCGGATCCTTGCGATGGTGAAAGATCCCGTGCGCCCGATTGATATTGATCAGCTTCTTGTCGTGACCTTTACGCGTGCAGCGGCGGGAGAAATGAAAGAGAGAATCGGCCGCGCCCTGCAGCAGAGCCTAGAGGAAAATCCAGAGAATGAGCATTTACAGCGGCAGCAGACCCTGCTTCACCATGCACAGATCAGCACGATCCATGGCTTCTGTTCGTATGTGATAAAAAATTATTTTCAGATGATCGATCTTGATCCGGTATACCGCATGGCGGATGAGGGAGAGATCCGCCTGATGAAAAGTGACGTGATCCAGAAGGTGATGGAGGAGCGGTTTGCGGAAAAAGATCCTGCGTTTACACGGTTTGTGGAGAGCTACGCGGCGGGAAAACAGGATGACGGACTCGACGCGCTCGTGCTGAAGCTGTATGAATTTTCCATGAGTTATCCGTGGCCGGAGCAGTGGCTCGAAGAGTGCCGGGCGGCGTATCAGATCGATTCGCCGGAGGCGGTGCAGAAAAGCATCTGGGTACAGGTACTGATGGCTGAGGCGAAAAAGCGGCTCTCGAGTATTCTGGAAGGAATTGAGGAAAACCGAAAAACGGCGGTAAGCCCTGGCGGACCGTATCTGTATGACGAGGCGCTGGCATCAGATCAGCAGATGGTGGAAGAGCTGATCGAGACGGAATCGTTCGACGGAATGGTGCGCGCGATGGCCGGAATGAAGTTCAAGGCGCTTTCGCGGAAAAAGGCAGACGATGTGAGCGAGGCGCTGAAAGATCAGGTGAAGGCAGAGCGCGATGCATGCAAAAAAGAACTGCAGAAATTAAAAGAGCAGTTTTTCGAGAAGGACAGCACCGAGATTGCGGAGGAGATTGCGGACTGCCGGGAGCCGATCGGCGTGCTGATCGATCTGACGGAGCAGTTTGCGAAAGCGTTTGCAGAGAAAAAACGGAGCAAAAATATTCTTGATTATGCCGATCTGGAACACTTTGCGCTCGAAATTCTTGTGCAGCAGGAGGACGGCCGTCTGGTGCGGACCGATGCGGCGCGGGAGCTTTCGGAACAGTTCCGCGAAATCATGATCGATGAGTATCAGGACAGCAACTTTATCCAGGAGGCACTGCTCTCTGCAGTGTCCGGCGAGGAGGAAGGCAGATGGAACCGGTTTATGGTTGGCGATATCAAGCAGAGCATCTACGGATTCCGCCTGGCGCGGCCGGAGCTGTTTCTGGAAAAATATCATACGTATGCGAAGGACGGGGAAAGCCAGCAGAGAATCGATCTCGACAAAAACTTCCGAAGCCGGCCGGAGGTGCTTGCAGGGGCGAACTATGTGTTCCGTAAGCTCATGAGTCCGGAGCTTGGCGGCATTGCGTATGATGAGGCGGCGAGCCTCCATGCGGGTGCGGCGTTCCCGAAGAAAGAAGAGGGAAATACGGATCTGTGGCAGACGGCATACGAAACGGAGCTTCTGCTGCTGGACGACCAGGCGCCTGAGCTGGAAGATGACAAGTCGCGCGAGACAAAAATGGAAACGGAGGCGGCTGCCGTTGCGGCGCGCATCCGCGAGATGGTTGGAAAGGAAGAAGTGGTGGACAAAGAGACCGGAGAATACCGGAAAATCCAGTACCGTGATATCGTGATCCTGCTTCGGGCAGTCAGCGGCTGGTCAGAGACCTTCTCCCGTGTCCTTCAGGCGGCGGGAATTCCGGCGTACAGCACATCGAAAACGGGATACTTTTCCACACAGGAAATTGTGACCGTGCTGAATTATCTGCATCTGTGTGACAATCCCTGCCAGGAGATTCCATTTACCGCAATCTTACGCTCGCCGATCTGCGGATGCACGGATGCGGAACTGGCGGCGGTGCGTTGTGTGGATAAAGACGTAAAAATTTACGAGGCATGTGGAAAATATGCGGCAGAAGGGGAAGATGAGGCGCTTCGGAAGAAGCTTGGAAGTTTTCTGGAGCAGCTGGAAATGCTGCGGAGCCGTGTGCCTTACACGCCGATTCATGAACTGATTACACAGATTCTCGATGAAACGGGCTACGGCGGCTATGCATCTGCGATGCCGGGTGGTGTGCAGCGGCGGGCCAATCTGGAAATGCTCGTGGAAAAGGCGGTGGAATTTGAGGCGACGAGTTACCGTGGACTGTTCAACTTATCCGTTATATCGAGCAGCTTCAGAAGTATGAAGTCGATTTCGGCGAGGTGAATATTTACGGGGAGAGCGCAGATACGGTGCGTATCATGAGTATTCACAAGAGTAAAGGACTGGAATTCCCGGTTGTGTTCCTCTCGGGCATGGGCAAATCGTTTAACCAGATGGACAGCCGTGCGGCGCTTGTACTCCATTCCCGCATGGGCATCGGCGCGATGCGATCGATCCGGAGCACCGCGTCCGTCAGGCGACACTGCCGCGGCAGATCATCCGGCAGAGCATGAAGCTGGAAAATCTGGCGGAGGAGCTGCGGGTGCTTTACGTTGCCATGACGCGACCGAAGGAGAAGCTGATTATGACGGGCATGGCGTCGAAGCTGGAGAGCCGCGTGAAGCAGTGCGCGGCGCATGCGGGGCGGCAGGAGGAGCTGCTGTCGTATCAGACATTGAGCAGTGCATCCGGGTATCTCGACTGGATTTTGCCGGCATTTTCGAGAAACCGGTGTTTCGACGGGCTGTATGAACAATTTGGTCTGGCAGGGAATGCGGACAATCCGCTGTATGCGGAGAAAATTCCGGTAACGATCCGCCTTGTATCACCGGCAGGACTTGTTGAGGGAGAAGTGCTGCATCAGATGGAGCGCGCGGTGAATGAGCAGAAGATCATGGAAATTCCGAAGCAGCCGCCGAGAGAAGCGGCGCTGAAGGAACTTGTGGAGGAGCGGTTTGCCTACCAGTATCCGTATGAGAAGGAAAAACAGATTCCGGTAAAGGTTACCGTTTCACAGCTGAAGAAGGCCGGGATGGAGGAATCCGAGATCGGAAAAGAGCTGTTCGCGCAGGAAGAACTCGTACCAATTGTGCCGGGCTTTCTGAAAAAGGATCATGTTGCGGCTCTGACGGGCTCTGACCGCGGAACGGCGTACCACCGCCTGCTGGAATGTCTCGATTACCGCAGAGCGTACAGCATCACAGAGCTGATGGCACAGACGGAGGAATTGATTGCAGAAGGAAAGATGACGAAAGAAGCAGCGGAATGCATTTATTTCAAATCGATCCTCGCTTTCGCAAAAAGTCCGGTTGGAATGCGGATGCGGAATGCCTTTTTGAATGAAACCCTGAAGCGGGAGCAGCCGTTTGTGATGTCCGTTCCGGCAAGTGAGGCAGATCCGTCCTATCCGGAAGATGAAACCATTCTCGTGCAGGGAATCATTGACGCATGGTTCCCGGAGGGGGATGAGATTGTTCTTGTGGACTACAAAACGGATCGTGTGAGAGAAGCGGGGAGCTGAAAAAGAGGTATGAAAAACAGCTCGTCTATTACCAGCAGGCACTGGAGCGGACGACAGGGAAGAAAGTGAAAGAGAAAATTATTTATTCGCTGGCTCTGGATGAAGAGTTGGTATTGTAGGAAAAAACTACTAAAAAAAACAACTGTCAAAACAGGGATAAAGTATGATATCATGGTTGAGAAACAAACAGGTATTGAGAAACAAAGAGAAAAAAGGAGATTCAGTGATGATTCGAAAAATTGTTCAGATAGAGGAAGACAGATGTACAGGATGCGGGCTTTGTGCGCATGCCTGTCATGAAAGTGCGATTGCGATGGTTGACGGGAAGGCAAAGCTGATCCGGGATGACTACTGCGACGGATTCGGTGACTGCCTGCCGGTCTGTCCGGCAGATGCGATTTCGTTTGTGGAGCGGGAGGCGCTGCCGTACGATGAGGAGGCGGTAAAAGAGAACCAGCGGAAGGCAAAAGAGGCGGCCGGACAGGAGAATACCGGAGCAGGAAAAGCAGGTGAAAACAGCTGGGCGATTGACCGTGCAGATGCGCAGGAAAATTCTGCAGCAGTTCCGTCCCGGCTCCGCCAGTGGCCGGTGCAGATCAAGCTGGTGCAGGAGCGGGCTTCGATGTTTGCAGGAGCAGACCTTCTCGTTGCGGCGGATTGTACAGCGTATGCGTATGGAAACTTCCACCAGGATTTCATTCGGGATCATGTCGTTCTCGTAGGCTGTACAAAACTTGACGATGTCGATTATTCCGAGAAACTTGCGCGGATTTTCATGCGGAATGATATTAAGAGTATCACGGTTGCACGCATGGAGGTTCCGTGCTGCGCAGGAATGGAGCGTGCCGTGAAGATGGCGCTGAAAGAGAGTGGAAAGAAGATTCCGGTGAAAACCGTGGTGATTTCTACGGAGGGGGAAATTTTGTAGAAAATCAGATATAGTAATTAGCGTGTGCCCTTAAAAGTTATTTTACAATTGGTACATTCTGCTTTGTGGAATATGTAAGACGAAAAAAATGAAAAGCTCGGTAAGAGGTATTAGAAAAATGAGTATGACGAAGATACAAGAGGAGCTTCTTGGTGCGCTGATCGGTCTGGCCCGGTCGGTAGATGGAAGAGGAGAAGCAGCAAAAGGTGAATCGCAGGAGTTTTCCAGCGGTGACAGCAATGGTCACCGCCCGGACAAAGCCACGCATGAGATTCTGCTTGGCGGAATTTGTGCGGCAAATCCGGAAAAAGAGCTGAGGGAAGAAGAGGGGAAATCCTGGATTGTACGCGTGGAGGCAGAAAAGAACCGTCTGAATCCGGATTGCGCAGTGTGCAAGGGAAAATGCGGCAGAACAGATAACTATGATCTCGAAGAAATGGAGACAGATGAACCGTCGGACCGGGCACGAAAAGAGCAGATTCTTGCGGAATTGTTTCCGATGGCAGAAAAACTGCAGCAGCTTCGGAAAGAAACAAAAGAGCAAAACGAAGAATTGCAGGGGGCGGTTAATTTTTTGTATAAGGCATTGTTTGCGATTGGAAACTATGTCGGGGAAAAGAGTCTGCAGAGTGTGGTGCAGGAGATGAATAACCTTTTTGTTAAATTGGAAAATGTATTGAAATAAGTAGAAAATAAGAAAAATCCTCTGTCCGGAGTGTATAAAAAACCCCCGGAAACAGGGGATTTTTTGCGTTCTGCGCCAAGTGCATAAAACGTATTATCGCGTTTTCACAAAGTTTTGCAAAAGCAGACAAAATTGCAGACAGGCGCTTGCAACAGAAAAATGAATAGGTTATAACATTATAACAAGGCGGCAGGGAGAGCCAATACAAAGAAATGAGATTCTATTGGCATATAAACAGAAAAAATACAGGGGAAAAGATGAAAAGGGACGGAAGCGGGATGGAGCAGAAAAAATATATCCTTCTGGATGTTGGCGGAACGGAAATCAAAGGAAGTGTGTCGGACAGAAATGGAGTAAGAACAAAAATCCGGAAATTTCCAGCACAGGCGCAGAAGAGCACAGAGAAGATTCTGGACAATTTTGCAAAGATTTGCCGGGAATTGATGAGAGAAGCAGACGGAAGTGTTGTCGGAGTTGGGATGGCGATTCCGGGTCCGTTTGATTATGAAAATGGAATCAGCCGGATGCAGGGACTGAATAAGTACGATGCCATTTACGGGATTCCACTGGAGAGAGAAATCAAGGCGCGCGTGCCGGAACTTGGATCAGCACGATTTTTGTTTTTACATGACATTGAAGCATTTGCACTGGGAGAAAGCTGGTACGGAAACTGTCGTGATGCGGATAAAATTCTGTGCGTCTGCATCGGAACGGCGCGGGTCGGCTTTTGTAGAAAACGGGAAACGGTGAAACAG
>ENA-OQCN01000528-OQCN01000528.1-human-gut-metagenome-genome-assembly--contig:-NODE-528-length-20374-cov-4.276485_pt1 | contig 20374 bp, 20 predicted proteins | sample MGYA00242497_ERZ504576 | MGnify/ENA primary metagenome ERZ504576 (study PRJEB26092, sample SAMD00036296) | human gut metagenome | host: Homo sapiens | study: EMG produced TPA metagenomics assembly of... | reverse complement strand
ATCTGTATCGTCACCCTTTTTCATCAATAACAACGTATTTTTTACCGCATGAATAAGATCATTGCGTAAAGTTTCATCATCTGTGGAGAGCAGTCTATGCGTTCAGAAACAAGAAGAAGTTTCATTCTGTCACGGGCATATCCTGCAGAACGGTTTTTTCGGAGAAAAGCACGCATATAGATTCCCCCTTTATGATGAGAAAACGACAGGTAGCAAGTTTATTTCTTAAAAAGGCCACCAAATCGCTGGAATATACTGTTTTTACGCCGGACTGTAACGTAGGGGATATCCTCCCCCATCAGACGTCGGCAGATGTTTCGGTATTCCTCTTCTGCCTGGGAATTTTTGCCGGATAGAGGTTCCCCCTGGTTGGTAGAAATGACGATCTGCTCATCATCAAGAATAGCCCCTATCAGATCTACAGCAAGAATTTCCAGTACATCATCTACAGACATCATATCACCCCTGGCTACCATTTCCGGACGGAGCCGTTGATGATCAGCCTGATATCGCGGATCCCGTCAGATTCCAGAAGTCCGATGATACGGTCTGCATCACGGATAGCTGATACTTCAGGGGTTGTTACTACAAGTGCCCGGTCTGCACCTGCCACAGCATTACGGAATCCCTGCTCAATTCCTGCCGGACAGTCCAGAAGAACATAATCGAATTCCTCCCTGAGATCATCAGTAAGTTTAATCATCTGTTCCGGTGATACGGCAGTCTTGTCTTTTGTCTGGGCAGATGGAAGAAGATACAGTTCCGAGTGCCGCCTGTCCCGTATCAGAGCCTGTTTCAGCCGGCAACTCCCATTGATAACATCTACCAGATTGTAAACAATACGGTTTTCGAGTCCCATGACAACATCCAGGTTTCTAAGACCGATATCAGTGTCCACAACGGCAACTTTTTTGCCCATGGCAGCAAGTCCTGTTCCAATGTTGGCAACTGTTGTGGTTTTTCCTACACCGCCTTTTCCGGATGTGATGACAATGACCTCACTCATGTTTTCTGATTCCTCCTGATAAAAAGTTCCATACTTCTGGTCTTTTCGTCTGGTTCGTTTAGTCATTCGAAACATTACTGGTATCGCTTGCGGCATATCCAGTGAGAATGGTGCTTTCATCTGCAAGTCCGAAAATGTATTTAAAAATATCATTTGCTGCAAGGCAGGCATTACCGGATGCATATCCATTGGCAATACGGACAGAAATTGCATATTTCGGTTCAGAGGCTGGTGCATATCCGACAAAGAGTGCATTGTTCGATGGTAGTAATCAATCTCAGCTGTACCAGTCTTTCCGGCTGCTTCAACTCCAAGACCATTAAACTGGTCATGTGTCTGCACTACACGGTACATGCCATCATGGATATCATCCCAGATGTTGCTTGCAATGTCAAGCTGGCCTTCTTTTTCGGAAGGATATTCTTTTACCAGATTTCCCTTGGAATCGGTTACACGGTTCAGAAGAGAAAGCTTGTAGATGCTTCCGGATGTTGCAATGGTAGTTGCGTATCTTGCAAGCTGACTGGTAGTAAACATATTGGTACCCTGTCCTATATAAGAAGGAACTGCATTTTTATCTGAAACCTGAGGGGAAGCTTCGGAAATTTCGATTCCGGTCTTTCGGTCAAGTCCCATCAGAGATGCATATTTCTGGAGCATTCCAAGGCTTCGGGCCTCGGAAAAGTTCCCTTCAGAATCCTTACCAAGTTCAAAACCGATGGTGCTGAAGAATACGTTGCAGGACTGCTCAATAGCTCCGCGGATCTCAAGAGCAGAATGTCCCTGTTTGTTCCAGCAGTTGATCGGAGGTGTTACAAGATCAAAACTTCCTGTACACTCAATGTAAGTGTTATCATCGATCACACCCTCTGACATACCGGCAACTGTGGAAAGGATCTTCAGTGTAGATCCAGGTGCTGTTCTCTGCTGAGTGGCCTTATTAAAGAAAGGACTGGAGAGATCGGTGGAAAGCTTTGCATAGTAATCGGTATCCATATTATTGGTAAGTCTGTTATTATCATATCCCGGATAAGATACACATGCAAGTACATCTCCGGTTTCCACATCGGTAAGAACGGCTGAAGCAGAACACGGAGCCAACGCAAGCTGGGCAGGAGTGATCTCAAGGTTAGCGATCTTACGGTACATAAATGTATAGGAATCGATCTGACCGGAAGCCAGACTCTGATAAAGCTCGTCCTCTTTAGAGAGAACACCCTGTTCATAAAGGACAAGACACAGTTCCTGTCCGCTGATGGTATCTTCCTGAAGCATATATTTGTACAGAAGTTTGGAAAAACCTGTATCTGTTTTCAGATAGCTGATGACGTAATCAGTCAGAGCCTGATATATCTCGGTGGAATCCAGATATTCACCGGATGTGGAAATCTGGGAGATATCGATCCAGTTCTGGCTGGCTGCGTAATTCAGATAATCTTTCAGGCTGATGCTCTGATCATTCTTCCATGCTTTGTAAGTCTCATCGGAAGTATCAATGGAATCACTTTTCAGAACGTTCAGTGTGTTTGTGAGAAGATCATCACAGATATAGGTAAGGTATTCCTGGATCTGTGCATCTTCATCTTTATAAGCAGGCGGATTATCACCTGTGAGCCTGTTACTTATTGTATCAAAAACCTGCTGCTGTTTTTGTTGAAACTTGGCATATAAATTTTTTTTCTGTATCGGAAGCATCATCATTCCTGAATTTTGTGATATCGATCACGCTGTTGGCAATCAAAGCATTGTATACATCATAGATTGGAATGGTAATCTTACTTGCATCTTTCTCGGCTTCATAGTCATACGATTTATTTGGTGTCAGCTTGGAAAGAACGATTCCGGCTACACGCTGCTCCAGGATCTGATAGATACTCTTCTGCCAGTCTGAATCAATGGTCAGATAAACGTCGTTGCCAGCTACAGGATCTATAGTTTTGGAGCTGTCGATATCCAGAACTTACCAAGATTATCAACAGTTACGGTTTCTTCACCGTCTTTGCCCTGAAGATCCAGTTCCATATACTGCTCGATACCGGCTTTTCCTACGATAGCATCGTTGGAATAGTCAGGGTTTTCTTTACGAAGAGTTTCCAGTTCCTCGGAAGAAGCCTGGCCTGTGTAGCCAAGGATCGGAGCCATGCTCTCATCATCTACATATTTTCGGGTGGAATCTTCCACAATATCAATTCCCTGAAGTTCTGCCTGATTTTCTCTTATGGCTGCAACAGATTTTTCACTGACATTAGTTGCGATGGTAACAGGCATATATTTCTTGAAGCTGTTGGTATTCAGCTGATAACGCATAATTGCGATTTCAAGAATTTCCTGTTTGGTAAGCTCATCAGGAAGTGAATGCGCAGCAAGCTCTTCGCTGGTGTAAGCATCTTTACCGTACAGTACAATGGAAAAACCCTTGTTTCCTGTGAGGTAATCCATCATTTCAGCAGCAGTGGCATTTTTCTGCTCATCGCTTAAGTTATCGATCTGCGCTTCTCCGTAAACATCTGCGCGGAAACGGTTCAGTGTAAAGCCTCATCTACATCAAAGGCATAATCACCGTGATCATTTACAATAATATGAAAATTATCTGAGAGACTGTCACCATTTCCGGAAAGGATCTGAAGCACCTGATAGGCAATGCCGTTTAGTGTCAGATTTTTTTCTCTGGAGCTGTCGTATGTGCCGCTGTCTTCAAAAGTAACAGAATAGGCAAGTACATTGGAAGCAACTACTGTACCGTTTCTGTCATAAATATTACCACGGGTACTTTTGATCACTCGTGTTTTAGTTGTTCTTGACTGAAATTTATTGATGTAGTCCTGACCCTGTATGATCTGCAGGCTGAAAAGCTGCCTTACAAGAACAGAAGAAAGAAAAACAAATACGATCACAAGAACTGTTGTACGTTTTAAGCGTATTTTTTTGATGATTTTTTTTATTTTAATTCCCAAATAGACTCACTTTCTTTCCTTACAGTATCCATTAAGTGGTAGTTGATCCAGTAAAATGCCCGGTATACGATGATCGTGAGGAAAACCGTATAGACAATTTCAGGAATAATGATCCGGTAGATATAGGTCCAGAATCCAAGACGCCCCCGAAGAAGGAACTGCAGGCCGTATACAGCCAGATTATAAAGCAGATCAGTTCCTGCTACAAGGAAGATCGGAACTTTCAGATCATCATCGTAAAAGCTGCGGAACGCATAACCACTGATAAACCCCACATACATATAGATCAGCGCATAAAAACCAAACAGCGATCCGTAAAAAAGATCAATAAACAGTCCGGAGAAAAAACCTGTCCAAAGACCAACTTTACGACCGCGCATCAGTCCCATCGCAACACAAAGGATCAGTGGCAGGTTCGGTGTAATAGAACCTATGGAAATGTAATCTATTACTGTACATTGAAGTAAAAAACAGACTATAATAGTAATAAACAGTACGATTTTATTTTTCATCGGACGCATCCTCCGATTTATCTACTGCGTCCTGTTTATTGACGGTGATAACAAATACATCTTTGAGATGGCCAAAATCCACCGGTGTTACAATGGTACCTGTCTTTGTCAGGTTGTTTGGATCCTGCTGGATTTCGCTGACATAGCCGATAAACAGTCCTTCTACAAATTTCTCACTGATGTTGGATGTGACAATACGCTCACCTACAGTTACTTTATTGTCCTGATCGTACAGCTGCTCAAAACTAAGTTTGCCCTCGTCAATAAGTTCCAGGTCACCGGTGACCACACAGTTGTCAGATGTGCTGACAGTCATTGCACTTACATTACTGCTGTCATCAATAATGGAACGTACAGTTGCCCAGGAAGGTCCTACTTCTGTAACAATCCCCACAAGACCTTTGCCTGCAATTACATTGTTATCAATACGAATCCCATCGTTGCTGCCCTTGTTGATCATAAAAGTATTATACCAGTTTCCCGGATCTTTGGAAATGATACGCGCTGCAACTTTAGGATAATCGGAATATTCCTGATCCAGATTATAAAGTTCTTTCAGTCTGGTAAGCTCAGTCTGATCCTGGATCAGGATATTATTCTGCTCTGTGAGACTGTTAATCTGATTTTTCAGTTCTTCATTTTCCTGAAGCACATCCTGTTTGTCACGGAGACTGTTTTTTATATCGCCGAACATATTGCTGACACCGGAAATACCTTTTTCAAACGGAACCACAAGAAAACCAGCTGTTTCCTGCAATGCTGAAGAAGATGATCCTGATGCAACGGTAGCTACGATGCAGCTTCCGCAAAAAAGTGTCATGATCACAAGGAGATGCTTGCTTTTTAAATTGAAATGAAAACGCACTTTTTTTCTGATGTTTTTCATGCACATACCCCTTTACAGTTTTTTCTGCTTTACAGGCTGCGCCCATTTGCGCAGGTCTCTGTCGCGGATAATCTTTTCAAGGCCACGCACAGCAGAAGTTTCGTACAGATCGGAAAGATTAAAGGTAAAACCTGTATAACCCGCCAGATAATTATCTAGATAAGGAAGCCGTGTACTGCCGCCTGTAAGATAGATTCCTTCTTGCGCTATGTGATAGGCAATCTGAGGCGGAGTTCGCTCCAGAAAAGTTTTCATTTCCGATGCAATCTGATTTACACAGTTGATAATGCCCTCATTGACTACGGAAGCAGAAACCACTTCCTCTCTCGGAAGGCCGGAAACACTGTCAATCCCCACCACCTTGCGGGCTCCTTTCTTCTGATCATTCAGTCGTCCCATCACCAGTTTCAGTCTTTTGGCTGTGCGGGTTCCAATCTGGAGATTGTACTTCTTTCGGATTTCACTGCAGATGGATTCATTCATCTGTCTTCCGCCAATTGGGATCTTTCGGCTGATAATGATCTTTCCGTCTGTAATAATGGAGAATTCCGTACTTTGGGCACCGATGTTGACGATCATGCTGCCCTCTTTTTTATCAAGATCTACATTCATGGCAATTGCATCCGCAATAGGTGATTCCACCATGAAAACCCGGTTCTTCCGAAGCCAGTGACCGTTGACAAGATGATAGTAAGCTCTCTTTTCAACAGGTGTCATATCAAGTGGAACTGTGAAATACATATCAGCACCAAGGCCAGTCGTATGATCGATCTTTCGCATCATGCTGTATAAAACGATCTCCTGAAGTTCCAGATTGGCGATCATGCCAAAAGCCATTGGGGAATTTACCGTAATATCAGCAGGTGCTTTTTCAAACATTTCGTATGCTTCGTTGCCCATGGCAAGGATCTTCCGCTTACGGTAGGCTACCATATTTTTTTCTATGTAAGTCTTGTTTCTGAGAACTGAATAAACTTTTACGGTACTGCTCCCCAGGTCTACCCCGTAATAATTTCTAAAAAGCATAAATCTGCCCCTTCATTTAAATATACTCATCAAAAATCCCTTTTTCACGGAAACTGATATATTTCTGGTCACCAATGATAATATGATCCAGAAGATGTATTCCCATCATTTCCCCTGTTTCATAAATACGTCTTGTCACATCCAGGTCAGCTTCGCTTGGGGACGGATCACCGCCGGGATGATTATGAACAAGGATCAGATTTACTGCGCGGAACTTAACAGCCTCCACAAAGACTTCTCTCGGAGTAATCAGTGTGGCATTGGCAGTACCGCGACTTAAAAGCTGTTCCCCTGTCAGATGGTTATGACCATCCAGCATCATACAGTAAAGCAGCTCCTGTTCTTCATGGCGCAGCTGTTCCATATAATATCTGGCAATGGTGACAGGACGGTTAAAGGACAGTTCCGGCTTCGCAGCAGCTGCAGCCATACGTTTGGAAAGCTCCCCGATGCATTTCAGCTGTATGGCTTTTACCTTACCGATACCGCGAATCTTCATCAGCTCAGGCAGGGTGGCATGAAAAAGGCCAAGAAGACCGGAGTGTCCGTTCTGTTCCGATAAATTAAGGATTTCATCTGCCAGTGTAAGAGAACTTATACCCTGAACGCCGCAGCGCAGGATCACGGCCAGAAGCTCCCTGTCGCTTAAGGCCTGTTCCCCTTCCCGTAAACATTTCTCATACGGGCGTTGATAACCTGGCATTTCCATGATTGTATCTTTCATTTAATTTCCCTTTTCGCTCCCGGAAGAAGGAAATGCAAAATTGCAGTGATTATTTTAGCATAAAAAGCTAGGGATGTACACTCTATCCCGAAATTTCCACTTTTTTCACATTTTATTTACAGGCAGAGAATAAACAGAAGCAACTGCTTCTGCTACTTTGATTCCGTCCATAGCTGCGGAAGTGATACCACCTGCATAACCGGCACCCTCACCGCAGGGATAAATCCCTTCTATATTAGAAGTAAGTTCTTTGTGGTCACGAACGATCCTTACAGGAGATGAAGTTCTGCTTTCGACACCTTCCAGAAGGGCATCCGACCTGTCAAAACCGGCAATTTTTTTCCCAAAGGCATGAATACCTGCTTCGATAGATCCCCGATCTCTTTCGGGAAAATACTCCGAACATTGGCAAAGGTATATTCTCCTTTGATACATGGAATCACTTTACCTAATTCCGTACTTTTCTGATTCTTGCAGTAATCCCCGAAAAGCTGTACCGGAACTTTACCATTTCCTGTTTCCCAGGCTGTAAGTTCTAGTTTACGCTGCAAGGCAATTCCTCCAAGCACACCTTCTTCCGGAAAATCAGAAGGATTGACAGTAACAATGACAGCACTGTTGGCATTATGGCTGTTACGAGCCTGATAGCTCATGCCATTTACTGCAAGCATCCCTTTCTCCGAGGAAGCATTTACTACATAACCGCCCGGACACATACAAAAAGAATAAACACCACGTCCATTTTCCAGTGTATGGGTAACTTTATAGCTGGCAGCTCCCAGGCGTTCATTTTCCGATTCTCCGTAAAGATCCTGGTTGATCATGGTCTGTGGATGTTCTATACGCACACCTACAGCAAAAGATTTCGGCTCCATGTGAATTCCTCGTTTCTTTAACATGGAAAAAGTATCTCTTGCACTGTGGCCAGGTGCCAGGACACAGACCTCTGCCGGAATCTTTTCCTGATCATTAACAATAACTCCTTCCAGGTGTCCGTCATTCAGGATAAAATCCGTTACTGTGGAACGAAAACGGAACTGACCGCCCATCTCTTCAATCTGATGACGCATAAACTGAACGATTCCCACCAACTGATCTGTGCCAAGATGGGGTTTCTGCTGATAAAGAATCTCAGAAGGAGCCCCGGCTTCCACAAAACGAGACAGAACTTCCTTTCCTCTTCCGAAAGTATCTTTTACAAGGGTATTCAGTTTTCCGTCAGAAAAAGTTCCTGCTCCACCTTCTCCGAACTGTACATTGGAATCTGGGTCAAGAACACCGTTTTTCCAGAACTGCTCTACTGTTTGCTGGCGTTTGTCAGCTTCCTCACCACGTTCCAGTACAAGCGGACAGTAACCGGCCTTTGCAAGATACCATGCACAGAACAGACCAGCAGGGCCGCTTCCGATCACTACTGGTGGATGAAGCAGTTTTTCAGAGCCTGGCTCAGGAAAATGATAGCAGATCTCTTTAGTTAACATAACATTTTTATCGTGAACCTTCTTGAGAACGCGAGATTCGTTATCTGTTTTTACATCAATGGTGTAAACAAATTTTTTATCATCTTTATGACGTGCATCCAGAGATTGTTTGTGGATTTTGTAAGTAAAAGGTGTATTGCCAAGACGAAGCGTTTTGGTGATCTTTTTCTGAAGCTGCTCTTCTGTGTGGGTGATTGGCAGTTTCATCTGTGTGATCCGGATCATGAATTCTCCTCCTTTGCTGCATGAATGCCGGCTGCGGCACCGCTTGACCAGGCCCACTGAAGATTGTATCCTCCGCAGGTTCCGTCAATATCAAGGAGTTCTCCTGCAAAATAAAGCCCTTTATGGAGCCTGGATTCCATGGTATGACTGTCTATTTCAGAAGTATCCACACCGCCGGAGCAGATCTGCGCCTGTTCAAAAGAAAGGCCGCTTTTTACAGAAAGTCTGAAATCTGTGATCGCAGAGATCAGATCCTTCTGTGCAGCTAAAACGCGGATCAATTTTTCAGGAAAAAGACCTGTGAGAAGTTCTTTTTCATTTTTGTACGGACAGTCATTTTTTCTTCTGCCGAGATATTCCTGCAGTTCCTGTTTTGTTAATTCAGGAAAAAAGTTGATCGACAGTTCCACTTTTTTCTTTTCGTAAATAGCACGGATAGCATAACGGGAAATCTGAAATACAGGAATTCCGGATACGCCATAATCTGTAAGCTGTAATTCCCCCTGCTGGGAAGTTTCTGGCGTGCCGTTGATATATAGAGTTACTTTTCCCTCTGTACGCACACCGCTCCAGCCGGAAAAATAGTTCTCCTTACATTTAAGGGCAGTCAGTGCAGGCAGCGGTTCAATAAGATGATGACCAAGACTTCGGGCTATCTTATAACCGCTTTCACCGGAACCGGCAACAGAGGAAGCTTTGGAACCATTGGCAAGGATCACTGCATCACAGGTGTAAGTCCAGCCGTTTGTGTGGACATTCCAGTGGCCGCCTGTGAAAGACACTCCTGTAACATACTGATTGGTTTTCAGCTTTACTTTCAGACTGCGTGCTTTCATGGTAAGCACGTCCACAATACTTTGAGCCTGGTTGCTTCGGGGATAGATCCATCCGCTGCGGTCAGTGGTACATATTCCCAGTTTCTGAAAGAAAGAAAGGGTATCATCTACCGAAAACTGTTTAAGAGCATCTTTTACAAATTCAGGGTGTGAACCTCTGTAGGCATTTTCTATGTTATTAAGATTTGTCATGTTGCAGCGTCCGTTCCCTGTTGCACATATCTTCCGGCCAGGACGGTCATTCTGCTCCAGTACCGTGACAGCAGCTCCGATTGCAGCAGCTTTTATTGCTGCCACAAGACCGGATGCACCTGCACCGACTATGATAATCTGTTTCATAATTTCACAAGTTCCTTGTCAACCATATACTGAAGAGATTTCAGGATTCCGAGTTTTGCATGTTCCCAGGTAAGTCCTCCCTGGAAGTAAACAGCATACGGATCTTTCATAGGTCCATCAGCAGAAAGCTCAATGGAAGATCCCTGGATAAATGCACCTGCTGCCATGATAACCTGGCTGTCATAACCTGGCATATCCCATGGTTCCGGTGTCACGAAACTGTCTACCGGTGCAGCTGCCTGGATTCCCTGACAAAACGCAACAAGCCCCTCCGGGGTTCCAAGAGTTACAGCCTGAATGATATCCTGACGTGGTTCTGTACTGTTTGGCACTACCGGGAAACCAAGCTTCTCATAGATATTAGCTGCAAAAACAGCTCCTTTTAAAGCCCCTTTTGTGACCATCGGTGCAAGGAAAAATCCCTGGTACAGAGAGCGGTTTACACCAAGAGTTGCACCGACTTCCATACCAAGTCCCGGACATGTCATACGGTAAGAAGCATTTTCCACGCAATCTTTTCTTCCCGCAATGTAGCCGCCAATAGGAGCAAGTCCGCCGCCCGGATTCTTGATCAGGGAACCAACCATAATGTCAGCTCCTACGTCACTTGGCTCAATGGTATCTACGAATTCCCCATAGCAGTTATCTACCATGCAGATCACATCAGGCTTGATTTTCTTTACAAAAGAGATCAGCTCCCCAATCTGTTTTACAGAGAAGGAAGGACGTGTCTGGTAGCCTTTGGAACGCTGAATCGTTACCAGCTTTGTTTTTTCGTTAATTGCTTTTTTAATGTTTTCGTAATCGAAAGTACCATCGGAAAGAAGATCTACCTGACGGTATTTTACACCGTATTCAGCAAGAGAGCCATTGGATTGACGGATTCCGATAACTTCTTCCAGGGTATCATATGGTTTTCCGACTGGGGAAAGCAGCTCATCGCCCGGACGTAAATTTCCGAACAGGGCAATAGCCAGGGCATGGGTTCCGCATGTGATCTGTGGGCGGACCAGGCAGGCTTCTGTATGAAAAGTATCTGCATAAACCTGTTCCAGGATCTCACGGCCAAGATCATTGTAGCCATATCCGGAGGAAGTTCCGAAACATGCTTCGCTTACGCGGTTTTTCTGCATGGCGTGGATCACTTTCATCTGGTTATACTCTGCAGTCTGGTCAAATTTTTCAAAACGTTCTTTCAAGGAATCTTCTACCTCTTTTCCGAAATCATAAACTTCGGAAGAGATTCCAAGCTGTGCATACATTTCTTTCATAATAATCTTTTCCTTCTTTTTTTATTGTTCAGACAGAAGAATTCCTTTTTCCCTGCATACAGAAAGCATGTAGTCAAGGACCCTGCTGTCATTGTAATCAAATTTATCTTTATCCACCCAGGTTACTTCTCCTTCTCTGCGGAACCAGGTGAGCTGCCGCTTGGCGAAGTGTCTGGTGTCGCGCTTCAGGATACGGATGGCTTCATCGTAAGGATATTCTCCTTCCAGCCATGCAAGGATTTCTTTGTAACCCAGACCCTGCATGGATACCATTCCTCTGTGGCATCCCATCCGCTGAAGTGTTTTTACTTCTTCTACGAGGCCGTTTTTCAGCATTTCATCTACTCTTGCATCGATTCTCTCATAGAGAAGAGGGCGTGGGGCGTTCAGAACAAAATAAGCCAGATTATATGGGCTTACATGTTCTTTCTGCTCTTCATTATGTTCGGAGATCCGGGTACCGTTCTGTTTGTAGAATTCCAGTGCGCGGATTACGCGTTTAACATTATTTTCGTGAATGTCTTCTGCTGATTTTGGATCAACAGATGCAAGCATATCGTGGAGAAAAGAGCTGCCTTTTTCTGCAGCTAATGATTCCAGTTCTTTGCGATAGCTGTCATCCTGCTCTGACTGGGTAAAATCAATATCTCTGGTGATTGCCTGGATATAAAATCCGGTGCCGCCCACCAGGATGGGAATCCTGCCTTTTGAGTAGATCTCTTCCATTGATTTTTTGCCAGCTGCTGAAAAAGCACGATATTAAAATCTTCTGTAGGCTCCAGCACATCTACCAGATGGTGAGGGACACCGTCCATTTCATCCGGAGTGATCTTGGCAGAACCAACATCCATATAGCGGTATACCTGCATGGAGTCTGCAGATATGATCTCACCGTTTACTGCTTTTGCCAGAGCAATAGAAAGCTTTGTTTTTCCAACAGCAGTAGGTCCGGTAAGAACAATAAGAGGTTTCTTCATAATGTCCTCCCGTATTATACGATACGTTTAAATTTCTTTTCGATTTCTGTCTTTGTCATGGAAATGATGGTTGGTCTTCCATGAGGGCAGTTATAAGGATTTTCCAGGGTCAGGAGCTCATCGATCAGTTTATCCGCCTCCTGAGGTGACATGGCATGATTTCCTTTTACTGCTGCTTTGCAGGCCATAGTGGCAAGTCTTGCAGTAAACAGCTCAAAAGCATCTTTTGTGCCGTCTGCGCCGAGATGATCCAGCATTTCCAGAAATACTTCTTCCTCGGTCATTCCAAGAAGCAGGGAAGGCACTGCGCTGATACTGTATTCCCGACCGCCGAATGGCTCGATCTCGAAGCCGAAATCCCGGAAATAGTTTTCGTTTGCCTTCAGAAGACTTTCTTCCTCCAGGCTGAGAGAAACGATCAGTGGCGGGCTTAAATACTGAGACCGGATTTCCTGGGATTTAAATAATTTCACAAACCGCTCATAATATACTTTTTCATGTGCCGCATGCTGATCGATAATGTAAAAATTATCCTCAAACTGTACCAGCCAGTAAGTGTCAAACAGCTGTCCGATCAGCTTGTGGCGGCTTCTGGATTCCGGTGCAAGAAGCCGTTCCTCAAAAAGTTCCAGCTGTTTGGGCTGTTCAGTGGGGACGGGGGATTCTGGCTTGGTATCAGAAACTTCTGGAATAGTATCAGGGCTTTCCGGCTGTTTGCTGTTATCCTGTGAATTTTGCGTATTCGGTGTCGCTGTGTTTTCGCAGATGTTTTTTTCTTTTAAGGTCCCGGAAAACATTTCCTCCTCTTCTTTTGTAAAAGGTTTGGAATTATAAAAGGAGCTTTCCCGCACGGAATCTTCTGCTGCTTTTTGCGAAAATGCTGTACTGGCAGCTGCAACAGCCGGTGTGCTGTTGTAGGACGAAACTGCAGCCTGTCTGCTTCCATACATTTCCTGCCGTCTTTTTACTTCAAAGGGTTCCGGTACGTTGCCAGGTTTTACCTGCTCAGCGCGGGATACGGGTGTTTCTTTTCCAACAGATACCTGTGGGATCAGTTCTCTGTGAGTAACTGCCTTCCGGACTGTTTCATAGATCGCTGTGTAAACTTCTGTTTCTCTGGCAAAACGTACTTCCCTTTTAGCTGGGTGTACATTCACATCAAGATCATTTCCATCCATCTCGATCCGGAGAGAAACAAACGGAAATTTATGCTGCATTACAAAACCTTTATATCCATCTTCAATAGCCTTGGTAATAATCTTGTTTTTTACATATCTTCCATTAATATAATAATTCTCGAAAGTACGGTTTCCTCTGGATATTTCCGGTTTTCCCACAAAGCCTTCAATCTTCATGAAGTCATTTTCGTAGGAAACTTCAAGAAGAGCCCTGGCAATATCACGTCCGTAAACACTGTAGATCACATCTTTAACACTGTAGTTTCCGGAACTTGAAAGTTTGACCTGGCGATTCTGGATATATTTAAATGAAATCTCCGGATGGGAAAGTGCCAGCTGTTCCATCAGGGTGTTGATATAACCTGCTTCTGTTGTATCTGATTTCAGAAATTTACTTCTTGCCGGTGTGTTATAAAATAGATTCCGGATCAGGAAGGTAGTTCCCTCTGGAGCCCCCATTTCTTCTAAAGACTGTTCCTGGCCGCCTTCGATCACATAGCGGGTGCCGCTGATAGCAGATGGAGTTTTGGTTATCAGCTCCACCTGGGCTACAGCTGCAATACTGGAAAGAGCCTCGCCTCGGAAACCAAGAGAGGCGATATGGACAAGATCCTCTACTTTTTCAATTTTGCTTGTGGCATGACGGAGAAATGCAAGAGGAACCTGCTCTGCTTCCATTCCGGAACCATTGTCTGTGATGCGGATCAGTTTTTTTCCACCGTCTGTGATTTCAACAGTGATAGCTGTTGCCCCTGCATCAATAGCATTTTCCACAAGCTCTTTTACAACGGAGGAAGGTCGTTCCACAACCTCTCCTGCTGCGATCTTATCAATGGTATTCTGGTCTAAAACTGCAATTTTTCTCAAATGATCACCACCGGTTCTTTATTTTGTTCTGCAGGTTATAGAGAATGTTCAGAGCTTCCATTGGTGTCAGATTACCGATTTCCAGGCATTTGATCTCATCAATGATATCATTATCCTGCACTGTATCGAACAGGGACATCTGTGCCATATCTACCTGATCATAAGAAATCTTCTGCTTTTTTTTAGGAGCAGTCAGATCTTTTACAGCTGCAGTAATGTCCGCATCACTGAGCTCTTCTACCAGTTCCTTTGCCCGCTGGATAACGGAATCCGGCACACCGGCAAGTTTGGCTACCTGGATACCGTAACTTTTGTCTGCACCGCCTTTTACGATTTTACGAAGGAATACAATGTCATCACCCTTTTCCTTAACTGCAATACAGTAATTATTTACGCCGAAAGCTTTCCTTCCAGCTCTGTAAGCTCATGATAATGGGTTGCAAATAAAGTCTTTGCTCCGCAGAGCTTGGTGTTGCTGATGTGTTCAATCACTGCCCATGCAATGGAAAGTCCGTCAAAAGTACTGGTTCCGCGTCCGATCTCATCCAGGATCAGAAGACTTTTGGACGTGGCATTTCGAAGAATATTGGCAACTTCTGTCATTTCCACCATAAAAGTACTCTGGCCGCTGGCAAGATCATCAGAAGCACCTACACGTGTAAAGATACGGTCAACGACTCCGATATTGGCACTGTCAGCAGGAACAAAGCTTCCAATCTGTGCCATCAGTACAATAAGAGCTGTCTGGCGCATGTAAGTGGATTTACCTGCCATATTCGGGCCTGTGATAATAGAAATCCGTTTCTTATGGTTGTCAAGATATGTATCATTAGGAATGAACATATCGTTCTCGATCATCTGTTCCACAACAGGGTGGCGTCCGTTCCGGATATCAATAAGTCCTGTTTCATTGATCTTTGGGCGGACAAAATTGTTCCGCTGTGCCACAAGTGCCAGGGATGCAAAAACGTCCAGTGCTGCAACTGCTTTTGCTGTCCGCTGGATACGTACAACCTCAGCTCCAACCTGATCACGGATATCTGAAAACAGTTCAAATTCCAATGCATAAAGCTTATCTTCCGCTCCAAGGATCAGATCCTCCAGATCCTTCAGCTCCTGGGTGATGTAACGCTCTGCGTTGGTAAGGGTCTGTTTGCGGATATAGTCCTCCGGCACAAGATCCTTGAAGGTGTTGGTAACTTCCAGGGAATAGCCGAATACACGGTTATATTTGATCTTCAGGCTCTTAATACCGGTGCGGTCTCGCTCTCTTGCTTCCAACTCAGATAACCACTTCTTTCCATCTGTCCGGGAGCGGCGGAATTTATCCACATCTTCATTATAACCTTCCCGAATGATACCGCCGTCCTTCTGGGCAAGGGGCGGATCATCAGCAATGGAATTACGGATCAGAGCGGTAATGTCTGACAGTGGATCCATGTCCTCGTTGATCTGCATAAGCAGCGGAGATTTAAATTCTGCAAGGATCTGCTTTATATACGGCAGCATTTCCAGGGAAGAGGCAAAGGAAACCAAATCTCTTGGGTTGGCGGATTTATAGCTGATACGGCTTATCAGACGTTCCAGATCGTAGATTGGATTTAAGTATTCCCGGATCTCATCACGTTCCATAGGTTTTGCGTTCAGTTCTTCCAAGGCACCAAGTCTCTTTTCAATTTCCTCTGCATCGATCAGAGGCTGCTCCACATAAGAACGAAGGGTTCTTGCACCCATGGCGGTTTTGGTCTTATCCAGAACCCAGAGAAGAGAACCTCTTTTCTGCTTTTCGCGCATGGTTTCCACAAGCTCAAGGTTACGACGGCTGGAGCTGTCGATGAGCATATATTTTTCAGCAGAGTACGGGCGGATGCTTGCCATATGGGAAAGTGCTGTTTTTTGTGTTTCCTTCAGATACAGGAACAGTGCACCGGAGGCAATGATCCCGCTGTCATAATCTCCGATCCCGAGACCTTCCAGATTTCCTACGTGAAAATGCTCTTTCAGGGTTTTCTGACACAGCTGGTCGTCAAAGTACCAGGGATCCAGAGCAAATACACAGATCCCAAGACGCCCCTTCAGATCCGCTACATCCACACCGCTTAAAAGAAAGGCGTCGTTGCAGATGATCTCTGCAGGTGTAAACTTATTGATCTCATCCAGAAGCTTCTGTGGTTTATCCAGTTCTGTGAGAAAACAGTCACCGGTTGTGATATCTGCAATTGCGCAGCCAAAATGATCTCCGATGGAGACAATGGACATCAGATAATTGTTTTTGGACTCGTCCAGTGACATGGTATCCAGAGTAGTTCCTGGTGTGACAATGCGGACAACCTCTCGTTTAACAAGACCCTTGGCTTTTTTCGGATCTTCTACCTGTTCGCAGATGGCAACCTTATAGCCCTTTTCGATCAGCCGGTTGATATAAGTTTCCGCAGCATGAAAAGGAACGCCACACATGGGCGCTCTCTCTTCCAGTCCGCAGTCTTTTCCTGTAAGTGTAATTTCCAGTTCCTTGGATGCAGTCAACGCATCATCAAAGAACATTTCATAAAAATCGCCCAGACGGTAAAAAAGGATACAGTCGCTGTATTCTTCTTTGGTCTTTACGTATTCTTTCATCATCGGTGATAATACACTAATATTCTCCGGAAACCCAGTGTTTATGCGGCTTTTAGAAGTTCCAGGTGTTGATTTGACCACATTATTACGATAGTTTTTTCCCTCGTTAGTGTTTTTGTCTATACTCAAGTATTTAAACCTCTCTTTAAAATTTTATCTCCATTTGCAAAATCAGGTTTCTGTTCCGTATTTTTGAATATACAGTTCGTATTCGTCATCTATATGTTCTTCTTCAATGTGTGTATAATAATTAGTCATTTTTCATCAGAGTGTCCAGCTATTTTCTTTACTGTAGCGGCATCCATTCCCGATTGAATGCATCTTGTTACAAAAGTATGACGGAAAATATGAGGATGAACATCCATTAAATTCGGATCTCTGTTCTCTTTTTCTGCCAGAGCAATTTCATGCTTATTAACAATCCCAACAATCCGCCTGCATTCTGTTTGAGCTGATGATGGAAGATAACTTCTTCCTGAAGATGTTGTAAAAATCAGACCGGGATATTTTTTTAAAAGTATATTTGGTTTTCCCCAGTTTTTCCCCAGTTTTTCTTTATCACGATCCTGTTTTTCCTTCCAGCTCATAAAAGCAGCAATCACTGCATCCGTTAATGGAACCTTTCTATTGCTGGCACTTTTCTTTGGTGTTGTAATCTGAATAGTAGAATACCTTTCAGGAAGTTCATTTCCTTTCGAATCATAATATTTTGTAACTCTGTTTAAGGTTTTATATACACGAAGCTTTTCATGCTTAAAGTCAAGATCACACCATTCTAGGGCAAGTGCTTCCCCTATACGTAATCCTGTATGAAGAAGAATAAAAAAGAGTTCATAATACCGGGTATTCTTGCAGCTCTCAAGGAAACGATGAGTGTCATATATACTAAGACATTTTTCATCTTCTTGTTCCTGCATTATCTTCTCATCAGGTATTTCACCCGGTTCTTCTTTAGGCAGTTTAATATCGGCTACGGGATCTATGGGTATCATTTTTCCACCATATGCCTTTTTGAAAAGCTGACGGACTACACTTAATGATTGTATTACCGTTGTACGTGCATATCCTTCTTCTTCGAGTCCCTTTATCATGTCAAGAATATGTGTTGGACGGACCTCTATTAACCTCATGTAACCAATATATTCTCTTACTCGCTCAAAACCATTTACATAGTTACTTAAAGTGGTTGCTTTAACAGAATGCACCACATAAATAAGCATCCATTTTTCATACCACTTTGAAACAGAAATTCTAGGATCATATCCTGCAATTCCGGGGGAAACATTAGCAAGGTAGGCATTTCTTTCTTTTTTAGATGTTGTAAATTTGTACCATAAATTGAAAACGTTTTTCCTGTACCGCGAACGAAAATTCTGGCCTCATATCGTCCATCTTTTCTTTGATATAATCCTTTTCCTAATTCTTTACCCTTTAAGTTTTTGCCCATAACACCACCATCCTTTCTGATGATAATGCATGGCACTGGATATATATTTTAGCACAACAAAAAAGCTTTCAAGACTGCCGATCTATCCATTTTTGAAATTTTTTCTTATCAATCAGTGTTCTGCGCCCAATCCGTACCATGAAACAGTTTTCATTCATCAATGATCTCATTGTTTTCTCAGAAAGTCCTGTAAGCTCACAGGCTTCTTTAACGGATATAAGAATTTTATCGTTGTTTGCTTCCGGCTGTGTTTTTTTTCGCAACATATATAACCGGTCAATATCTGCAGGCAGATGATATTGACCGTTCCTCCTCTCTATTATATAAATTCTAAAAAAGGCTGCCTGCTGGCCTTATAGATTAATCCAATGTTCTACGTTCCTGTTGGCTGACATAATACTCCACTGCTTCCTGTAAACTGCATCCGGCCCTATGGCTTCGACTTATTACACTGCTTTTATTTATTCCTAATTTCTCACAGCATACTTTAAGCGATGGATAAACAGTTCCATGATATTCAAATTCCGGGTTACTTAACATTTTTTTCCTTTTTCTCGTCATAAAATGTGTAAACGATTCTTCAAGAGAACAATTCTTATCTCGTGCTCTTTGTCTCACACATATATCATCAATACCATATTTTTGACAACATGCCCGGAGACTTCGATATTCTATTCCTTTAAATGTAAATTTTTGTATTCTTTCGGCAATCATATCTTTATTTTCAATAAAATGCTCCAATGATTCTTCCATAGTACAATTCAATCTATATTTTCTTGAAGATACACTGTCAGCGTTGACTCCATATTCCAGACAGCATTCTTCCAAAGACCTATAGGTTTTGTCTCTAAAAATAAATACCGACGGCTGTGTTTCCATTCTGGCTTTCTTTATGAAATGATCCAAAGATTCTTCAATGCTGCATTCTGTTGTTTTGGCACGGTTACGCACACTGGAAGCATTAACGCCGTATTCAGCACAACATGCTGAAACACTTTTATACCTTTTCCCTTTATAAAAGAATTGCATTTTCGGTGTTTCTGTTTCCTTTTTTTGAATATAATATTTCACAGCTTCTTCCCATGTACACTTTTTTCGCCAAGCTCTACTGCGTACACTAGATTCATTAATTCCATAGAATTCACAACATTGTCCAAGTGAGATATATTTATTTCCCTCATAAAAAAAAGCCTCTTTCGCACGATGCCTTTCTTTAGACATCACCTGATTTTCAGGAATTTCTTCTTTTTTCGTTACTTCTTTTGGCATACAACCTTCCATATGAGAGATAATTTCTTCCATAACATCCGCGTGAGGACGTTTCGCTTTAAATACTGCTGAACTTACTGACTTTGGCTTTAATCCATACGCAAGACAACATTCCGTAAAATTTTTGTATTCTTTTCCACGGAATTCAAAGGCTCTTTTCTCTTTAGATTTGATATAATGTGTAATCGCACGTGTAGAAGAAACCCCATTTTTTTCCATATACAAACGTACTGATATAGGATTTATCTCCAGGTCTTCACAACATTGAGGCAGTGATGGGTATTTCACACCATGATATGTGATTTCATGTGCCTTTTTCCATTCTATTGCCCGTTCAATCGCTTCCTGTGGTGTGCATTTTCGATTCCACATATCGGTCTTGACAGAATCTTCGTTTAAATCATAAAATTCGCAGCAGGTCTTAATGCTGGCCCATTTTCGATTTCGGAATATGATCTCTTTACTTTTTTTCAATTCAATAAAATGTGTAATCGCTTCTTCAGTTCTACATTTATATTGATTCTGATATGCCATTACACTACGGTAACATATTCCATAAAAATCACAGCATTTATGCTTACTTTCAAAAGTTCTGCCATTGTACACAAACTTGAATTTATATAATTATTCCTCTAACTTTCCCCATTTTATAGGCTTTCCCGCCTGTCCATTAGTGAAATGATATGTAGTTTCCCTTATTTTTGCCCTTATGAGATAATCACAAGGGAAATAAGGGAATTTTTTAGTCATTGCCTAC